>ENA-UEQN01002800-UEQN01002800.1-human-gut-metagenome-genome-assembly--contig:-NODE-2800-length-11580-cov-5.668087_pt1 | contig 11580 bp, 7 predicted proteins | sample MGYA00242940_ERZ507944 | MGnify/ENA primary metagenome ERZ507944 (study PRJEB26167, sample SAMN06115449) | human gut metagenome | host: Homo sapiens | place: China:Fujian | collected 2015-08-20... | reverse complement strand
ATAACTCTTTCTAAATATATATTTTCTTTTTAGTTGATAATATGCAGTTAAAAAGGTTAATAGCTAGATAAGAATATTGTTTTTCAACGAATTATCTATTGTTTTACAATGTGATGTCAAGTTGAAAATTATACAATTCCATCATGGGGGGATTGGCTATTTTGATTATTAATATTTTTCCCCGATTTCACAAAATATCAGCTTCAATTTTTCCATTATGTATTCCACAAGTAATGAAATGGAAACAGATAGCTTTTACACTATCATAAACATTTGCCTGATCCTGTCTGAAATGTCTGCGGCTGCCTGGCAAAAGTTAACGGTTATGCTCTGCGGATAATTCCCTTCAATCTTCAATCAGTGGGAGATTCAAATCCTATCGGGAACGTGAACCTTACTTTCACATTTACTCCATGCTGGCTACCGGGTTTCCACTTAGGCATTATTGAAACGATACGTAATGCTTCCTCACAAAAAGCGGCATCAGCACTCAGTACAGGATTGATGCTACGGAGAATTCTGGGCTGTATCACACTTCCATCCTTGTCTATAACAACCTGTACAATAACCCTGCCTTCCAGTCTGCTTTGTCTTGCAGCTTGTGGATACCGGATATTCCGTCTTATAAACTCCATCAGTCCAGGCATACCACCGGGAAATTCAGGCATATTCCGAACAACATCAAATATATCATCCTCGTCTGAAAGTACCTTATAGTCCGAAGACCGTGCAGGTCCTATAGGAATAGGTTTGTCCCTGGATGAAACCTGATGAGAGGTATAGGCTTCAAACCATTGATGGATTGTATAATAACATTCCTCGTTCTCATTATATACCCTGATTTTCAAAAGATAATCACCCGGTTGGCAGCTATCAGGGAAATCAACACCTATCTCGGCAGTTTTCCCTTTTTCAAGATGCAGCGCGACAGACTCCTTATCCACGTCCTTATCGGGAATCTTATGTAATTTCTTCTGTTTGTCCTCCAGATAGAAATCAGCCTCACCTTTATATATCAGATTATAATTGGAACTGACAATGGAAATATAAACCTTGCTTTCGGAAATACTGATATCATTTACCATGATATCCTCACTTTTTTCACGGTTTATCCAATTGTTATGCCTGTCAAAAGAAGCCTTGACCACTCCTTCCGTATCATCTATCAAATGTCCCCATTTTACAGGCACCTCTTTCTTTACAGGAGAAGTAGCATCTACGGGAGGAATATACTCAATTTCGATGGCTCCTGTATCTTTCGGATCTTGTCTGGGTTCCTCTTCAATTTCTATGGGTTGAATCCGGTTGTTTTCTTTAGGTAATACAGTATAGAGTCCCTGCTCATCTTTTAATATTTCATGACAGCTCGATTCCAGCCATTTATTCCATTCGTTGAACAAATCGGATATGAACAGATATAAATCTTCTGAAATATGAATTTCTTTACCGGATTTGACATTGAATTTCAGTCTGTCATCCGCTACAGTAAGAAACTTCCTGGCTCTATCCAACGCTTTCAGATAAACAATCCGGTTAAAGGCGTAGTTCTTGTTGAGACCTTCTCCTGTATACATATCTATTGCGGCATAGGACATTATCCCTCTTGTCCTAAGGAAAGTGGTATCGGTTATGGAAGCCTTATACCTGTTCGCATCTTTCCATAAATTCTCTCCCTCAAGTTTTGTCAGACTGTCCGTTTCATTATCTACAGGAGATATTGCATCAAAGACCGTGTCAGTAACATCAGCGTGGTTCTCTTTATTACTTTTTCCATTGCAACCAACCAGAAAAAGACAACATACTAAAATATATAGCATCCCTGTTTTCATACACCTATAATACTTGTGATACCTGTTGATTCATGAAAACTTTCTCTAAAGATAAAGATATTATCCGAAATTTGAAGGGTATTTGATTCCTATTTCCCGATATCCTGTTCCAAAACACTTCTTTTCCTGACAGACCAAGTTGTTATCAAGAGTTTGGCAAGGCCGGAAGTATGAAACGTAAGTGGGATGTATAACATAACTGAAAGACAAAAGTGTAATAAAAAAGTCTGCAAATGAGGTACAAATGCTTAAAGAATAGTGTTCTTGTAAGCTGTTTTATAACATCCTTACGGTTATATATCATACTCATTACTTCGTATGAACTCCTGTCTCCAACTTACCCTTGAAAACGATATTATCCATTCATCACCAAATAAAGACAGAAGGAAACCGAAACATTTTACCGGTTCCGATTTCCCTCCATAACAATACATGCACTTATCCAAAAGTAAAACCGAACTGGCTTTCATCATATACCTCTATCAATCCGTTTACCCGGTGTATGCAAACCTTGTTCTCACGGGCCAGCCATCCGACAGCCAATGCAGTACTCTCAACACTAAGATTCAATTTTCTGGCCAGTTCGGGGATTGATATTCTTTTCACTTCATTAAGAACGTGCCATACATTACCTGCATTGACACCTACAATTCTTTTGTCCATGCGTCTTACATTTAAATATTTATATTCAATTAATAATAACCCGACAGAAGTACCTTGATAAAAGGATATAAAAGACAACCGATCCCCAAAAAGGAAATCGTTATCCGATGATACATAGACAATGGTGGAAGCCTACATATCAGCCTTGTATTGGAAATTTCTTTTCGGTGGAGTTCCAATGTTTGATAATACCCTTCAGATAAGAACGGGATTTGCACTTGTTCATTTTTATCATATGTCTTTATATACAGGCTTGTGCCCTATGTGCAAACCCATCTGAATTAAAAGCGGAAGGGCATTAACCTCGTCTATAAGTGCGGAAGCCGAAGCCCTTGGTACAAACAGGAAACGCCCCGCCAAATATTGCAGGCTGAACGTATGGCTGTTCTTGGTACTTTCCGGGAAATTTCGACTTTTCACTTATACAGAACCAGCTAAACGCTTTTTGTTTATAACTCTTTGTCCATTTTAATGAACGCTTCAAACATACATTTATTTTACATAAAAAACAACTGTACCAAAACATTTTTTTAATTTTTCCATTTGAGAGCATGTTTTAAGGAGCAATTCATGAATATACCAACATAGAATATTATCTGTTACATTCTATCCTTGTAACATTTCTCCATATAAAAAAGAAGCCATATCTTTTCAGTCCCAATATACTTTCAGACTATGATAATCAACCGGCTTTACAGATATAATCTTACTTATTTCCTTTTTCCAGGCTCACACAAGCATTTTATCCGCTATCAAAACATACTATTTATCCGTATTAACAAAAAATCCATTTCTGACTATCCTTGGAACTATACTGCTATGGAGAGGAGGAATATCAGCTTCCGTCTACAATCAAGGAAAGCACAGTATATAATGAAAGGTGGAAAAGTCGGAAGAAAAACCGGATATTGTAAACCAAAGGAGGAGAAAGCTGAACAATATTCAGGGATACTCAAACTTTTAAGCAAGAACTATCCGATAAAGATGGTTGGTAGACTATCTAAGCTTGAGATAGTAAGCGTCAACACAGTACAAAGATTAAAGAAGGAGTTTTGTTTATAGATATTTATTTAGAGAGAGGTGTGATAAGCCTCTCTCTTTATTTGTGGTGTATGATCTGTTGTTGCTTATTGTATAAGAATAAAATGTACCAATCTTCACAGACAGGTACATAAGATTACCATCGTTTGGCTAATATGGATATCGGAACGCTATCCGATTTAGATAAAACACAAATATCTTGATTATTTTTAGAATAGCAAATATAAGAATAACGGATGAGTAAAGCAAATATATCCTTACTAAAATACTACATGTTTTCCGTATCTTTGGCTGAATACTCCGTCTTTATCCCATTCCTATATATTAAATAAGGTATAATCGGATTAACCTGAGTTCACACAAATGCAGTCCTGACACTCAAAAAGTACAGTTTTTACAGGAATCTAATTTTTTTTATAGGAAAAATGCACAATATTTCAATTAAAGATGTATATTTGCACCAAAATACCGTATAACCGACAAGGTTACGGAGTAAAGATGAGAGCGGATGGAATATCTATTTTTAAGACGCAGAAGCAGTAACAGCATATCGGAGAGGCAGAAACAACTTCTCTCAAAGGCTGTCAGGAAGCAATGGGAGGAGGATTTCGTGCGTAAGGGAATGGAAGGAAGAAAGATAGACTTCGAGATCTACAGGTCACTTCTCTATCAGATGGAGATAAGGATGGTGTTCTTGGATACCTCACTCTCACTGGATAAGCTGAGTGCTCTTGTCGGAACAAACCAGACCTATATGTCCAATGTGGTGAACAGGTATTTCGGATGTAACTTGAAAGAGTTGATAAACAGCTACAGGGTCGAATACGCCAAGGAGTTGTTGAGAAACGGAAAGTGTCTGATGAAGGATATTCCGAAACGATGTGGATTCGCCTCAAAAAGTGCGTTCTACAGTGCTTTTAAGAAAATGACGGGATATAGACCTGTGGAATATATAAGACGGAACGGTGTGGAGGAAAAGTTTGGAGAAAATAATTAAGTCCTTTTTCATAGCATAAATGAAAACCAATTTTTAGTTTTTTAAATTTATAAATTTAAATTCATTATGAACAAAAAATTTTTAAGTGCAGTCCTGTTCGGAGCCTTGATGGTTTCTTCGACAGGAACGTTTGTATCTTGTAAAGACTACGATGACGATGTCACCGAACTTTGGGATGCAATAAACGGTCAGAAGACTGATTTAACAGACAAAGTAACAGCTGTTGAAGCTTCTATTGCCAGCTTGCAGAGTGCTCAAGCCGCATTAGATGCCAAGATTGCTGAAACGAAGACTGCTGCTGAGAAAGCTGCTTTGGAAGCTCAGAAGGCTGCTATCGCTGCTGCTTCTGCCGAACTGGCAATTGTAAAGGGTGAACTGGAATCTTCTATCGCCAAATTACAGGGAGCTACTGAAGAGGAAATGACTGCTATCAAGGCTGACGTGGAAAAAACAGTTGCTGCTATTGCTGAAGTAGACGGTAAGGTGATCGCCCTTCAGGCTTTCCAATCGACTACCGAAGAAACATTGAAGTCTTTGGCTGAGGCTGACAAGGCTTTGGCGGGTACTTTGGCTACACTGGATGCTGAGGTAAAAGCAAACGCTGTTGAAATCGGTAAGAACAAAGCTGCCATCGAGGCTCAGAAAAAGGCTTTGGAAGACTACATCGCTTCAAATGACGCTGCTGTAGAAGCGAATAAGGGTGAGATTGAAGATATTCTGGTTGCTTTAGGTAAGCAACAGGAAATTTTAGACGGTCTGAAAGCTTTCGATGTAGCTGAAACTCAGCAAGCTATCGAAGATTTGCAGACTGAAACAGGAAAACTGTCTGAAAAAATTTCTACTATTGATAACACGCTGGAAGTGTTGTCTGCCGCTATTTATAAAGGTGTGACTCATGTTTCATTGATGGCAGGCCTTTCTGGTACTGAGGGAGCTTTCAATTGGAGCTTACAGCTTCTTTCTGCCGAAGCTGTAAGAACATGGACTTTCGGTGACAAACTGACCGGTGCTGTTTCTTTTGAAAAAGGCGCTCGTTCTACTTTCACACAAAACTTCCTGATCCGTGTGTCTCCTACAGACGCTGTAATTTCAGCTGAAAACATCAAGCTGATTAATTCACAGGGTGCTGATATGGAAGGAATGGTTTCTGTCAGCGACGTGAAACCTTATACAGGATTGCTGACTCGCGGTATTTCTGCTAACGGTCTTTGGGAAGTTTCTGTTGAAATGAACAAGGAATACGATGCGGAAGCATTCAAAGCAGCTACTCAGGCAAAAGATGAAAATGGAAACTATCCTAAAGATCCTAAATACATTCTTTATGCAGTTAGTCTGAACACTACCTTGGATGCAGAAAAGGGTACTTATTCCAGAAATGTAGTTTCTGAGTATAATCTTACATTTGAACAGGATGGTGCTGAAGCAGTAAGAAGCTTAGGTTTCACTGTAGATAGTAAGGATGTAGCTGAAATTCATAACCGTGCACAGCAGAGTGAAGAGACTCAAACTAAGACTCCGACAGAATATGTATGGAATACAGATGCTGAGGATTTCTCTGAACCTATCTTTGATGACAAGAATGAAAAATGTAATACAGAAGAAGGCGATAACCGTCAAACTAAAGAAATTCTTCCTGTTACATTGAAGAAAGCGTTCACTGTACAGTTGGATGAAGCAACAATGGAAGCAGCTACTGCATTCTACATTGTATTGGATAAAGACCGTGCTGTTTCTTCTGACGATTCAGAAATCGAAGCTTGGAATGCTGCTGAAAAGAATATAAAAGGTATCAATACCGTTTATAACGTAGAAGCAACCAAAGGTAAGGCTGAAATCTTAATCGACAGCAATGTGAAGGATGTATATGGTTTCCGTGTATATGCTGTAAATCATGACGGTTCTTTGGTTGATCCCGATGGTAAAGCATTCTATGTACTGACAGGCGACGCTGCTGAAGAATTGAACGCATACAGCGTAGAAAAGACATGGACAGCAAACGGTAAATCAGAAATTTCTATGGTTCCTGTAGCTGACGGCGTATTCGGTGACTGGTTGAAGAATGTAGCAACTGTAGATTATGTAGCTAGCGAAGTGGATACTGTAGCTTATGGTTCTAACAGCAAGAAGGCATTCACAATCAAGTATGCTGCTGAAAAAGACGGTATACAAAGCGACTTTGCTCAAGGTACACAAGCTGCTAATGTTAAGTTCATCACTATTGCCACAACTTCAGATACTGAAGATTACTGGTATGATGATTCCAAGACTTACACTCGTACACTGGAATTCAAAAACGCTAGAAATCAAGTTTTGAAGACTTTAACAGTAAACTTCAAGAAAGTATTGCCTACATTCCCGTCTACATTCCAGGCGAAGGTTAACCAACTGAATGCAGAAGGTACTTTGAATGCGTTCATGCTTCCGATTGAAAGCGGTGCTAAGGGTGAAAAAGATTTGGAATCTTCATTCAATGGTTTGAAAAACGCAAATGGTGCTTACGATAAAAACTTTGTCTTCACATTTGCAGCTGCTGTTAATAATGGTGGTGAAGTAAAAGATCTGGAAGTTAAATATGACGATACAAACAAGTATAAATTCAATGTTACTGAAAATTTCATTAACAATGAAACTAAACATGCTGTAACCGTTGAGTACAATTTCGGTAAAATTTCTTCTAAACTTGGTGGTACAAAAGACTATACTGTTAAAGGTGGTGAATTTAAGAATATCATCTTCTCTTGTCTGGCTGAAATTAATACTTATGCTTGGGCTACCGCTCCGTCGTTGACTTATGCTCAGGCAGATGGTACGACTCTGTTCTCCAACATCAAAGTAACCAACACACGTGACGGTAAGTACACAACTACTTTGGATCAGTTGATGACTGTTGCTAAAGACAATATGATTGCTGATTTGTCAAATGCTACATTCGAATTGTGGAGTCAGGTTGCGAAAGACGGTGCTATCAAGGAAGGATCCAAGAATGAGTACTTCACTCCGAATTATGCTGCTGACATTAAGTATACAGTAAAAGAAAACGGAAAGGATGTTGAGAAGACTGATGGTAAAGGTATCAAGTTCACTCCGAACTCCGAAGCACAGAATCCTGAAGCTACCGTATACTCAACATTGATTATCAAGGCTAAGGATTACTTTGGTCATGATGCAGTGATTGAAATCAAGAATGTTGAAGTCAAGAAAAGATAAACGGTCTTTTGACTGAAACAGAATGATTAAGGAAAAGTCAGGGAAGAATTCGGGAAAAAGGATGATTCTCTGGCTGCTCCAAACGATGAACGAAAGTTTGTCGTATTCGTAAAGAATAAGTCATTTCTCAAGCGAGAGAAATACTTAGATATAATAAAAACTTTAAATTTATAAATGATAATCCCTGGCTTGTGAAAGTCGGGGATTGTGTTTTCTATTATTTACTATTTAAAAAGTAACATGGAAAAGATGAAATATTATCTATATTCTGTTCTGTTGGCAATTTGTTTATACTCCTGTTCCTCTACGGATGATTACGAACAGGAACCGCAACCACCAATAGAAATACCTGATGCGGACGAGCTTGCTTCCATTGGAGTAGGATTGGTGACATATTATACATTTGATGATGAAACAGGTGATGACAGCTCTCCCAATCATTATGATGCAGCACTGATCAATCGTCCGGACATGATTTCTGACACTCCTTCGAACAAGGGAAAAGCTGTTTATCTGAGACAGGTGGAGAAACAGTATATCAACATACCTTATCAGCTTTTCAAGAACACCACTTATTCTGCAAGCATGTGGATTAAGGATTTTGGAGCGGGTATTCTTCTATCAGCTGTAAATATGGACAAGGCTCTGGACTATCCCTGTTTTGCCACCCGTACATCCAGTGGAAAATTTGAACTTTATTCCAATAACCGTGGAAAACCAAGCCTCTCCTATTCCTTCTCCTATCCGTTCAGCTCACTACAGGACGAAAAATGGCACATGGTTGCTTTCACTCATATTCCCAATGGTGACGGATCAAGTTGCGAGAAGAAATTATATGTGGACGGTAAGCTTGTAGCCAACTGTGAAGGAGTCTATGATATTCCAACCTCAATCAAAGTGCAGATCGGTGGTGACTGTGACGGACATTATACCAGTTCTTCCGCTGATATGAAACTTGACAATATCCGTATCTATGACCGTGTGCTGGAAGCGGAAGAGATAAACACTATTTATAACATAGAAAGAATACAGTAAAACATAAGAAAAGATGGATGAAGAACAAAGAAGAAGATTAAAACGCTATAAGTTGATATTTGCTCATTTTAACAGGATGGAGCAAAGATATCATACATGGATGAACTATTATTCCCTGTTTAATGGTGCTTTACTTGTTGCATATTGTACAATATTGGTGAGTACGGGGAAAATAGTGGAGATGGAAGGGAATATTTCTAATAATGGGCTTACAAATTTGGGGGCAAAGTTATTCTATCTAAATTGTACTTATTGGGATATTCTGACTGTTATAGCCATTTTAGGAGTTATAGCCAGTTATTGTTGGTATTTGTCTATGATTGGACACCGGAGTTGGTTGAAGAACTGGAGGGAAATATTGAAAAAAGAAGGGAATATGCCTTTTGAACACATATTATATGCGAAGACAAATAATACCCAGAAACATCTTATCCACTTCCACTCCACTTATAAAATAACAATTGGCTTTATTGTATTTGTATTATTGGCTTGGATACTTATCGTAGGTTATTCATTACTGAATCATGATTTAAGTCTTTGTTTGTTTTTGGGAAGTTTGTGTATATGGGCAGCCTTTTTATTTTTAGAATATACACTTCACCACTTTATAGGATCTGATGTAAGCAGTTTTAAAGCTAACATTGACAATAGTAAGAATTCTGATAATAAAATTAATGGTAATCAGTATTGCGTTTTAAGAATTGGCCTTGCTATTTTACTTTTCTATATAGGTGGAGAAATATGGTGGTGTATATTAAAACAAAATCATTCAGAGATTCAGTACCAAACAGATTTTAATGTACAAGAAGTTAATGAAAATATGGAAATAAAAAATGATTCTATAGCATAATATATAAAGGGTATCCCTAAAAAAGAGAGAGAGGCTTATCACACCTCTCTCTTTATTTTTCACTCCTTTCTGTTACCTGTTGTCGTTTTAATAATGTATTCCAATATTAACTCAGCTTCACATAACAGTCTGAAAATAACCTCCAGAACAATTATTTTACGAGATTCTATATTTTTTTATAGGAAAAATGCACAAAGTTTCGATAAAGTATGTATATTTGCACCGAAATAATGTTTCAGTCTATTAAAAAACAGGAAAAAACAAATCCGTAGACAACATTTAATAATGGTGCATGGCGGAGGAAATTTAAAGGGATAAAGACAGGATGGAATATCTATTTCTAAAACGTAGGGAGACCAGTTCCACTTCTCAAAGACAGAAGAATTTGCTCTTCAAAGCTGCTGAAAAGCATTGGGAGGAGGAATTCGTTATGAGAAATAGATGCAACAGAGAAGTAGATAGCCTGATTTACAAGAATTTGCTTTACCAGTTGGAAATAAAGAAGGTGTTCTTGAATTCAGGATTGTCTCTGAAAAAGTTGAGTGCTATGATTGATACAAACCAGACCTATCTTTCCAATGTGGTGAATCGGTATTTTGAATGTAATCTGAAAGGATTGTTGAACCGATATCGGGTGGAATACGCCAAGGAGTTGTTGAGAGCCGACTGTAGCACTTTGGAAAATCTTCCGAAAAAATGTGGTTTCGCTTCGAAAAGCCCTTTTTATACAGCTTTCAAGAAAATAACGGGAATGACACCCATACAATATATGACAAGATCCAGACAAAGCAATTAAGTCCTTTTACAATAAATGGTATGTATAACCAATTTTAGTTTTTAAATTTATAAATTTAAAGTTTTTATTATGAACAAAAAGTTTTTAAGTGCAGTCCTGTTCGGAGCCTTGATGGTTTCTTCGACAGGAACATTTGTATCTTGTAAAGACTATGATGACGACATTGATGAGATCAACGCTACGTTGAATGATTTGAAGTCACAGATCGCAGCTTTACAGACAAAAGTAGATAATGGTGATTATGTTACCGGTGTTTCTAAGACAGCCGATGGCAAGGGAATGACTTTTACTTTCTCTAAAGGAAGTCCTGTGACCGTTACTTTGGATGTAAAAGATGGAGAAGCAGGTACTCCTGGAGCTCCGGGTAAAGATGCTCAGCAAGTTACTGTCGATGAAAAGACTGGTGAATTGAAGATTGATGGCAAAGGTACAGGTATTTTCCCTGCTAAGGATGCTGCAAAAGCCCCTGTGAAAGCAGAGAATGGATATTGGTACACTTTAAATGAAAAGGGTGAATATGAGAATACAAATATTCCAGTATCTGGTATTACTGTTACTGGCTCTGAATTAACAGGTTATACATTGACAGTATATAGTACAGATGGCGAAAAGGTTATTAAATTACCTACTGCTGCTTCATCATTGACCAGTGTAGAAGTAGAAGCTAGTTCTTTAGCATATTTTACTAACTATGCTTCGTCCTCCATATCAAATGATAACGGTGGTATTAAATGGGGTGTAGTAAGCAAAGCTATTGACTGGAAAGGTCCAAAAGGAAATATCGCTAAAGATCAATTGTTGGTTGGACAAATTTCAACTCAGAAAGTAAAAGTTTTGCCAGCCACTTATCTTTTAGGTGAACAAACCTTGTCTTTGGTCGCAACTGACGGTTCTGTTGCTCCTGTTACTGTTACTGCAACAGCAAATACACAAGACAATGCTGAACATACAGGAGGCAGAGCAATAAAAACGGGTGATTGGGTATTGTCTATAACTCCTAACAGTGCCGTATCTGGTGACAATATAGGTAGTGCGTTCACTAGTGATAATAAAAATTTAAAGTATGCTCTAGCAGTAAATTCTAATATCATGACAGATTATGTATTTGTTATTGATACCCAAACTAATGAGGAATCAGATCTCAATTCCGCTATTACTGCTA
>ENA-UEQN01002797-UEQN01002797.1-human-gut-metagenome-genome-assembly--contig:-NODE-2797-length-11586-cov-25.588496_pt1 | contig 11586 bp, 4 predicted proteins | sample MGYA00242940_ERZ507944 | MGnify/ENA primary metagenome ERZ507944 (study PRJEB26167, sample SAMN06115449) | human gut metagenome | host: Homo sapiens | place: China:Fujian | collected 2015-08-20... | reverse complement strand
CTCTGGGCTCAGGATGACGGGTGTAAAGAAATCGTTAAGAAAACGCAGACGAAGAAGAAGACTGGATAAAAAAGTACAGGTTGCCGACCACAGCGATATACACAAAATCTTATACATCTATCATAGCACTCCCCCAACAGAACAGCAATAGGCCAACGGCTTAAATCCGACTAAAAAAACGTACTTTTTTAGCCACTGTGCCGGATACACGATCAGCTAAAAAAGGCCCTTCCGCCTGTGTTGCAGGCGGCCAACTATTCTGCGGGAGGTGAGCGGCAATCCGTCCGTCTCTGTACGATTTCTGCGCCGGGCATGAACAAGCTCACCTGCTGGCACAATGGGACGATGAACGCAATGCTCCGCTCACGCCGAAGGATGTGACCTACGGAAGCCACCAAAAGGTATGGTGGCGATGCCCCCAAGGCCATTCCTATCGTTCCGAAGTCAGAATCCGCGTGCGGGGAACGGGCTGTCCCGTCTGCGCGGGCCGCGCTGTTCTGCCGGAGGAAAACTCTCTGGCGGCAAAATTTCCTGATCTGCTTTCGGAGTGGGACACGGAAAAGAATTCTCCGCTGCTGCCGACGCAGGTCATGCCGGGAGCACACCAGAAGGTCTGGTGGGGGTGTCCGAAAGGACATAGCTGGCAGGCGAGCGTTGCCAGTCGCGTCACATCAAACGCAGGCTGTCCGTTCTGCGCGGGACAAAAGGTCCTGTCCGGATTCAATGATCTCGCTTCGCTGCATCCGCAGCTTGCTGAACAGTGGGATCGGAAAAAGAACGGTGCGCTGACGCCGGAGGCGGTGAGCGCATATTCCAATCGCCGCGTGTGGTGGCTCTGTGACAAGGGGCATTCCTTCTGTGCGGTTATCGCCCACCGTGTGAACAGGGAAAGCGATTGTCCGTACTGCACCAACCGCAAGGTCCTGCCGGGATTTAATGATCTGGAGACCAAGGAGCCGGTGATCGCATCGCAGTGGCATCCGACCCTTAACGGCAGTTTCACGCCGCAGCAGGTAACGCCCGGCAGCAGCCGGAAGGCATGGTGGCTGTGTGAAAACGGCCATGCGTGGAAATCGGTCATCAGCAGCCGTACAGGAAAACAGCGCTGTGGCTGTCCGATCTGCGCGGGCAGACCATTGGACCGATGCACAGCAATTTTAAGTGAACTTCCGGCGGAGCCGGTAAAAATAAGTGCCCAAACTGCGGGGAGCCGCGGAGAATATACATTGTAGGAGGATCATTATGAAACATAAGCTGCTATCCATTTTACTATGCCTCGCGATGGCGCTGTCGCTCTTACCGACGGCTGCCCTGGCGGACGAGGCGACAGGCGCTGGAACGATCAAGGTAAGGGGGACGAGCTATAGTTCGTTTAGCGACGCCGTCAATGAGGCGGCGCCTGACGAAAGCGGCGTCATCACCTATGAGATCAGTGGTAAGGTTGATGTGACTGATACCGGCTGGGTGCAGGTCGCAAAGGCTGGCCTGACCACGCTTAGCAAGGTCAAGTTTGTTGGTAAAACCGAAGATGCGGAAATCTGCATCACCCAAGGCGTAGCGATTCTGGCTGATCAGAGCTATGACATCGACGTTAGCTTTACAGACCTAATACTGAGCAAAGAAAATCCGACCTATGCTAATGACTATGGACACGGCACCAAATACTTCACCTGCTGGCTCCGCAGCACCGGCAGGGCAGAAAACACCGTGACCTACACGAACTGCACCTTCCCCAACGGCGTGTGCAACAACCAGTACGGCAAGACGGTGTTCAACAACTGCCAGTTTACTAACAGTGCCAACTATAATCTTTGGAACTACGGCGGCAATACCGAAGTGAAGGGCAGCACCTTCACCGGCACGCGCGGCATCAAGACCTACAACGAGGGGGATTTGGGTGTTGCGCCCACGGTGACGGTCACGGACACGAGCTTTGACGGTCTGACTGAAAAGGCGGCTATCGTTGCTTCCAAGCCTACGAATATCACGCTGACGACTGTGACCGCTACGGACTGCACTAAGGGCCTGCTTCAGAAGGACATTGAAGGCTCTACGGACGAGCAGAAAGTCACCATCGAGGCCAACGGCACCGGCATCAGCGGTGACTTTAATATTACAGCCGAAATGGATGCCGAAGCCGCCAAGAACGAGTTCAACATCACAGCCGGTACGTTCCCCGGAGGAATCAACAATGACTACCTTGCGCCTGGTGCAAATTTTGACGCGACCACAGGCGAAGTTAAAATGTCGTATGTTGCCAAAATCGGCGATACCGAGTATCCCACCCTCGCCGACGCCTTTGCGGCCGCAAACAAAACCGGCGACACCGTGATCGAGCTGCTGGACGACATCAATATGACCGGTAAGAACTGGACGCCGGTGGGTGTGGATGGATACCATGGTCAGGGCGTCATCACCCTGAACGGCAACGGCAAGACCATCACCGGCCTGATCGCCCCCTTGTTTGCGGGCGGCTTTGCGGGCAAATCCGGCATTGTGATCAAGGATCTGACCATTGCTGGTGCGGATATCAACGACACAACGAATAATCAGGGAATCGGCGCATTTATCAACTGCGTGGATTCCATGACTCGAATCGAACTGGATAACTGCCATCTGAAGAACAGCAAAATTGTCAGCACCGGCGGCGCGCGCGTCGGCGGTCTGATTGGCTGGACATCCGGCTATAACAACCAGAACGACGGCCCGGTCGATACCAAGGTCACGCTTACAAACTGCTCCGTCGAGAATGTGACGATTGAGGCGAAGGGCTCTGTCGGCGGCCTGATCGGTCACGCCGGTGCGAATCCCGCCACCTACCACACCATCACGGGCTGCACTGTAAAGGACAGCACTCTGAAGTGCACTGAGACGGGAAAGAACTGGCGCGTCGGCGATCTAGTCGGCACGGCGAATGTCGGTCAGGTCACCGTTGACGCTGCTACTTCCGCAAGCCAGAATATCTTGATGCAGGAAAATGCAGGCACCCAAAAGCCCGAAGACAGCATCTTCGGCCGTAAAGAGGTCGGCACAGACGGTCTTGTGATCATTGACAACAAGGTCGTTGCCGCCGGTACTGCTTACGACGATATTGTTAACAAGAACGCCAACGAAGTGCTTGTGGAGGTTTCGAAGGGTCATTGGGTGAAGCCGAACGAGAATACGGTCGCTATGATCGGGGCAAAGGAGTACACCACCCTCCCCGACGCTATCACCGCCGCTGACGAAAACGCGACCGTCACGCTGCTGAAGGATGTGACCGTTACAAAGCCGATTGAAGTCACGAAGAGCATGACGCTTGATCTGAACGGTCATGTACTGACTGCTGCGACGGCATCGAATAGAAGTGAATCTAAGGATGAGAAAAACAGTGCGATTTGGGTCACTGCTAAAAATGTAAACTTGACCATCAACGGCATGACCGCAGGAAGCGGCATGAAGATGGGAGACACGCATAATACCGAATGGAAGACGAAAGTCTGGGGATTTGTTGACCTTCGCGAAGGTTCTGCCGGCTCTACAGTGACGATTAACGGCGGATTTTACACCGGAAGCACCTGCGCAAGCGACAACTACCACTACACTGCATTGTTTACGGTGGGCAGTGAGAGCAAGTTGGTCCTGAACAATGTCAGCGCCGAGACGGACGAGCGCGTTGTGAAGGCTTCCGGCTGTGGTGAGGTCATTGTCTCCGGCGGCACCTATAACATCACTGGTATCAATGCATTCTTGGGCGCTGCTTTTGAAACCAAGACCGCATCGTTCACCGACATGAAGCTGACCGCAAAATACGGCGGCTGCGTGCAGGTTGGAAGCAATGCAACATTGGAAAATTGCGAGATCAAAGTTACGGATATCAGAACTGGAGATGGCACATACTTGAATTGTGCGGTGGCTGTTCAGTATGGCGGCACCGCCACTGTAAAGAGCGGCACCTATACCGCTCCGTATGCTGCCTATGTTTACAACTCCGGCGGTACGATCAACATTGAGAACGGTACATTTACCGGTGTTGTTCGCGCTGATGCTACAACTGACACAACAGCTGTTATCAATATCAAAAATGGCTCTTTCAATGGCGAAATTCAGAAGGGCGGCGGCCCGGGCAGCGAGACCATCTCCATCACCGGCGGCACGTTCAGCTTTGATCCGAGCACGAAGGTCAAGAACAACGGGACAGACTACATCGTCAAGCGCGCTGGCAGCGAGGGCGCTTATACCTACACGGTTCTTGCAAAATCCGGTTTGACCTCCGGCGTGTATCTGACCGACCCCTCCGGCGCTCTGGCAAGCAATTACTATGTGAGCAGCACCGCGAACGGTGTCTGGACGGTCAGCTACTCTGCGCCCAGCTCCGGCGGCGGTTCCAGCTCTTCCTCCAGACGCTATGACGTCTCCGCGCCCTCTGTCAAGCACGGCGATGTGACCGTCAGCCCCAAGAGCGCCTCCAAGGGCGATACCGTGACCATCACCGTCAAGCCCGACAGCGGCTATGAGCTGGACACCCTGACCGTGAAGGACGCCAGTGGCAGCAAGATCAAGGTGAAGGACAAGGGCAACGGCAAGTTTACCTTCACCATGCCCGCCTCCAAGGTGACGGTTTCTGCGGAATTCGCTGAGATCGAGACGCTGGACTTCGCGGACGTTTCCACCGACGCCTACTACTATGAGGCTGTGAAGTGGGCCGCCAAGAAGGGCATCACCGGCGGTATTGGCAACGGCCTCTTTGGACCGAACCAGCCCTGCACCCGCGCACAGATCGTCACCTTCCTGTGGCGTGCTGCCGGTTCTCCCGAACCCAAGAGCATGAGCAGCTTCTCTGATGTTTCTGCGGACAGCTATTATGCTAAGGCAGTTGCGTGGGCGGTGGAGAACGGTATCACCACAGGAACGGGCGATGGCAAATTCAGTCCTGACGCCACCTGCACCCGTGCCCAGAGCGTGACTTTCCTGTTCCGTGCCATTGGCAAGTTGGTCGATAGCAAGGCAGAGTTCAGCGATGTTCTTACCGATAGCTACTATGCAAACGCTGTGGCATGGGCGGTGGAGAACGGCGTCACAAACGGCATTGGTGATGGCCTGTTCGGGCCGGACAATAGCTGCACCCGCGCACAAATCGTTACTTTCCTTTTCAGAGCCTATCAGGGGAAGTAAGGCGAATCGGCAATCCAATAAAAAGCTCCCGCTGAGATCATCCTCGGCGGGAGCTTTTTACTCTGCACGGCAGGGAATTGGCGTGGAACATTGCTGCAATGCGAATACTTGACGTATATGCCGAAAGCTGTTAGGCGCTCCAATGTGTTATGATAATTCTATCATACATATTGGAGCGCTTTTCCAGAAAGAAGTGTGCGATTTGGCGGAAAAGCGCAAAGATAGGAATGGGCGTGTTCTCAAGACCGGAGAAAATCAGCGCAAAAACGGCACCTATGAATGGCCTATGCCCTTGCGTTGGGGAAGCCAACCCTGCTGATCCACCCTAATACATGGAAAAAGAAATGGCTGAATGTTGTAAAACGTGAAGGCGAGTAGCATATTCAAAAATTTTATCCATCCTCATGCTTTAGAACGATTTACATTTTGCAAAAATGCGGATATAATTATTATGAATTAGTATGAAGCGAAATACTTATGATGAGGGGCGCGCCCCTCATCCCGTGGGTACCCACGGGATGATACCGCTCTGTAACCTGTGGACTTTGCCCGCTGCGGTCAGGCGGGCATGAACAAAATTTTGACCATCATACGAGGAGGATACACCATGAAAAAACGCATCGGAAGTCTGCTTCTTATTCTGGCGCTGTGCCTGACGCTGCTGCCCACGGCGGCGCTGGCGGCGGACAGCACATGGGACGGCAGTATCGCCACTGCTTTTGCAGGCGGCACCGGCACGGAGAGCGATCCCTATCAGATCGCCGACGGCGCACAGCTTGCATATCTGGCAAGCGGGGTCAACCAGGGCCAGACATACGAAAATTCCTGTTTTGTTCTGACCGCGGACATTGATTTGGCCAATCATGACTGGACGCCGATCGGGAATTCCTTTTCTGATGCACTATTTGGAGGCAGAGACTATTCTCTGTTTGCCGGAAATCTTGACGGCAAAGGACATACCGTTTCCAACATTTCCATCGGAACAGAAAGTACTCCGCTGGAGTCCGATGTATTTGGCCTGTTTGGTGCGACAGGTGGCAAACTCAGCAACTTGAATCTGGACGGTGTCACAATTTGCGGCATCGCAAAGAATGTTTCCGGTTATGTGATCGGTTTAGCGGGTGCGCTCGCTGGCTCTGCCAGTGGTTCGATTAAGAACTGTCATGTGACAAATTTGAACATGACAATGAATACGCCGGACAGTGGCGTGGCGGCAGCTTACTGGATCGGTGGTCTTGTGGGTGCTCTGGACGGAAGTCAGCATATCGAGGAATGCAGCGCCTCCGGCACAATTAAGGAACGCTCCGGTAAAGGCTCCATCGGCGGTTTGATCGGTGAGCTGGGGAGAGCGGCAAAGATCACATACAGCCGCGCTGATGTCGCGCTGGATGTAACGCCGGATTATCGCGGCGGTGCAGATGTCGGTGGCTTGATCGGCAAGGGAAACGGCAAGAACGACCCTGAGACTGTTATCAGCAACTGCTATGCCACGGGGAATGTCACCGGCGGTGCATATTCCGGCGGCTTTGCAGGCAGTCTTTATGGCCTGAATATCAAAAACTGCTACGCGACCGGCGAAGTAACGGGCGCTGCTGCATCGATGGCGACCTTTGCCGGAACAGACGCTTCTGACGAAGATGCATACGGCTCGGTCACGAACTGCTATACGACCGGTACATTGAGTGGTAAAGCAGCCTATATGTATGCCTTTACGATGCAGCAAAAAGGGACTCCAAGAAGTCCGACTGAGAACTGCTATTTTGCAGATACCAACAGTGCGCTTATAAACTTGAATGAAACTACGGTTTTCAAAGCCTTGGCAGAAATGCAGACCGAAGGATTCAAAGACACGCTCAATGCAAATGATCCAGCAAACGGTTGGCTTTTCCGTGAGGGCAAAACACCCCTTTGCGGTGCAGAACCGGCGGATTACTCCGCGGTTGATGCTGCGCTGGACAAGATCCCCGCAGACCTGACGGCGTACACCGATGAAACGGTTACCGCACTCAATAACGCAAAGGCGAATGTGGTGAGAGGCAAGGCGTTTGCAGAGCAATCCGCAGTTGCCGCCATGGCGAAAGCCATCGAAGATGCCATTGCCGCCCTGCAATACAAGGGTGCTGATTACACTAAGGTTGACGAGGCCATTGCCAAAGCAAATGCACTGAACAAAGATAACTACATGGATTTCTCTGGCGTGGAAGCCGCTGTGAATGCCGTTGTCCGAGGCAAGAACATTACCGAGCAGAGTGAGGTAGATGCAATGGCGAAGGTCATTGAGGAAGCGATCAACGCTCTGGTTCGGAAAAGCTCCGGTGGCGACGATAGCGACCCGACTTACGCCATCGAGGTGGGCAAGGACATCCGGAACGGCACAGTGACAGCAAACCGCCGCTACGCCGAGCGTGGTGATACCGTGACAATCACCGTCAAGCCGGACGATGGTTTCAAACTGGATGACCTCACCGTGACCGACAAGAATGGTAAGGAACTGAAGCTGACCGACAAGGGCAACGGCAAATATATCTTTACCATGCCCGCCAGCAAGGTTGAAATCAATGCTACCTTTGTCAAGGAAGTTGAGACAAGCCCGTTCAGCGATGTGTCCACCAGTGCCTATTACTATGAGGCTGTGAAGTGGGCGCAGGAAAAGGGCATCACCGGCGGCATCGGCAATGGCCTGTTTGGACCGAATCAGCCATGCACCCGCGCACAAATCGTTACCTTCCTGTGGCGTGCTGCCGGTTCGCCCGAACCCAAGGCTATGAGCAGTTTCGCCGATGTGTCCACTGATGCCTATTATGCAAAGGCGGTTGCATGGGCGGTAGAAAACGGTATCACCACAGGAACGGGCGATGGCAAATTCAGTCCTGACGCCACCTGCACCCGTGCCCAGAGCGTGACTTTCCTGTTCCGTGCCATTGGTAAGCTGGTCGATAGCAAGGCTGAGTTCAGCGATGTTCTTACCGATAGCTACTATGCAAACGCTGTGGCGTGGGCCGTGGAGAACGGCGTCACAAACGGCATTGGTGATGGGCTGTTCGGGCCGGACAATAGCTGCACCCGCGCACAAATCGTTACTTTCCTTTTCAGAGCCTATCAGGGCAAGTAAGAACCCAAGCGGCAGGGAGCCTCTATTGAGGCTCCCTGCCTTTCTCTGTATATCATGGAGCATGATAGCAATCAACTATGAACTCATCTCCATGCGCACATTTCTCAATCCGCAAAATACTCTGGCCTGCCAATCGAGGTGAAGCCGATCTTCCCAGTCACCACCACATTATTCGCGCCACTGGCGCAGTGGATGATCATGATATTACCGCCGCTGTCAAAGCCGCAAACAATGCCGACATGGCTGTCACCCGGATAAAAGGCAAGGTCTCCCGGCTGGGCGTCACTCCAAGCAATAGGCGTACAGTAGCTGTGCTGCGCAGTGGCCCCACCGCCATGCCCAATGACATATTGTCCGCCGCTCTGGTTGTAGAATACCCAATCCACCATTCCCGAACAATCCAGTCCGAAGGGCCGCACAGTGCCGGTGGTGGAGCTGCCCTCGGCTGTGACCTCCATCGGCATTCCCCAGCGGGAGTCCCAGCCAATAATCAATGACTTTCCTCCCCAGAAATAATGGACTTTGCCCAAGAGTTGATACGCCGTCAGCACAACTTGCCTGCGTTCCGCACTAAGGTCGGCTGGGAGATTCTCCATAATTTTCGCCACATTCTCCGGGCTGAGTTCGATATTCTGATAACTTCCCGTCAAAGCCATGAACAGTTCCTGATATTTCGGCTGCATGAGTTCCTCTAACAATCTGCGCTGTTCCGTGTTGAATTGGTATTCATCCGCCATTTGCAGGTGCGTTTTTATTGTGACGATGATATGCAAAATGACCGTATCCGCTTCATCTTTGCCGCCTGGTACTATTTCCGTCCAATAAGTGATGGCGTTCATGTCCCAGAAGATTTCACGAAGGATCTCCATTTTTTCTTCGGTCAGTGTGGCGACCTCATCCGGTGAAGCGTTGTCCGTGGTGGTCCGCACAGCATAAACAGCCAGCACATCCCGCCAGTTGGAAATCATGGCGGCGCTGCCAGCGTTGTCCATGTCCAGTTCATCGTAGGGGTTCTCTGTCTTGATCTGCTCGATCCGGGCGGCGAACTCGCCGTTCAATACGCTGACAGCTTCCGGCATGGTGTAGCCGGTGCCGCTGTCCTCTCCGGAGAAAAAGATCCCAAAAGGCGACACGATCAGAAGTCCAATCAGACAAATCACCAGCACCATGGCTACAACTGTGCTCCCACCAGCCGCTATTGCCGCAAGTAAGCTCTGGGCAGCGGCAATGATGGAGCGCAGCGCGCGGCCCGCCGCCTGCGCGGTTTTCTGCGTTGCGGTTTCTGCCGCTTTTGTCATCTGCTGCCGCTTGGCCATCTGCATGGCCGCTTCTCTGGCAGCGTGTGTTCCAGCCGCAGTCGCATGGACGGTGGAGGAGCGCACGGCCTGTTCGGCGGACAACACCGCAGATTTGCTGCCCTCACGCGCTTTTGGTGCGATCCCCGCAGCGTAATTTGGCGTTTTCGGTTCGGGGAGTTGGTGCTTCTTTGGCTGCTGGATGCCGCCGCGCTCTTTGATTCTGCCCCTGCTGGTTGGCTTGAAACCTTCCGTACGCAGCGAATCTCCACGCAGATCATCCTGGTGTCGGAACCGCTGCTCTGCCTGCCTGCGCTGTGCCTGCTGGCGGGACGCTTTGCGGCCCTGCTCCTGAATGAACGCCTGCTGGCCCTGCCGTTGCGGCTCCGGCACTTCCGTTACGGCGGTCCCGCCTTGAGTGCTGATGTAGGCATTCTTTGTCTTGATTGCCTGCTTCATAGCCGCCTGCCGTGCCTGTTCCTGCGCAGGCGGCGGCGGAGTGCTTACCCTCGCCGCTTCGGCTTCTCTGGTGCGGATGACAGGCGGCACGTCGCTGTTGGAGCTGGGAGCAGAGGCGTCACCCTGGGGTGACGCGCTCTGCTCCGTGTTTTTCTTCTTGCGCTGCTTCAGCAGTTCCTTTTCGGCGCGGTGCAGGCCACTGGCGGCGGTGTCCTCAATGGCGTCGCCGCCATATTCATCCCGCCGCCCCCGCTGGGCGGTATCCCGGAGCTGAGTCCGCAGACGCTCCGAGCCGTCATCCAACATCTTGCGCAAAAGCTCCTTTGGAGCGGATACAGCTTTCTCTTTGACACGCTCACTCAGCGCCGGTTTTTCTTTAATTTTCTCCATGGGCTATCACGCAGCCAGATCCGAGGGCTTTGTGGTCATTAAGCGGTAGAGCTTGTTCTTTGGGAAATGATCCACAAAAGGCACGATAGCGCTTCCGCACTTGATGAGTCCCCGGCCGGAGTCCACATTGGTGATGTAGGAGAGCTGATTATCCGAGATGTTCAGCAGACGCGCCAGTTCCTCCCGGTCTGTAGCCGCCTGGTTCAGCATGATGAGGAACTCACTGTTTGCCAGCATGGTGCGGGCCGTGTGGGACTGCAGCAGGTCTTCGATATTCTGGCTGATCCCCGTTCCGCAAGCCTGATACTTTCTCATACGTTTCCACAGGGTGAAGAGGAAATTGGCGCTGTACTCATGCTGGAACAGCAGATAGATCTCATCAATATAGATCCAGGTGTTGCGCTTCAGCCCACGGTTGCGGATGATGCGGTTGAAGATACTGTCCAACACCACCAGCATCCCCACCGGCAGAAGCTGCTTACCAAGGTCCCGGATATCGTAGCAGAGGATGCGGGCATTGGTGTCCACATTGGTGGGCTTGGCAAAGGTGTTGAGACTGCCGTCTGTAAACAGTTCGATGGCCAGCGCCACATCCTGCGCTTCCTTTTCCGGCTGGCGGAGCAGCTCGGCGTGGAAGTCCTGCAAGGTGGGGACCGCGCCGTGATAGCCGCTGCGGATATAGTCCCGGTACACCTGCGCGGTACAGCGGTCGATGACGGATTTTTCCTTGGCAGACAGCTTGCCTGCCCCAATGAGCTGTTCACAGAGGGAAAGCAGGAACTCGGATTTCAGCACCACGGGGTTCTCTCCGTCCCCATAGCCCTGCTCCATATCCATGGCGTTGATATGGTTAGGTGAGGTGGCGGAGATGTTGATGACCTGACCGCCCAGCCCTTCGATGAGGGGGCGGTACTCCGACTCCGGATCGATGACGATAATATCGTCCTGCGTGGACAGCGCCAGAGACACCATCTCCTTCTTGGCGCTGAAGGATTTGCCGGAGCCGGAGACACCGAGAATGAATGCGTTGCCGTTGAGAAGCTGCCTGCGGTCCGCCACGATGAGGTTTTTGCTGATGGCATTCTGCCCGTAGTACACACCGCCCCGGTCCCAGATCTCCTGGGCCTTAAAGGGCATGAGAACAGCCAGCGCTTCCGTGGTCAGAGTACGCAGAGC
>ENA-UEQN01002796-UEQN01002796.1-human-gut-metagenome-genome-assembly--contig:-NODE-2796-length-11591-cov-3.842887_pt1 | contig 11591 bp, 8 predicted proteins | sample MGYA00242940_ERZ507944 | MGnify/ENA primary metagenome ERZ507944 (study PRJEB26167, sample SAMN06115449) | human gut metagenome | host: Homo sapiens | place: China:Fujian | collected 2015-08-20... | reverse complement strand
AAAGCGCAACAGAAAACTTGCGGTGAACTTTTCATAGGAACGCATCTTTTCGCATGGGATTACGTACCGCAAAATACGGGTGCGAGTATGTCGATAGACAGCCTTGTTATGGTTTCTCCCGAATTTTATCAAGGGTATTATCGGAAATATATCGAAAAGATGGCGGATGAATTCGGCGGATTGGTCATCCATTCCTGCGGCGATTTCCGCCACGTCGTTCCCGATCTGATGCGGACAAAGGGCCTGAAGGCTATGAATGCTTCGCAGTTGTCCCTCCGTCAACTGGTCGAGGCGGGCATGACTGCGGATACGGTCGGCATTCTTACTTTGCCGCTGGAAGGGTTGCAAGATCTGGCCGACGTGATACGGCACACAAATATGCGCGTCGATCCTACTTTTATCGGAAACTGGTCTGTTTTCGGGGCGGACGTGCCTCCCTTGGAAGAATGGACTTCCGAACAGAAATACCGCCTGAAAGAGATAGACGATCGCATCGTGCGGACGCTGGGATCTTAACGTTTTTTGAAATGAGGTTCGATCATGCATAGTATTGAAGAAAATACGGTCAAAGCGGAAAACCAAGTGCAGGAAAATGAAAATATTTTTTTTCTCGGGAATCGAGAGGGAAAGATCCGAATCGCGGTTTTAGGCAATTCTATCACCCTTCACGGGCCGTCTCCCGAAATCGGGTGGTTCGGGTTGCACGGAATGGCTGCGAGCCGCGAAGATAAGGATTATGTGCATCTGCTCGGAACATCCTTAAAATGCGAGGGGCTGGATTACTGCCTTATGGTAAATCAGATCGCGGAATGGGAGCGTACTTTTGTGCAGTTCGATTTGGCAAAACTGAATCCGATACGGGATTTTTCCGCAAATATAATTCTTTTCCGTTTCGGGGAAAACGTGGACTGCAGGTGCGAAAAAAACAGTTTTACAATTGTTTGCGGCAGATGAAAAATCCCGTCGTTGACGAGTGCATACGGGAACTTTCGGTATCGAAAGGAGGAAAACTGATCGAACTCGGCGATCTGGGGGACGATGCGTCGATGAAGGCGGGCGGTCTGTTCAGCCACAGCGGCGTCGCGGCGCATCCGGGCGACAGAGGAATGCGGGTCATTGCGGACAGAATTTACGAAACTGTCCGAAGTTGTCTGTAAAATATGAAAGCCGGCCGCCGAAGCAATGCTTCGGTGGCCGGCTTTTTAGTTATCTGAATTTTTTGCGAAATTCGTTCGGGGTGCTGTTGTTGTATTTTTTGAATAATTTGTAAAAATTATGGACGCTGTCGTACCCTGTCGCCGCCGCGATCTCCGAAATACTGAGGGTTGTGGAGCAGAGAAGTTCTTGCGCCTTTTCACGCAATATCACGAGGATATCGCGGACGGGATCATTCACTTATTTTCCGCCGAAAAGGGGGATTATTCCTTTCGCGTAAAATATTATTCGGCGCTGAACCGCCTATATACGCATAATTTTTACGAGAGATTGTATCGGTGGTGCGACGAGCACGGCTGCATGCTTACGGGCCACAGCGTGGAAGAAACGCTGCTCTCCACGCAGATGCTCGGCTGCGCGGGCTGTTCGCCCTCCTATGCTTACGAACACATTCCCGGGATTGATAATCTTACAAAATATAGCGTTTCGAAACTAATGGCGCGGCAGGTCGGCTCGGTGGCTGGACAACTCGGCAAAAAACAGGTGCTCACCGAATCTTTCGGCTGCTGCGGTTATGACACGACGCCGCGGGAGTTGAAGGCGATCGCCGAAAAACAATACGTGCACGGCGTAAATCTCTTATGCCATCACCTCTTTGCGTACAGTCTTTCGGGGCAGGGCAAGACCGATTATCCTCCCTGTTTCAGCAGGCACATGCCCTGGTGGGAGCACTTCGGCGGATTCAATCGCTATTTCACGCGTCTTGGGTGGCTTTTGGCGAATTCCCGCACGCAGACGAACTGTCTGGTCGTCAACCCCATGGCAAGCGTTTATCTCACGTATGAACGGTCGCGGGAAGCCGATCTTTAAAAAGCCCCAGTCATCGGGCACGCCGTCGGTTCTTTCCGTGCTCAGCCATGATCTGTTCATCGGCAATATCATAAAGAATGCCGTATCGGTTGAGTTTTTCTTGCAGACGGGCAAACGATTCGTCCGTTTTACGGCAATTTCGGTTCGCCGGCGCGCAGGACAACGCGCTCGTGCTGGATACCGTACGCCTCCGTGAAAGAGAGAGCGGTTTCGGGAAGGAGGAACCGCTCGCGGAAGCCTTCGACCGCTTGTTGCGCGCCGAATACAAAGGGGAACTGGCGGTGCAGTATCGCTTTCGGGTACATGGCTGCGGAAAAAAACTTTTGCTGCGGAGGGAGAAAGGCCGTTATAAATCGTCATTTCTGAACGGAGTGACTTTAACTTTTCACGACAGTCCGTTCGATGTGCGTTTCGAAGAGGCGGACATCCGCGGTTTTATCCGCGAAGGCGAAAACGAATATGTGAACGAATTGGATTTTTATGAAAGGCCGCTTGAAAAATCGGTGTTCTTTCGTTTTTTGAAGGTTTAAATTTTGGACGACCATTCGCGGTCGAGCCAATCGGCGCGCGCGAGCAGCCATTCTTTCAAGGCTTTCGCCTCGAATACCCATTTTTCCGCGCAGGTGCCGCCGTTATTGCCCTGCGACCAGCCGGACGGCGCCCATTTTTCGAAATTTTTGCCCATTGCCTCTTGATTGGCTTCGTACACTTCGTCATTGAGATTTTGCTCGATGAAATCTTTGATCTTGGGGGAAAGGACATTCCAGCGGGTTTTGACCGCTTTTGAAAATCCCGAGGTTTTCAACAGGGCGATATACAGTTCGCTCGCTGTGTGGGCGGAAGTGGATTGCACGGAATCGCCCACGTAAATCCCCTGGGGCGAGGCGTCTCCGCGCGTTGCCCATGTGGTGCAGTCAAAATCCCACGGAGGGCCTGCATATAATTTGCCGCCCGGCTTTTTATACAGATAAAAGGAACTGTATCCCGTATCCGCGTTTTTAAAGAATTCATGCAAAATATACATATCAACAAAGGAGTCCACGTCTGCAAGTTCCTGAAATTTCGTGAAGTTTTTCGCAAGCGCGGCTTTATACACTTCGGAAACGTAATTTTTGATATAGCTGATCTGGGCGCGGTACTCCGCCGAACTGATTTTTCCCTCCGTACTGTAATCCTCCGGATCGGGCGAATGGACGGTGAATGCATATTTCAAACCGGGAACGGTGAAATAATCCACGCCCTCCGTGCCCGAATAATAGCAATCGTATTCGACGAGGTAACCCGTATCGTTTACGCCGTATTCGGAATCGATGTCGACGCGCCCGCCCGCCACGCGCACGTGCTCGCACAACAGATACAAACCGTGATAACTGCCGTTGATATAGACGTCCACCCATTCGGCGCTGGTCGCGTATTCGATGCCGTCGAAAACTTCGCGCGCCATATTATAGGCGAGATAATTGCGGCTCATGGTCGTATCGTTAAAGTTGGTGCAGGCTATGATCACCCAATGCTTCGAGGCTGTGCGGCCGAAAAGGGACTGTTTGGAATCGAATTTGATCCGATATCCTTTTTTGCCGCCGCTTTCCGTCCAGGAACCGTTGCCGCGTCCCTTGAATTGGGCGGGCGCACTTTCGAACGCGTATTCCGTTTGGGTATTGTCCAACGATATTATGCTCTTCACATACGTTTCGCGCGTGACGGATTCTATAGAGATCTCGTTTCCCGCCGCGCTTTTCAGATCGATAAAGAGCGAGGGAAGATTGGTCAGTTGTATCCAGACGGCCCGTAATGTGAGATCTTTTGCCGGCATGACGGTAAACTCGTATTTCTCGCCGTTCGATTCCCAGTATGCGAGGCGATAACCGCTTCGGGAGGGCACGTGGGGCGCGGATATAATTGTTCCCTCCGGTTCCAGAATGGGGGATACGGAAATTCCCTCTACGCCCGTATCGAAAGACAGGGTGACAGCGTTTACCCAGCCCGCCTGCAATTCGACGTCTTTAGCGGGCATTGCGGAAGCGGTAAAGAGCGCGTTTCCCGAATACCAACCCGTAAATTTATAGTGCGCCCTTGTAGGCAGGGGCAGGGATATCGTCTCTCCCTCGGTATATTCCGCGGATTCCCGGTCCACGGCGCCGCCGTTTGCGTCGAATGTCAGACGGTATAGTTTGCGCCATGCCGCCTTTAAAGTGATGTCGTTTTCGGGCATGACGTCGAAAGTGAACGGCTGTCCGTCCAAAGTCCAGCCGTCAAAGCGGTATCCGCTTTTTTCGGGTTCGTCGGGCGGATAGATCTTACTTCCGATTTTTGCGGTCACGGGCGCGATTTGTTCGCTTGTTTCCGTTTCGTAAGTAATGGTCGCAACGCCGCTGTGCGCATTGCCGCAGCCCACGCATAAAAGGACGCAGGTGCACGCGCCGATAAACAGGGCGAGCGATAAAATTTTTTTGAACATGGAAAATCTCCTTTTTAGGAAATCGATTTCTTAAAATTATTTTATCATGCGCGCAGGCGTTTGTCAAGACGTATAATGAAATAAATTTTTCACATAAAATTTTTTCATAAGGTATTGACAAATGTTTCGGAGTGCTTTATAATCATTAAGGAAATCGATTTCTTTAACTTGATTTCGACTATAAATCGAGAAAAATTCAAAGCGGGAGGAAAATGTGTGAAGAAGAATATCTCGGCGGCGGCGCTGGCGGCGTTTTTGTTTTTAAGTGCCGTTATGTTGAGCGGGTGCGGAAAAAGCGGCGGCGAAACAAAGATCACGCAAGTCGCGCAGAGTTTCGTAACGAGCGTGCGGCAGATCGAAACGCCGATCACTATCGCGTCCGGACAAAAGATAGACGCCGCTTATCTGATCTACGAAATATTGAACGAGAAAGAAAGGAACTTCCCCGAAGTGGCGGACAGCAAGACCGTGTTGGACGGGTATAAAAAGGAGTTCGACGTCATCAAGGCTGCGGCGGACGAGCGGGAAGAGTTGGAGAAGGAAGCCGCGCGCGTCGAGGCGTTTTTAAAGGCTTGCGCGGAACTGCCCGACGCGGAATCGGTAACATTGGATGACCGCGAGGCTGTCGACGACGCGCTGGCGTTGTATGCGCCTTTAAATGAACAGAGCAGGCAGGATACGAACGTGGCGAAAGCATACGAACAACTTTCCGCCTGCGACGAACGGATCACCGCGCTTGAAAATGCCGCGCACGAACAGGAAGTGGCCGAGGCCGCTTCGGCTTTCATACAAAGCGTGGAGGAGATCGGTGAAGTGACGCTGGATTCCATAGACGCGATCGAAGACTTGTTATACGATTACGAGGACTTTACGCAGGAAGTAAAGGACTACGAGGGCGTCGCGGAGGCGAAAGCCGCGCTCGACGGGGCATACGCGCGCTATCTGCTGTTGAAGGACGAATCGGACGTGCGCGCATATCTGGACATGGTAGAAAAACTCAAACCCGTGGAAACCGCGATCACTTTGCAGAGCGAAGGGGACATCGAAGACGCGGAAGTTGCGTATGAAGAACTTTCCGAAACCGCAAAGGGATTCGACGGCGTTTCCGATGCGAAGGCTGTCGTGGAACTGGCCAGACAAAAATACGACGCGCTGTTCGCCGTTGCGGAAGAGGAACGCGTGAAAGAATTTATCGCCGCCGCCGAAAAAGTGGGGACGGACGTGGAAAACGTAGACATCACCTGGTATGAAGTCTTGCATCGGGCGAGCGTCGCCTATTCCGCGCTCACGTTAGATTCGCAGGAAAGAGAAGACGTTCGCGCCGCTTTCGATCGTTGGAACGCCGCGCAGACCGTGTTCGATCAAAAGGGGTATCGCCAGATCCCCATGGTGGATCCGAATATTTTGTTTTCGGGGCACGCGGTCAACCCCATCATCGTTTTGCAGATGGAAGAAAATATGCTCAGGCCCGTCCGTGAATTTTACGGCGTTTCTTCAAACGGCGAACTTGCGCAGAAAATAAAGGTATGGCTGAACGTGTATGTCGGCGACGAATACGTTTCCCGCGCCGAATTGCCCGTATCCTCACTCGGGCACGAGATCGCAAGCGATCTGGTCATCGGCTGTTTGAAAGAAATAGCTGCGAACAATCCGTCTGTCACGAGCGGAACGAAATTCAAATTTTCCATCTATTTCGAAGATAGGGAAGGGGTCGACGTGATCCCGTCCAATCCCACGAAAATATCCGCGGAAAAACCGTATACCTGGTAAACGGGAGAAACTATGAAGAAAAAATTGCAATGTTTTTGTTTAATTCTGGCAAGTATATTTCTGCTCGGCGCCTTTGCCGCGTGCGGCGGGAATGACGGTTATGCGAAAAATTTTATCGACGCGGTAAACGCGATCGGGACGATCACAGTGGAATCGGGCGACGAACTGGACGCCGCGGAAGAATTATACAATAAACTTTCCGCAGACGAAACGATGCGGACGGACGTCATCAAGGCGTATGAAACGCTGGAAACATACCGCGCCCGTTACGAGTCGCTGCGCGCGGCGGAAAAGAACGCGGAAAGATTCGTTTTGCTCGCAAATAAAATTCCCGACCCCGTTACGCTCGATTCGAAGGGCGCGATCTATGCCGCGCAGAGCGCGTATAAAGATCTGGACGAAGCGGCACTCGCCGTGGAGGGCGTTTCGCAAGCGTATGAAAAGGTAGTCGCCGCGCAAAAGGAATATGACCGTTTGCTTGCGGAAAAAGAACTGGAGAACGCGAAAACGCAGGCGGCTGCATATATCGCCTTAACGCAGGCTGTGCCTTCGGCCGGTGCCGTCACGAGATTCGACCTTGCCCTGATCGAAAGGGCGGAACAAGCGTATCAAGCGCTCGGTACGCTCGCAAAGGAGCAGGAAGGCGTTTCCGATGCGCAGGCTTACGTGCAGGCCGCGCGCGACAGATACGATTATCTCATCGCCAATCCAGAAGAGGCCGACCGCCAGGAGATCGCCGCTTTTATCGCAAAGGTCGAAAACCTGTATGACTCGGCGGTGACGCTCGAAAGCCTGGATGAGATCCGTTCGGCAGAAAAAAGTTTCCGCTATCTGAGCGCCGAGGCGAAAAAAGATGAAACGGCTCTTTCCGCCAACGAAAAACTCAAAGCCGTACGCGCGAAGTACGATGAACTCTATCGGATGGAACAGGAAGAAGAAGCCGCCGCCGCGTTTGTCGAAGCGGTGGGAACTCTTCCGCCCGTTGACGAACTCACGCTTGGACACGTGACGAAAGCGGACGAAATTTCTTCTTTGTACGAGAAACTCGGCGAACGGGCGCGCGCCTTTAAAGACGTGATCGCCGCCAAGGCGGTGTTGGACGCGGCGCTTGCAAAGATCGATTCCTTCGAACGGGAAAAAATCCCCGTTCCCAACGCGTCGTCTGTCGGGTTTTCGGGGGACGTAATGCCGTTTGTTCTGCTGTGGTCGATCGATTACCAGCCCGTTGCCGATCTGTACGGCGTCCCCGTGCAGCGTCTCGGCGAAAAAGTCGATCTGGTGATCAATATTTATCGCGCGGATGCGCAGGATAAAGCCGACCCGTTCTGGCAGTTTACCGATAACAGCCTGTTCACGGTCGAGGCGGGGCGGCGGCATATCGTATATTCGGATAAAATAACGGCGGCGCTGGAAGAGGCGAGCGTCACGGTGTCGGATTTAAGATCGGGTGATTCGTTCAAATTCAGCGCATGGTACCGCGATAAAACGGGCTTGTTCGAGGATTCCGACGTGACGGAAATTTCCGAACCCTCGCCGCGCGGCTATGAATTTACGCCCGCCGTACAGCCCGATGCGGAGATCTACGAAATCAGAACGCTGCAGGATCTGCTCGCCGTCAAGGATCATTTAAACTCGACGATCGAACTGTTGGCGGATATCGATGCTTCGACGGTAGAAAACTGGCATCATTTGGGCAAACTGAACGGCGTTTTCAATGGAAACGGTCATAAAATTTACAATCTCCGCTGCGACGAAGCCACGCGCTCCGAGGAAGAGCGGAAAAACGATCCGAGAGGAACGACGATATTCGCGCTTTTCGAAACGATGTCCGTGACCGCGGTCGTGAAAAATCTCGCCGTGTATGGTATTGTGGAAAACGCGGGCTCGTGGGCGGGCGCCATCGTGATCGACAATAACGGCGGTCTGATCTCCAACTGTTATATCGAACTGGATATTACTGCCAAGGGGACTTCCCGCGAGGACGGAGGCTTTAACGGCGACGGATATCTCGGAGGCGTCTGCGTGAACAATAACGGCAGGATCGAATTCTGCATCGTCAACAGCGTCCTCAAAGGAACGGGATCGGAATATGCCGCGAGCGGTATGACGCCGAGCGGCGCGTTCGCCACGGGAAACAGCGGTACGATCGAAAATTCCTTTGCCAACGGCGATCGGCTGACCGATCAAACGGGCGTTGCGAACAGCGGCTCGCATTCCGAATTGATTTTCACGGAAGTGGAACTGATGGATAACGAACTCTATCACGGGTGGGATACGAATATCTGGAATATTGAAAACGGGTATATCCCTACTCTGAAAATTCAGAAACAGGAGCGTTCATGAAAAGAATTTTAAAAATAATTGCGCTTTGCGCGCTCGTCGCGCTCGTCGCGCTTTCGCTATTCGCCTGCGCGGGCACGCCGCAGGATCCCGACGACGGAAAAGGGGGGGAAGCGTCCGCCATCCGTATGATCCCGAAAATGAATATCGATATGATCGACGGAAAGATCGAGATACCGTACGAACTTACCGAGGGCGACGGCCCCGTTTCCTGGTCTTCGGAATCGTCGAGCATTGCGGCGGTAACGCAGCAAGGGGAGTTATACCCCATCGCAAAGGGCACTACGACGATCGTGGCGAAAGCGGGGCAGTCGCGTGCGGAATGCGAAGTGACGGTCACCGATCTGTACGCTTCATACACGAAACTGAGCACCGCGGAAGATATTGAAAATCTGGCGGCGAGCAAGAACTATACGAAAAAGTCGAAAAAATATTATCTCGCCAACGATATCGATTTTGACGGCAAGACCATTCAGCCTCTCGGAGGCTGGAGCGATCCGGACAACGTATTCAACGCGACTTTCGACGGGCGCGGTTTCGCACTGAAAAATTTTAAGATCGAAAAGCCCGAAAGTTGTAAGACCGTGAACGCCGAAACGGGCGCGGAAGAATATTTCGGCGTTTCGCTTTTTCCCTGCGTAGGCGGCAAGATATGCAATCTCAATCTGATCGGCGTCGATTTCTCTGGATTCGGATTTACGGGCGGGATCGCGGGCGAACTGAAATCGGGCGCTTCCATCTCCAACTGTTTCGTACAGGGGAAAATCAACGCGACGGGAGGTTTCGATTCCTCGGTCCCCGCGGGCGGCGTCTGCGGCATCATGGGAAAATCCGCGAAAGTGACCGACGTTTATATCGACGCGGATATTCTGGGCGGCTTTGTGTTTGCGGGATTCAATTTCGGTGACGGTTCGCACTGCGCCGCGCGTAAAAATTCGATTTCCGCGTTTGTGCGCGGCGAAGAACTGATGTTCCAGACGGACGACACGGGCAAAGAGGGCGACCAGGGGCAGGCGGAAAACGAGCAACTGAAGGAATTTGACGAGGAAACGTGCGCGGTATTGGAAGATACGGAGTTAACGCACTTGAAATATTATCATTTTTCGGAAGATTCGCGCTGGACGGTCATGTCAGGGTATATGGCGTTTTTGGCGCGTCCGGACGGGGCGGCGCCCGAATGGGCCGTGCTCGATCTCGCTTAAGGCTCGGGAACGATTTTTATGAAACGTATATTGACCGTCGCTTTTTCGCTCCTTTTCAGTTTCATTATGTGCGGAACGGTCTTTTTCGCTGCGGGATGCTCGCCCGCAGAGAGTGAAAAAATACCGCCCGCCGCGGTTCCCGATAAAGACGGCGCAGTCGAGGAAAACAAAAGGGCGATCACCTTTATCGATGAGTTTGACGGCGATCGCGTGAGCGACGCAAGGTGGGAATTTCAGACGGGGACGGGCGATCTGTACGGGCTGGACCGTTGGGGCAACGGCGAAGCGCAATACTACCGCAGGGAAAACGCGGCCGTTTCCGAAGGCATGTTGAAGATCGAACTGAAACGGCAGACGTACGGCGGCATGGACTATACTTCCGCGCGGCTGCGCACGAAAGGCAAATTTTCGCAGGCGTACGGAAGATTCGAGGCGCGCATCCGCATCGACGGCGGCATGGGTATCTGGCCCGCGTTCTGGCTGATGCCCGAAGACGACGCGTACGGCGGCTGGCCCTTTTCGGGCGAGATCGACATTATGGAGATCAAAGGGCGCAAAGAGACGATGTCAAGTTCCGCCGTGCATTATGCCGCAGCCAACGGCGATCACCAATATAAAACGAAAGAAGACTTTCTTCCTTCTGGCACGATAACCGATTTCCATATTTACGCTCTCGAATGGCAAAAGGAGAAGATGACGTTTTATGTGGATGACAGCGTTCTTTTGGAAGTGACCAACTGGCGCAGCGGTACGAACGGGTTTCCCGCGCCATACGATCAAAAATTTCATATCATTCTGAATCTCGCGTGCGGAGGACATTTCGACGGATTTATTCTTCCCTCGGATGAAGAGTTGCCCGCTTCTATGTACGTCGACTATGTAAAAGTGTACGCTCCTTCGGAGATGTAAAAAAACGGGTTTGCAACGCAAACCCGTTTTTTATCGATTTTTCGCCGCGGCGGTCGATTCGCCTAAAATCAGTTTCGCGGGGACCTGTGCGATCCTCTCTTTCGGCGGTTTGTCCGCGATGAGCGAAAGGAGATTTTCCGCCAGTTTTTTGCCGCAGGTCAGCGTATCCTGCTCCACGGTGGTCAGTTTCGGCTTGATCAGATGCGAGATTTCGATGCCGTCGTACCCCGTGACCGATATGTCTTCGGGGATCCGATACCCCATATCCTGCAACCCTTTCACGCCGCCGATGGCGGAGTGGTCGTCGGGGAACATGATGGCGGTCGTATCTTTGCGTTCCCTCATGATCGCCTGCACCTGGTCGTACATCGCTTCCGCGGAATAATACTGTCCGGACACGACCATTTTTTCTCCGTTCAGCCCCGCCTTTTTTACGGTGTTCAAAAACGCGTCTCTGCGATCGGAAGTCACATAGTTGCTTTCGCCTAAGATGTTCACGATATGTCTGTGCCCGAGATCCAAAAGGTGTTGCGTCAGTTCGACCGTACACTCGTAATTGTTGCTGCTCACCCCGTACGCTTTCTCTCCCGAATAATCGAAACAGATGACGGGAAAATCGCTCTCGAGAACTTCCGCAACGGTAGGGACGGTAAAGTCTCCTAAAATGAGGACTCCGTCAAAACCCCGCATGAGAAAATGTTTCAGATAACTGTTTTCGTACCTTTTCGAAAGAAAGGTGATGTCGTAGTGGTGGATATCCAGCGTGTTTTTGAAAGAATTGAGAATGGACATGAGCATATTGTGATTCAAACCGACTTCGCTCATGATCTCCAATAGGATCCCGATGTTTTTCGTGCTTTTCGTCACCAGGTTTCTTGCGGAAATGT
>ENA-UEQN01002786-UEQN01002786.1-human-gut-metagenome-genome-assembly--contig:-NODE-2786-length-11642-cov-3.368872_pt1 | contig 11642 bp, 5 predicted proteins | sample MGYA00242940_ERZ507944 | MGnify/ENA primary metagenome ERZ507944 (study PRJEB26167, sample SAMN06115449) | human gut metagenome | host: Homo sapiens | place: China:Fujian | collected 2015-08-20... | reverse complement strand
GCTCCATCGTCAGCACCGGCACTCCCATGACGAGCAGGCAGATCAGATAGATGAGGACGAAAAAGCCGCCGCCGTTTTCGCCGGTGACATACGGGAAGCGCCAGACGTTGCCGATGCCGATGGCACAGCCGGCGCTGACGAGCAGGAAGCCCAACCGGGAACGGAATGATTCTCGTTTCATAAATAATACCTGTCTTTTCTCTTTCTTTGCATAATTGCATAAAGTGTGTTTTTTATTATAATGGAGTTCTCCACATTTTGCAAGTCCGTTTTCCGGCAAAATGGAAACGTGTGCAAAACAGGCCGGATTTCTTGATTTTTCAAAAAAGCGGTTGTTTTGTCGGCGCGTACATTGTATAATAGTCCCAAACAATGCGGAATCACCGCAGCATGGAGGTAATACTTATGTTTACGAAGCTGATCGACGCACTCAAGGCCACACGCCGCACCATCGTCTTCACCGAAGGCCCCGACGCCCGCATCCTCGAAGCGACCGACCGTCTGCTCAAGAACGACCTGATGGACGTCATCCTCATCGGCAACGTCGACGAGGTCAAGGCTGCCGCAGAAAAGGGCAATTTCTGCATCTGCAAGGCCACAATCATCGACCCGGCTACCTATGAGGGCATGGACGAGATGGTCGCCAAGATGGTGGAACTGCGCAAGGGCAAGATGAGCGAAGAGGACTGCCGCGCGGCACTTGCCAAGGGCAACTACTTCGGCACGATGCTCGTCAAGATGGGCAAGGCCGACGCCCTGCTCGGCGGCGCGACCTATTCCACGGCGGACACCGTCCGTCCGGCACTTCAGCTTGTCAAGACCAAGAAGGGCGCGCACCTCGTCTCCTCGTCGTTCATCCTGTTCCGCAAGGACAAGGACGGCAACGATGAGAAGTATTGCATGGGCGACTGCGCCATCAACATCGACTATCCCGACACCGTCGACAAGGCCACCGGCGAGGTCACCTTCTCCGGCGCGCAGAAGCTGGCGGAGGTCGCCATCGAATCGGCCCGCACGGCTGAGTTCTTCGGCATCGACCCGAAGGTTGCGCTGCTCTCCTTCTCCACGAAGGGCAGCGGCAAGGGCGGCACGGTTGCGCTGAGCCAGAAGGCCACCGAGATTGCCAAGGAGCTGGCCCCCGAGCTGGCCATCGACGGCGAAATGCAGTTTGACGCGGCGGTCTCCCCGGTCGTCGGTCAGCTGAAGTTCCCCGGCTCCAAGGTTGCGGGCTATGCCAACACGTTCATCTTCCCGTGCATCGAGGCCGGCAACATCGGCTATAAGATCGCGCAGCGGCTGGGCGGGTTCGAGGCCTATGGCCCGATCCTGCAGGGTCTGAATGCCCCGATCAACGACCTCTCCCGCGGCTGCAACGCCGACGATGTCAATAAGATGGCGAGTATCTCCGTCGGTATGGCATAATTCAACGCATACAAAACGCGCCGCCTGCAATGCAGGCGGCGCGTTTTCATGTTGGGGCGGGCGCACCCCATGGGACTCCTGGAAGATCCACGGGATTGCCACGCCAGCCGGGCGCGTAAGGAACGCGCGCCCGGCATACCCCGCGGTATGATGCGGGGCAAGTGTGCGCACTGGCTCGCAATGACACGTCTTTTTAGGGCCACTGCGGCGGGGAGAAAAAACAGGACAGGGTCAACCCTGTCCTGTTTTTTGGGTGTTTACTTGTTGATGAGGTTGCTTAAGCGCATGAAGATGGCCGCGGCCTGTGCTCTGGTGGTGGTGCCCTTCGGGTTGAGGCGGTTGCCGCCCACACCGTCGAGGATGCCATTCTGCACGGCCCAGATCATCGCATTGCGCGCCCAGGTGCTCACGTTCGCGCTGTCCGTGAAGGTCAGCGTACCGTTCACCGCGGGGCTGCCGACGTAGCGATAGAGCATCGCGGCGAGCTGTTCGCGCGTCAGGGAACCCATCGGGTTCGTGCCGTCAGTGATGCCAAGGTTCATAGCCCACTTCTGGCCCACTTCGTACCACGTGGAGCTGCGGCGCGTGTCCTGACCGGCGATTCTCGCCAGCATTGTCCAGGTCTGCGCGCGCGTCGCCGCCGCGTTCGGGCCGAAGGTCGACTTCGTCGTGCCGTTCATCAGGCCGAGGCTGTACGCCCAGTCGATGGCCTCATGATACCAGCGGCTTGCGTCGAGGTCATAGAAGCTCTCGCAGGCGCAGTTGGCATAGCCATTCGCGCAGGTATTGCCGCCGATGATGATGGGCAAAACCACATCGATGGCCGTCTGAGCCGGGTTGACCGTCAGCGTGCCGGGGACGAAGCGCAGCGTGTAGCGCGGGACAAAGTCCGTTTTCAGCGTGGCGCTTGCGTTGACGGCGTAGGTGCCAGCGGTCTTGCCGTCGGTGGCGGCGGAGGCCGTGAGGGTCTGGAAGACCTGCGCGGTCGTCTGGCCGCGCTTGAGTCCGGTGACGCTCGCCGTGAAGGACGGGACGGAGTCATTGGCGGTCATGGTGGCGCTGCTGGCCGTGACGGTCAGCGTGGAGGGAACGACCGTCAGGGTGTAGCTGGCTGTGGCGGAGGCATACTCTCCATTCTCCGGAGCGTTTGCAGTGATGGTGGTTGTGCCAACATCGAGGATTGTCACGACGCCGTTGCTGGCGACTGTGGCAACGTTCTGGTTGCTGCTCGTATACGCCGGAGTGGTCTTTGCGTTCTGCACCGGGTTGGTGTAGGTGTCTTCGGCGTAACCGACGGTTGCATCCGTGGCGGTGGTGAAGCCGAAGTTGGTCTGCGGTGTCTTTGCCGTGACCGTCACGTCAACATCGAAGGTGTACTGCTTATAGTTGTCCGTCTCGGCAACCGTAACGCGGAGCGTTGCAGTCTTATCAATGGTAGTCGCGTCGCCTTGCAGCTGCCAGTTCACAATGATCTTGCCGTTCTCGAACGTTACGCTCGGCGTTCCTTTGATAATGCTGTTCGTGTCCGTCAAAACCAAAACGCTCAGATCCGAAGTATCCAAGCCCTTCTTGACGCCATCGGAAACCGAGATTTCCTTAGAGCCGGGCTGACCATATTTGGTGCTGGCTGACTGATTCTGGATTGGCGATTTGTCGCTCTTGAGGATTTTCCAGGTAAATACGTTTACACCATTATCCGCTTTGGAGAATCCCTTCGCAAAAGATCCGCCCGCAGTATGCTCGCCCGCATCGGTTGCCGTATTACCCCACATATCAACAATGTTGTTTGGAATTGTGAAGTGCCTAAGCACCTTCTGTCTGGCTGGATCTGTACTTATCACCCGAACCGCGAACTCTGCTGTCTTCGGCGTTCCGTCGTAGGTAAGCGTGTTTGTCTGATAGATTTCAAGGTCGCCCGTTCGCACCTTAAAGGTAAGGATACTCCAAGACTGCGGTGCGCGCGCCTCGCCTGTGTAATTCGTGCTCCCGTCCGCTGCCTTGATCCTCAGTGTGACGTTACCATGTGTTCCCTTATTCGAATTATCCACGATCACATAGTCTTGATTCTCTACCAGATCAATCGTTCTTTCATTGTAGGTGAAGGAAACCTTGAAGGCAGTGAATGTCTGTTCTTCGCCGGTGAAATCCTTCGTGCCCCAATTATCAGTGCTCTGAATGTCAGCCGAAGTCAGCGTATGCGGCTTGACCTTGATTTTCAGGGTGGGAGCAGTCTTGAATTCATAATTCGCGATCCCGAGGGTGGTGGCTGGCAGACTGGTCACTGTATACTCACCGGCATTGACCAGAGCATCCGTTTTGGGCACATTGTTTCCGTCCACGTCCTTGATGTAAAGAGCCTCCACGTTATACAGCGTATTGAGGTTGACTTCCTGACCGTCGACCGTAACCTTGGCAGCTTTCATCATCGCATACAGCTCACTGCCGTTTATGCCGTATTCCGCTTCCAGCGTCACATTGAAGGGATCGACCGACTTCTTGCTGATCGTCCAATGCGTTCCGCTTGCAAGCTCGAGCTGATAGTTCCCGGCGCTCGTGCCCGTCAGGCTCAAGTTGCCCAGCGCAACATTATACGTGCCCGCATTGTAAACAGTCACGTCTGCGCCGCTCGTGGTATCCGTCAGCTTCATCGAGCCGGTGATTGTCGCGGCCTTTGTGCCCTCCAGGTTATTGGAGACGGTATACTCTCTCTCGAGCGCAGCATTGATTTCCGTGTCCTGACCATACGTAAACGTCTGCGTGTTCGGCGTCACAGTGAGCTGGCGCGCGGTGATTGTGCCTTTAAGTTCGGAGAGGTCGACGTTGTAGTTGGCGGCGGCATCGCCGGTCAGGCAGGTTGTTTTGTCTTCCGCCAGCACAATGTTGATTGCAGCTGCGCTCGCGTCTGCGCTCGCATATTGGAGGGCGTTCGGGTCGACGGTCAAATCGGCTGGATTCCCTTCAATCGTGAGCGTCACGCCCGACGGGAGGACAAGGCTCTGCGTTCCATCGTATTCCTTCGTGATGGCTCTGTTGGCCGTGATTTTGACGGTCTTCGGGCTGATGGTGAAGTTGGTGAAGCTGTCGATGGGGTAGCTATTCGTCTTGCCTTCGCCCTCATCCTTCACATAGATGAGTTCGATGGTGTAGGTTCCGGCGTTGGCCTTCGGCTGTTCCGTATAGGTCTTGGACGAATCGAAAACTTCTGCGCCGTCTTTCTTGACGACGACCTTGACGGAACTGGTCACATCCTGTCCGGCTGTTCCGTCCTCATTTTCGATATGGACGGTCGGGTAGGCTGCTGCGCCCCACTTGATTTGGTTGTAAAGCTCTGCCCACGTCTGTCCGGCATAGTCCTTCGGATTCGTGTTCAGCCACATGCCGACTTTGTAGTCAGCGCCGTCGCTGTTGACAAAGCTCATTTGGGCAAAGTTGAGGGTCAATACGACTTTATGGCCGGTCGGCGTGCCGCTCTCGGTGAAGGTCAGGACTGCTTTGCCGCCTGCCGACTGCGGATTGATCGTCAGAATCCCGTTATCATATGTCGCGCTATGCACATCTGCGCTGGTGCTGACCCGGTCGGTCAGGGCAGTGCCGTACTGGTCTTCGACTTCGGAGAGGGCGATGGTGTAGGTTCTGCTGCCGGTGTTCGGCACGATCAGGTTGTAGGAGGCCGTCACGTCGTCGTCGAGGATCGTGGCTTCCTTCGTAAAGGCCGCTGTGCCGTCGTTGGGCGTGCCCGTGACCACGAGGTGCGCGAGCTTCGAGGCGTCTTTGCGGAGGGTGATGGAGATGGGGATGCTCGGGGTCGACTTCTCACCGACCGTGACTCTCATCTCCGCAGTCAGGGTGGCGGTATTGCTGGTTCCGAAGAGCTGCGCCGCAGACTTGTCGACTGTGAACTTGATTCCCGTGTTATCCGTCTCAACCGTCCACGTAACGGCATTGTTTTGAATCGCTTCGCCGTTCAGCTCGACATTGTTCAGTGCATACGCAGGCGTCTCGCTGCTCCCATACGGTCTGCCGTACTGCGTCGTGATGGTCGCGCCAACCTGCATCGTGGTCGCTTTCTTCGAATCGAGCGTTCCGTATGTATACGGCACATAGAGCGTCGGTTCGTTTCCGGCTTCAACGCCGTAGTAAATCGGCGTTCCCGAAAGTTCAGCCTCGCCCTCTACCAGCGCAAAGTTCGCGGTGGCCGTTTTGTTGTTATAGGTCGCTTCGATCTGATAATTGCCCGCTGTCAGGGCAAGGCTCTTCGCGCCCTCTTCGCCCGCCAGCGCATTCGTCAGCTTCAGCGTGACACGGTCTTCAGTGCCATTTTCAAACTTCGCATAATCTGCGGAGATCGGCGTTTTTGTCTCGCCGTCAACTTTATAGAGCTTGTAGTTCGCCGCCGCGACCGTCTGCATCACCGCGTCGTACTGATCCAGCACATACAGCGGCGCAAGCACCACCGACGCCTCATCCCCGCCGATGCCGGGAAGCACGGTCGGGAGCGCGTTGCCCTCATACGAATCCGCGCGGATTTCGCCCTTGGCATAGCTATTGCTGTCATAAGACGCCAGAGATGTCGCGAACGGATTGCCCTTTTTCAGCGTGATCTTCGCGGGCAGTTCTTCCGTGCCGACCTTCAGAATGCCGGTCAGCTCCGTATTGTCCGCCAGCGTGACCTTGATCTCGATCTCGACCGGCGCGGTCTTGACCGCTCCGCTCCCCACGGTGATCGTTCCGGTCTTGCCGTCGCTGTCGATGCTGATCGTCACGTCATCTGCCGGTGTGGCTGGGCTTGTCTGCGTGGCCGCAACGGTGTAGTTCGTCGGCACAGCTTCGCCCTTCATTTCCTCGTTGTTCTTCTTGTCGAGGAATTTGTCCACGGCGAACTTGATCGTCGTTCTGCCGCTGCCGCCCGGAATGTCGAACGTGCCCTTCTCCATATTGCCGCTGAACGGATTGCTGCTCCCGTCCGTCAGCTTGATGACGGCTTTTTCCGCCTGTGGATACTGGCTGATGATATGGACTTTCGCTTGCTCACCGTAGGTCTTTGCGCCGGCGCTCTCCGCCTCCACATAGGTTTTCACCATGCACCAGACGTCTTTTTTCAGCTGGTTGCTGACCTGCACCCCAGTCTGGTTTTCGGTCACAGTCACCTGCTGATAAGCATCATCGGTCGACGAAAGCGGATTTCTGCATTCCTCATCCGAAAACAGCATCACTTCGAGCTTTACTTTCGGGCTGTCCATTTCCTTGCCGAACTGGTCAAACGCGGCGGGATAGCCAGCATTCAACGAAATGGGCCTGAACGCCTTGGAATCGCTATATTCCGCGGCCGTAACCTCCTGCGTCGTTGTCGGCGCAGGCACATAGCCGCCAGATTTTCCGAAGCCGGTATACAGATGATAGGGGGTTGCCTTGCTGATCTTGGCCGTGACGGTCGCGGGGGCAGAGATGCTGATGTCCGCGCCCACAGCCTTTGCGCTCTTGACAGTCAGCGAGATGCCGGTCGTGTTGGCCTCGGCGCGCGTTGCAAGCTCGAGCGTCTTTCCATCGTTCAGATAAACGCCGTCCGGGAGATTCTCTGTCGCAGACACATCAAGGCTGGCCGGGTCAACGTCATAAAGCTTCTTGTCTCCGCCAATGATCTTGAGGCGGCTGGCCAGCGCGAACTCGTCCTTGTCCGCTTTCATCTCTTCCCACGTCGGGACTGCGAACGTGTCATCCGTCAGAATGACCGTCGGCAGATTTACGCCCTCCGGGAGGACGATGACTGTGCCGGGATTCAGGATCGCATCATCAGCCGTTTTGGTAATCGACCGCCCTCCTTCAGGATTCACAATCGAGAACAAGGTTTTCTCTTGTACGTTTGGGTCCTTTGTCATATTGATCTGATATGCGCCCGGCGCCGCATCCGCCGTTGCTGTCACCTGCACATAACACAGCGGAAGATCAGACGTCGTAAAAGAATCGTCATTGCCCAGCCACGTAAGTAACGGTATATCCTCTGGCGCAGCTGCACTACTTATACCCTCAAGTCTGGGATTCGTCAGGACGGTATTTTCCCCTTCCTTGTATATCCATTTTTTTCCTGTCCATTCTGCCGGAATACCCGCATAGACACCTTTGACAACCACGTTTTTATTATCGCTGATTGCCGAAAGTGTAACCATGTCTACACTGTGGCCTTCTTTTACCGTTTCATACACCGGCAAACATTTCGTTTCACCCGCGTGCAAGACGGCGTTCTCCACCGTCAGTGTCAGGATCTTCTCCGGCGTTGCCGGTTCTTCCGCCCCGACGACCGCCGCAAACGACAGCAGCATCGCCAGCACGAGCAGCAGCGATGTTCCGCGTTTGATCACGTTTTTCATGCTTATATTCCTCCTCTATCGTTACTGTCCAAGCCAATACGCCTGATCTTTTCTGTGCGTAATAAACTGCAAAATTCTCAGTGCATCAGTCGCGGTGATTTCGCCGCTCTTGTCAACATCGCCTGCCTGCGGCACCTGCAAATTAAACTTTCCGTCTTTATCATTCCGGTTTGTTACAAACTGCAAAACTCGCAGCGCGTCAGTTGCGGTGACTTCGCCACTGCCATCCACGTCGCCGAGGGTGTAGTTCAGCTTTACGGCGGCGACGTTCACGTCCGTCAGCGTCCCGTCCTTGTTCACGCTGATGATGCGGACGACCGCGTTCGTGTGATTCTGCGGATAGATGTCGAAGGAGACCGAGCCGTTCGAAGCCGTGGCTTTTGCGACGCTCTTCTGGTCAATGTATTTGATGTTCTCGGCGGTCGGCACGATGAGCGTCTGCGCCGCTTCTTCGGTCTTGACCTCCGTGATTTTGCCGTCTTTATCCTTCGTCTCCAGCAGGAAGACGATGACCATGTCGCCTTCTTTGAGGGCGCTGTTCGTGTAGGTGACGTTCAGCTTGTCGCCGTCAAATTTCAGTTCGCAGCCGTCCACCAGCGATACGGCGCTGACGCTCTTGGTTGCGTTCGTTTCGCCTTTTTTATAGTCGATTTTTGTCGCCATGGCCGCCGCGCTCAGCGCGAGGGTCAGCGTTAAGATGAGCGCGAGGAGCCTGATGGTTCGTTTCATGTGGTCCTCTCCTTTATGTTGATTTTTATTCTCGCCATTTTTATTTTCCCTCTATGGAGAGAGGGGCTTTCCGCTGCGGCGGGGGGCGGTGCGGAGCAGAATTGGGGGCCTTAATCCCCTCAGACCTCGCTTCGCTCGGCCAGCTCCCCTTGATGCAATCAAGGGGCGCCTTTGGATCGCTGCGGCGGGTTATTGGGTGGGGAATTTTTCGAGATAGCGCGTGATCATGACGGCGATCTGAGCGCGGGTGGCCGGAGCCTTCGGCGCAAGGGTTGTTCCGGCGGCGAGACTGTCCGTACCGCACCAGATCTCCTGATAGACCGCCCAATAGACCGCCGCGCGGGCATAGGACGGGACGTCGGCTGCGTCGGTAAATGTGCGGTCGTAGATGTCCGTGAACATCTGCTCCATGCCGCTCTCGCTGCCCGCCATGCGGTAGAGGATCGTCGCCAGCTGGGCGCGCGTCACGGAGCCGCCGGGGTTGAATTTCCCATTGCCGACGCCGTTGACCACGCCGTTTTGCTCGGCCCAAGCGATGGCGTCGCGGTAATAGTTGTGTGTCAGGTCGGTAAAGGTCGCGGCCTTCTCCACCTTGGGCGAACCCATCGCGCGATAGAGGATCGTGACGCACTCGCCGCGCGTCATCGCGTCGGCCGGGCGGTATTTGCCCTCGTAGCCGAGGATCAGGCCGAGATCCGCGGCCTCTTCGATTGCGTCTTCGGCAAAGCTGCCGTCGGTATCGGTGAAGGTTTTATCGCCGGTCTCGCCGGATTTGTCCGGCTGCTGCGAAGTACTGCCGGAGGCGACCGTCACGTCGACTTCTTTTGCGTCTGAACCGGCGAAGACCGTATCGGTCAGGCGGAAGGACGGCGTTCCATCCGAGAGCGCCGTAAATTTCAGCACGCCCAGCGCACCGTCTGCCTTGACGGGGCTGATGCTTGCGGCTGCAAGCACTGCGCCGTCTTCGCCGCTGGCGTTCGTCGCGCTCAGCGTCCCGCTCAGGATGGAGCCGGTGCTGCATTTGTCGCAGCGGAGCGATTTCTGGTCGTAGCTGACCGTGAACTGGATCGCGCTCAGGCCGGGGTTGTTCTCGATCACAACGCGAACCTCAAACGTCTGGCCGGCTTTGACAGTCTCCGGTGTTTCGATGCGTACTGTGGGCGTGCCCGCCGCCCCCGCCGAAAGTGCAAGCGCCAGAACCAGCGCCAACGTCAGCAGGATCGACAAACCTCTGCGGATCATTTGTCGCATCCCTCCTTCAGGATAGAGTAAGCCTATTTTTATGATTTTAAGTATACGCAAGATCCGGCGGGAAGTCAATCCCTCGGATGGAAATTTTACCGGACTGTAACATGGGGTGTATCCGAAAAACCGGCGCTCCCAAAACGGGAGCGCCGGTTGAATTCCGGGCGGCGGGGTGACATGTCAAAAAGGGGTCGTTTGTGATGGGAGGGTCTGTTTTGGGAATGTGCCGCCGGAAAGGGGGTAGTTACGATAAATTCCTCTTCGCCGAGAGATTTTGGTTCAAGGCAAGGTTCGGAGCCGCAGGAATACTTTGTGTATTTCAAGGCTCTGAACCGCCGTATTGGAGCAAAAGATCCGGCGAAGTCAGAGGCTTCTGGCAGCGCAGTAGGCCGTGTAGATCGCAGCATGGATCTTGCCGGCGCGGATCGCGTCGCCCACGCGGATGACCGGATATTCCGCATCCTGGAACGCGTCCTCCGCGTTCGACCGCAGGCCGCCCGCGGAGATGTCGATGGCGTCGACGCCGTTGGCCTCGAGGAGCTTCGCGATCTCAACTGCCTGTTCCATGTCCAGGCCGTCCTTCAGGAATTCGTCGGCGCTGAAGCGGACGAGGATCGGGAAGAACGGGCCGACCTCGGCGCGGCAGAGGGCAATCGTCTCGGTGAGGAAGCGGCAGCGGTTCTCGAGACAGCCGCCGTATTCATCGGTGCGCTTGTTGAACGCCGGGGAGAGGAACTAAGCACCTCTTCATTTGATTTCGATATGGTATCATGATAAACAACAGGCGCAGCCCGCGCAATCACCATCTTCCCTGTTTTCATAACGATGTTCGCATCAGAAGGAGGCAGCGTATGAATCGCGAAATTGTCATCGATAAGAATATGTTTGAGCGCAACGCGCACGGCAGCTTTGGCTTCCCGATCAATTTGCTGCACACCGTCATGTCCGACTATCCGTTTGGCCGCTTCAACGGCCACTGGCATCCCGAAATCGAGATCACCTACATCGCGGACGGCGAGATGCAGTATCAGGTGAACGAGGTGGCTTACACGCTGAAAAAGGGCGACTGTATCTTTGTCAACCGCAATGTGCTCCACGCCGGCGCGGTTGACCCGGGCACGGATTGTATCTTTATCGTATTCGACTTCAACCCCATTCTCGTCACCGGCTATGAAAATAGCGTCATCGACGAAAAATACGTCTCGCCGGTTCTGAACGCGGAGTCCTTTTCCTCCTGCATCTTCACCGGCGGCGGCGCGGCACATGCGTCCATCCAGCAGCTCGTCGCCCAGATGGAGCAGCACTATACCGGCCGCGAGGAATGTTATGAGCTGACCATCAAGAGCATCCTCAACGCGATCTGGGCGCTGATCTACCGGCAGTTCACCGCGCTGGCGGCAGATGCCGGCACGCGGGGCGAGAGCAAGCTGATCCAGCGCGTGAAGAAGGCGCTCACCTTCATCTATAAGCATTACAGCGAGCCGATCACGCTCGACGAGATGGCCTCGGCCTGCCACACGAGCAAGAGCAAATTCTGTCGTCTGTTTAAGGCGGCCATGCACCAGACGCCGTTTGACTTCCTCCTGCATTACCGCATCCAGAAGAGTCTCCCGCTCCTTTGCAGCACCGATCAGTCCGTCACGGAGATCGCGGGCTGCGTCGGGTTCAGCGGCTCGAGCTATTATTCCGAGGTGTTCCGGAAGTTTATGCAGTGCTCCCCCCCACCGAATACCGCAGAAATAACGCCGCGCAGCCGCAGGCTTGACGCAGCAAAACCCGAAAGGCAGCCATCATGGCTGCCTTTCGGATTTTATATTCCCGCTGCGGCGGGGGGTGCGTTCAAAGGCTGGCGAAGACCGGCTCGATTGTATCGAGGTCGTA
>ENA-UEQN01002780-UEQN01002780.1-human-gut-metagenome-genome-assembly--contig:-NODE-2780-length-11658-cov-3.738106_pt1 | contig 11658 bp, 11 predicted proteins | sample MGYA00242940_ERZ507944 | MGnify/ENA primary metagenome ERZ507944 (study PRJEB26167, sample SAMN06115449) | human gut metagenome | host: Homo sapiens | place: China:Fujian | collected 2015-08-20... | reverse complement strand
GAATAATTGCAGTGAATCCGGCTTTTTGTTGGATTTTTTTTGTTCCAGTTTGCACTTTTCCCCGGCTTATTCCATTTGGTAGTAAAGACCTTTAAAAATGGCAGCTCCGAAGAAAAATACTTACACACAGTTAGCAAAGAAAAACAGAGTTGGGAAACCTGTCTCTTATTCCCCTGAAAGCCTTTGGAAGAAAGCCGTTGAGTATTTCAGTTGGGTGGAAAATAACCCGCTGTATGAACGTAAGGCTTTCGGTACCGGGTTAGTGGCGGATTTACCGAAGCTGCGCGCAATGAGCATTTGCGGATTTTGCATTTTCGCAGGAATTGACAGGCAGACGTTCGCCAACTATAAGGATAAAGCCGAATATTTCGACATCACCACGCGCATTAGGGATATTATCTACGATCAGAAGTTCACAGGAGCCGCTGCGGGGCTTTTGGAAAGCAACATTATCGCGCGGGAATTGGGTTTGGTCGACAAAAAGGATGTGACGACCAACGGCCAGAACGTAACCGCGTCCCCCTTGAACGATTTACCCACGGAGGCGCTATTGGAAATCGAGCAAATAGCTAAAAAGTATGGCAAATAGCGAACAAAGTTCCTTTACCGATCTCCGGTATTTATCCGAGGTGATCGCCCGAAAGAATTTCGAGCGGTTCGCCTTGTACGTAATGCCGTCTTTGGAGCTATCGCCGTTCCATCGGGCTTATTACCAGGCTTTGGAACTGTTTGCCCGTGGTGCGATTAAAAAACTGATTGTAACGGTACCGCCCCAGCATGGCAAATCTCTCGGATCGTCGCAGCTTCTCCCGGCCTACCTGTTAGGGCTGAACCCGGAATTAAAAATCGCCCTCGCTTCATACGCATTCACGCTGGCAACGAAATTCAACAAACGGGTACAGCGCGTTATTTCGGATGCGGCATATCAAAATTTATTCCCTGACACATGCCTCAAATCGGGCTCCCGGCAAGCGGCCGCAGGATCGTACCTACAAACCTCGGAAGAGTTCGAAATTGTCGGTTACGGCGGATCGTTCCAGTCGGTCGGGTAACAAGGTAGATATAGCGATATTGGACGACTTGTACAAAGATGCGGCGGAGGGAAACAGCCCGACCGTACGGGAAAGCGTTTGGGAGTGGTACACGTCAGCCGTTAAAACCCGTCTGCATAACGGATCGCAGGAACTTATCGTTTTCACCCGCTGGCATGAGGAGGATTTGATCGGCATACTGGAGGACAAAGAGGGCGTGCGGGTGCTCGGTTCTTTTTCAGAGATTGACCCCGATTACACAGGTTGGTATAAACTCAACTTTGAAGCGATCAAAGAGAGCGAACCCACCGAGATCGACCCGCGCCGTTACGGTGCCCCGCTTTGGCCGGAGCGTCACAGCCTCGAAAGCCTGGAGCAGCGGCGCGCGCTCGATCCATTCCGCTTTGACTGCATGTACCAGGGGCACCCGTCGTCCAAAGAGGGCCTTTTGTACGGTGATAACTTCAAAACCTATGACACCCCGACCGGCTCGGACGAAATCATCCGGAAAGCCAATTACACCGATACCGCGGACACCGGCACGGATTACCTGTGCTCGATCTGCTACGACGTGCTGAAAGGGGGGCAAATCAACATTACCGACGTACTATACACGCAGGCGCCAATGGAGGAAACCGAACCGGCCACCGCGCAAATGTTACTTCGTAACGGCACCCGTGCGGCACTGATTGAAAGCAACAACGGCGGGCGCGGGTTTGCCCGGAACGTGCAACGCAAAGCCACGGCGGTACATGTTGAGTGGTTCCACCAATCAGGTAACAAGGAATCCCGCATTCTGACCAATTCCGCCACGGTACTGCAAAATATCCGTTTCCCGGAAGGCTGGCGCCTGCGTTGGCCGGAGTTGTACGCGCACCTCACCACCTACAAACGATTATTCAAAGCAAACAAGAACGACGATGCACCGGACGCACTGACCGGGATCGTCGAAAAGGAGATCATCAATAAAAACAACCGGATTCTATACATGGGATAGGATCGTAAAACTTACAATTATGGCAAGACCAAAAAGAGACCAGAACGCCGCAGCCGTGGCGGATTATCAGGAACCGAAAGATACCCGCACGCCGTATCAAATCCTGCTCGACCTGCTCAACGCGGCAGAAAGTACCGCCGGGGAGATCGTAAAATCCCAGATCGCCACCGGTGGGCCGATCATCCGCATGCGCCGCATTCAGGGTGAAATACACAAGCTCATCAAAGAGGCTAAAGTCTATGTTTAGTTTCGCTATCGATCACGAAACATACTCCTGCCCGACCCGGTGGCAGGAGTTACCTGTTTCCGACGCCGTGAAATTGCAGGCGCTCGTGAAGGAACTATCGGATGCGGTGGCGGATCATTTCCGTTCATTGGTCGGCCCGGCGGAAGAAGTTACCCCGGTTCAGGGGGATGACGTAGGGGCCTTGCTCGACTTCTGGCGCAAGGCGCTGCACGCGCTATCCGGATGCCCGTTGCCGGTACTCGACAAAACCGCCGATACGGATGTACACGCGCTCGGGGAACACTGCCTGACGCTGTTCGTGTTTTCGTTACTGGCGGCTCCCTTGTACCACTCGGAGGGGATCGAAGCCTTCAATACGAACGGGGAACGGTTGGTTATCCCCGCAACCGGCACCGACGCGCTGGGTAATGCAGTGCCGCTGGAAAGAATTACGGCAAAGGAGTTTTGCGATGCGTCGGATATTACCGCTACCGGAGATTTGACCCTCGCGCCGCTGCTGTTGGCCGTTTTGTGCCGCCCGGACGGGGAACCATACGACGAGGAGGGAGCCAAAACCCGCGCCCGAAAGATGGGAGACGTGCCGATGAGCATTTATCTGGAAGTATACACCCGCCTGATGGAAATGCACGCCTATCTGAGAGGGGAATTTCCGAAACTCTACGGATCGGACAAAGGCGGGGATAAATCGAGCGACGATCCCTACACATGGAGCGACAAACTGCTGTTCGTGGCGGACGACAAACCCAGCGAACTGCCGTATACAGAGGGACTGAATGCCTATGAATTTGTCCGCATACTGGACGCGAAACTCAAACGGGAGAAACAGAAATGGGAGATAGTAGCAGCGACCAGAGGATTGTAAAATGGCGGGTATGCGTGGCCCTGCTCGACATGCTTTACAACCGGGAATGCCGGTGCGACCGGGCCAAATGTGCCGGGCATTTCGAGTACCTGCGCCGGTTGAAATTCGAATACGAGTGTAAAATCGAAGAATATGAGGAAGAAATTAATAGAGGCGATCAAAGCGGCATTTCTCAGTGAGGGATACGGATTCTTTCAGGGGTTCGCAGACAAAATACAGGGCAGCGAATTGACCCTGCCCGCGCTGTGGCTTACACCGATTGAGGTGGCCGGGATGAGCGGACGTAACGACGGCAAAGTGACCTACAAAATCGTCCTGTACCTGTTCGTTCAGAACGAACAGTACGACGAGCAGCAGAAAGAGGAAAAATGGGAGGAACTGGAACGCATCGCGCGCAAAGGGATCGCTACGCTTCCGATGATCTCCGATGTCATTTCCACCGACAAAGTGACGATCAAACCGGACGAGTTCGCATTCACCTCGTTCGGGGAGCTTTCCCAGACGGTAACCTTCCTCGCCGACGTGTATTTCTGCAATGAGTAAGCCCCTCGACATACTGGACCAGTTGGCCGAACACCTGAAAAAAGCCTTGCAAACGGAGCTTTCGGTACAAATGCGCGTAGCCTCCGGGACACTGATAAACAGCATCGAGGCCGTGGTAAAAGAGACTATGAGCGGTTTCGAGATCGTCGGTTCGGCGGTCTATTACGCCAAATATGTAGAGAACGGGCGCCGGGCCGGGGCGAAAGGGGTACCTATTGAAGCGCTAATCGAGTGGATCAGGATAAAGCGGATTATGATAGATGGCCGCAGCGAACGTTCTACGGCTTTTATGTTCCAGAGCTCGATCCGTCGCAAAGGAATCGCCCCGTCGCTGTTTATCACGCGCACCCTGCAAAACCAGGAAAGCACAATCGACCGGAGTATTCACGCGGCATGCGGGGAATTGGTCAACTACCACATCGAAACCATGTTTAACGAAATCAAACAAGCAGCATGATAGACCTGACAGCAAAACCGGAGAAATTCAGCAGCGTATATCGTCCGGTAATCTATACCCTGACCAAAACCGGCACGGAGAAAGAGACCGTGCAGATTCTCGACGGATCGACGGTACTCGGAATGAAACAATTTGTGACCGCGGGCAGGATCGCGGTAAACGTATCGGAATATTACCGTAACCTGATCGAAACGGCACCGGTGATCGATGACAGCCTCTCGTTTGTCCATGCCGTGAAACGGACGGTAACGGCCCGGATCGACGTGACGGCGGATTCCTCGGTGCTGCTCACTTCGGGGATTACCGATCTTGCTTTGTCCACCCTGCTGTCGAATGCGCCGGGGCCGCGGATACTCCGACCCGGAGAATGGGACGAATTGAGCTATCTGGTAGATGAACAGGTATTGGCCGGGACAATTATCGTCACGATGAAAAACGGGCAGGAAATCACCCTGCAAATGCCTAATTCGTCTATCGACGGAGTGGCCGTACTGGTGGTGCATTACGATTCCATCGCCGAGGCGGTGCGGCTCAAAGGTGCCGATCCCGCGGGCATGGCCGGAATCAGGGTAAAACCCACGCTCGGGTGTTACGACCTGCCGGAAGTGGATTACCGGATTGTTCGCTCCGGGTGCGGTGTCCGTATCGCGTGGTGGAACCGCCGGGGCGGGATCGACTATTATACGTTCCGCTCCGACCTCGATAAAAGTTATACCACCGAACGCACGAAGATCAAAACGGCGGAAGGCTGGCGGACGGTTTCCTCGGAAGTGGAGGACGAACGCAATATCTCTTCCGGGGGGCTTCCGGGTTTCATGCTCGAATGGCTGGGCGAGATCGTCAGTGCGCCGAAAGTGTGGCTGATTGACGGAGACCAGGCTATTTCCATCGACATTACCTCGGACGTGATTACGACATTCGATCAGGCGGAGATGCCGCAGCTTGAGTTAACCTTCCGATCCATCGATACCGAAAAAATGCAAACGACATGATCGACCTGTACATAGACGGCAAACGCCTCGATACGGATCAGCAGACCGACGCCGCAATTACGCTCTCCATCGGGAGCGTGGAAGATCCATCCCAGAGCCTGACGGCCTTTTCAAAGTCTATCGAAGTTCCGGCCACCGCCCGCAACAAAGAGATCATGCAGTTCGCCGATCAGCTTCACGGGGTCGAGCAGTTCAACAACGCCAAACACCCGGCCCGGCTGGAGGCCGGGGGCGTGGTGGTGATGACCGGCACCGCACAAATCACGAAGGTAACGGTAAACAACCTGCTGAACGCCTCATACGAAGTGAACCTGATCGGCGCGGAGTACGAATGGGCGAAAAAGGCCACCGAAGCGAAACTCAACGAAACGGACGGATTAGGTAGCTGGGTATTCTCTGCCGCCACGATCAAAAGCCTGTTGGAATCCACTGGCGGGGTTTATCTGTTTCCGGTCTACCGGGGACAGTACGTGCGCCGGATCAACGACGAGAACACAGACAGGAAGAGCGGCACGAGCGGAACGTTTGTTCCCCGGCCTTATACCACGCTGGCCGACTACCTGCCTTTCTTCAACGTGCGGCTGCTCATGGAGAAGATCATCGGCCAGTACGGGTACTCGATCCGTTCGGATTTCTTTGAAAATAACGCGCTTTTCGGACGTTTGGTCGTGGCCGGGGAGTGGGAAGAGTACGACACCTCAGAACTGGAGGACAAATACGACTTCCTCGCGGGTAAGTTCGCATCTGGAGAGCCTTATTTCATCGTGACGAACCAACGCTATGAGTTCGGATTTAATGAAATCGGACGTATCGTAGACACTGTTAGGCCGGAGGAGGAATCCGCCGACGAAGAGGTGCTGGAGGATGTGTACGACAAGGGAGGGTGCGTAATATTCCCTGCTGTCACCGAGCCGGTATTCATGGCTAAGGAGGACATGGTGATAGGCTTCGAGTACAATCTCGAATATGTCACCGGGATCAGCACCGAGTACGCCGCCGAAGGTGATAAATACGGCAAATTGATCTGGTTTGACACTGTGGACGGGGAAGCGGTGCCGGAAGAGTGTATCGAGGCCGACCGCACGGACATATCGAAAAACACCCCGCAGGGCGAATACATGTATATCTACCGGCTGACGAAGGGGACTATCAACGACGACAAGCACTATATCCGGTTCCGGCATAACAAGGACGGAGAGTACGATGAAAACGGCGAATACGACGAGACATACGTTAAAATCGGCCAAAGCGGCTCTTTCGTCTGTACGGTCAACGTGTCAAGTACCGCCGAAATATTTATCGGGGAACCGAACCCGATTTTCCCGTCCCGGATGGTCTGGAAAAAGACGAATATGGAGATCGAGATGTTCGCCCTCGACAATTCGGCCACGATCAAACTGAAATATATCGTAGAGCCGAGGTTTTTGAGTGCCGGGGAGACAATGACGATCAAAACACCGGTATTCTCCAGTTCCAACGCGCCGAATATGGCCGACGGCAAAACGCCGTATATCCAACTGGCCCTGACGAACAACACGACGGTCAAGGCGTATTTCTGTAAACGGCCCGGCTACGGTACGGCCCTCAGTGCGAAAAACATGCTCCAATCGGGTATTACGCAGATGGATTTCATCAGCGCCGTAAAACAGATGTTCGACCTGATGTTCTACACCAACGCCGAGACCAAAGAGGTGTATATCGAGCCGCGGGAGGCATTCTACACCTCTACGCCGATAGACTGGCGGGGGCGGATGGACTACTCGCAGGAGATCGAGATCGAGGATGCGGGAAGCAATATTGGAAAAACTGTGGTACTCGGCTATCAGACTGACGATGTGATAGAGCGGCACAACGAAGAGACAGGAACCGAGTTAGGCACCTACAGAGAAGATATTTTGAAGTACCACGCCGAGGACGAAGAGGATTTGACCAATCCGCAATTCGTAGCGACTACCGTAGTGGAGGAAAAAATCCCGGGTGCGGCGGCTATTTCGCTGATCGACTTCTCCCCGGAAGATGACGAGCCGTCCGACCCGTGGGAATTGGATTTGGATGCGTCGATGAAAGTGTGCGAATACCTTGGCATGAAGCCTCTGCCGGACGGCACAGACCCCAATATACCCCCGCAATATCTCCTGATCCGCGATAAAGGCGTGAATACGGCGATTAACTCGTTTCCGGAGGTGTCGTTCGACAACCTGCATTTCGAGGGCGCAAACGGCCTGAAATCCTACTATGCGAAAACGATAGAATCGTACAACTACGGTAAGCGGATCACCGCGCAGGTAAAGCTATCCCCGGCGGACGTGGAGAACCTCATGCTGCCGAACGATCTGCGGCGGGATTTCCGCGCACTGTATCGCCTCAGTATCGGCGGGGAGGATGTCTATTGCCGCCTGGAAGAGATCAACGACTACGACCCGGCCAGCGCCGAGCCGACAGAATGCGTGTTTTTGAAAGAAAATTAACTTAAAAATCAATATTATGGCTGATAACGAACAAGTTTTTAGGATAGTTGTAGACTATAAAACTGCCTACGAGGAATTGGAACGCGTCAAAGAGAAGCTAAAAGCGGCTCAATCAGAAACGCGAAACCTGACAATCAAACAACAGGAACTTAACGAACAGTTCAAACAGGGGGTTATTTCCGAGCAAGAGTATCAATCGGCATCGGAAGCACTCAGACAAAAGCTCATCGCCAACCGGAAAGAGGTTACCGCTTTGACCGAAGAGCGCAGAAAAGCTATGCAGATCGAAAAAAGCATGGCTTTGGCCGAAATGGCAGAGGCTAACTCTCTGATCCAGTTAAGGGAGACTTTAAAAACCCTTACAAAGCAATTTGACGCGCTCGGTGAGGCCAAGCAAAAATCGGCCAAGGGGGTACAACTTCAAAAAGAAATAGACGGGCTCAATAAGAAAATCCTTGAACTCGAAATGTCTACCGGTCGTTTCGGACGAAACGTCGGTAACTATGCAAGCGGATTCAATGCCCTAAATTTTCAGGTGCAGCAGCTGACGCGCGAATTACCATCCCTGACTATTAGCCTGCAACAATTTTTCCTCGCTATTTCGAACAACCTACCGATGTTCGCTGACGAATTACAGCGGGCAGCGGCGGCCAACGCGAAATTAAAGGCTGAGGGGCATGCAACAATACCGGTGTGGAGGCAGGTACTTTCCGCACTCGGTTCATGGCAAACCATGCTCGTTGTAGGGATCACCCTGCTTACTGCTTACGGTAAAGAGATCGGACAATGGGTTGCAGAGTTGTTTAAGGGGAAAATTGCTTTAAATGAGACAAAATTAGTCCAGAGTAACATAAATGACGCAATGAGGCAAGGAACAAAAGATGCGCAAGGCCATTTAATACAGCTGCGATTATTATATCAAGTTGCACAAGACACGACGATTTCGATGGAAAAACGTATCGGCGCGGTTAAAGAAATGAAAGAGCTATACCCTTCATATTTGGGAGACGTGAGTGATGAAGCCATTTTAACCGGACAAGCGAAAGAGCAATATGAAAAACTAGCCTCCGCCCTTTTGAATGTAGCTAGAGCCAGAGCAGCATCAAAGAAAATAGAGGAGAATCAAGGTAAAATCATCGACATTCAGGATTCTGTCGAATATCAGGCCATTCAGGGTCTAATCATAAAAATTGAGGGCTACCAGAAGAAGATAAAAGCACTTAATGCTAAAGGCATTACTAATGGCCCTTTCATCACCGGACTAGAATTAAGTATTTCGGCAGCAAAGAATGGAATTGACAAGCTTAGCGCCACTTTTGAAGAAAAATTTGGTCGCGAGGCGGCTCAGGATATAATTGCTTATTTACAGTCACTGGAGGAGGCCAATAAACGTTTAGCTGATATTGCTAAAACTCAGTATTCAACACCGAATCCGTTAACTGACAAACAGGATACAGAGGAGGCTGTTCGCGAGGCTGAAAAATCTGCTAGCGCGGCGAAAAAAGCCGCAAAAGAAGCCGCAGACTATAAAAAACAGCTTGAGGACGACACGATCAAATACATGCGAGAGGGCCGGGAAAAAGACCTTGCCGATCAGAAGTTAAAGTATCAACGTGCACGCGAAGAGTACAAAGGAAATTCCGAAAAATTACAAGAGCTTGAGGAATGGAATCGTAATCAAATCCTTGAAATCAATGAAAAGTGGGATGAAAAGGAAATCCGACATGGCTTAGATACGCAGAAATTTCGAGTATCACTTATGGAGGACGGCACGGCCAAACAGTTGGCATTACTTGAAATTGAGCATGCCGAAAAATTGATGAAGGCCAAGAAAAACGGCACGGATTTGCTCGAAATCGATAAGTGGTATAAAAAAGAACAGGAAAAAATACTGGCCGCTTCACCACACGGGGAACGCATTAAAGCCGACGCCCAGGCTGCGGCGAACTACCATAAAGAAATCGCCCGGATCGAAAGTCTAAAAATTAAAGAAAAAGAAAAAGATTATCTGAAAGCAAAAGCCGAAAATGACCTAGAGAAAACAAAAATATTGAACCACAAAGCCGAAATCGACCGCTTATACAGTCTTGGAAAAATCACCGTGGACGAATACAATAAAATGTCAGCGGAGATCGGTGTTGATTTGGCTAATAATGAGAATAAAGGCAATGAGCTAGAAGACCCCAAAAACCCGAAACTAAAAAAGGTAGGCAGTTTCTTTGCAAGATTATTCGGTTATGATCCAGACGATAAAGACGACCGTAAGGAGTTCAAACAAAAACGAAAGGAACTGATAGACCAGGCCGCTGATACCGCCCGCGAAATCGGACAGGCCGTAATCGACATTCAGACTGAAATTTCACAGCGCCGATTGAAACTTGAGCAGGAACGGATCGACGCAGAACGGGATTCAGAGTTGAAATCGCTTGAACTGCGGTATAACAAGGGGCTGATGTCCGAGAAAGCCTATAACAAAGCTGTCGAGGCAACCAATGCCGAAGCCGACCGGAAAAAAGAAGAGGCCGAACGCGCTGCATTCGAGCGGGAAAAACGGCTGAAAATTATGGGCATTGCCATCGATACGGCTGCCGGTATCACAAAAGTATGGTCAGAAACTGGCCTTACGGGCTGGAAATTAGCTATGGCTGTCGCACAAACAGCCTTCCTGACGGCAAACGGTATCGCTCAAACGGCTGTAATTTCTAGTCAACAATTCGCCAAAGGAGGTATCGTACCTATCGGAAACGGCAAAAACGGCGTTTCAATGGGGATGTTGCAAGGCCCATCACATTCGCAGGGGGGAATCCCGTTAATGGTGAACGGCCAGCCCGTGAATGCAGAGGTGGAAGGCGGCGAAATCCTTGCAGTAATCAACAAGCGATCCGCCGCTCAGTATCTTCCCCTATTTTCGGCGATTAACGCGACAAACGGCGTAAAATTCGAGAACGGCGGGGTTATCGGCTCCGGATGGTCATTGCCAACACCGGCACCACTACCGCCCAGCCAGAGCCAGCGCGACGCAGAAACATGGGCCGAATTACGGGGTTTACGAAATGACGTCGTTCGTTTAGCAAAAATTCAGGGCGAACGAGTGGACAATTTAAAGGTTTATGTTGTCGAAAAGGACATCACAAAAGCACAAAAGAAAGTTGCAAATATCAAGGCGAAAGCAACTATTATTGGGGGAAAATAGCTATATTGGCAATCAATTAGTTGCGTGCTTATAAAAGAATTAATACACAATGAAAAATTTGTTTTATTTACTTTTGGGATGCTTATTTTTCACAATAAGTGTTAATGGGCAAACCTTTATAAGCGATCATCAAAGTAGAATTGCAAGGTCTGCGACGGAATCGGAAGAACTTGGAAACGAGGAAAAGAGGATAATACTCGACACCACATTATCTACTATAAGTATTGAGATGCCGGACGGATCTACGTTTAAAAGTCATGTATCTTACGTTCATTCTCCTTATGAAGCTTATGGAGTAAAATACGCAGGATATTATTTGACGAGTCGGGGCGAAAAAATATACATACGAAATAAGGACATAGGCTTTCACGCACTAAACACTCTTGGTTATTTCTATACGTTTGATTTGAAAGGCATAAATTTAACAAAAGAAGAAATTGAGTCTCATACAGAACAGGTACAATATAAAAATAATCTCATGCTTCATGGCAAGTATCTGGCTGATTGTGTAAGAGAGCGTAAAGTAGTAGTTGGTATGCCCATAAGTTTATTGTGTCAAATCTTTGAAGGGGAGCCTAAGTTTGAAGAATGGTTTAAAAAAGATAGTAATGTGATCACTATTGTGGTGTATGCTAACGTAATTCTAAGAGCAACTAATCTGAAAGTCGATTCCGTGATATATTTAAATTGATCCTAAGTTTTAGTGTACATAGCCCGTCCACAGGATGGGCTTTTTTCATTTCAACATCAAAGTCCACGTAGTCGAGAAGGACATAACCAAAACACAGAAAAAAGTTGCAAGCATCAAGGCGAAAGCAACTATAATTGGGAGAAAATAGGTATATTGGCATTCAAAACCTTTGATTAT
>ENA-UEQN01002766-UEQN01002766.1-human-gut-metagenome-genome-assembly--contig:-NODE-2766-length-11719-cov-3.126611_pt1 | contig 11719 bp, 8 predicted proteins | sample MGYA00242940_ERZ507944 | MGnify/ENA primary metagenome ERZ507944 (study PRJEB26167, sample SAMN06115449) | human gut metagenome | host: Homo sapiens | place: China:Fujian | collected 2015-08-20... | reverse complement strand
ATCCTCTTCGGGGATTCCTTCCGGGACGAACTTGATTTCGGAGGTCGGCTTGTCGAAGAAGAAACCGTACCAGACGCACGCCTGCAGATAACGGCCGCGGTCGTTCAGGTGGGCCGGGTCGTTGTAGATGTACCGCTCGTTTTCTCCGGTGGCCTTGTTTTTCCGGCTGCCCCAGCTCATGCCGACGGCGAACGAACCGGCTTCGGACGGAAGCGGATCGGGATATTTCAGGCTCTTCAGCGCCTCGCGATCATACTCGACATACTTGACCGGCTGGGTTTCGCGGGCGAGCTGGACTGCCTCTCCGGTCGGAATCAGCCGGATGCCGAGTCCGGCCGCCGCCTGGTCATACGCATCGACGAGCTTGTCGAACATTTCCCGCTGACTCATCTTCCACGACTTCAGCCGGTTGTCGTCGAAACGGTAGGCCCAGGTCTGCTGGATGACCAGCTCGGCCTGGGGGGCGTACTTTTTCACATACTCCTGCAGGTTTTTCGCGTAGGGCATGTAGCTCTCGGGTTTCCAGGAAAGGTGGCTCGCCTGCTGGATCGTGACGAAATCCCACTTCTGCGCTTCGAGTTTGTCGCGGAGCGTGTATTTCCTGTAATACGGCTTCACCGCCGGGTCCTGTTCGGACTTTTCGACGAGCTTCCAGTGCTTGTCGAGCGGACAGCCGCCGATGTTGGCGCGGCCCATGATCCCCTTGTCGCCGGCCGACTCCGCGACTTTCGGCAGAAACTTGAGCGCGCTGTCGGCAAAGCTGTTGCCGATGGTCAGAAGCTTGACCTCCTTCGCCGCCGCCCCGAACGTGAGCGCCGCCGCCGCCAGAATCGAAAGTGTGAGCTTTCCAGTCATGGTATCCCTCCTGTTGATGAATTGTATACAGTATCACCGGTCGGATGGAAATGCAAACTGCCTGTGCAAATTTTGCATGGACTCCGCCGCGATGAACCGTTTGCGGTAGTCGCGCGGCGATACGCCGAACTTGCGGCGGAACATCTTGCTGAAATAATTTCCGTCGCCGAAGCCGCAGCCGACGGCGATTTCGATGATGCTCTCACTGCCGTCGCGCAGTCTGCGCGCCCCTTTTTCGAGCCGGAGATTCAGCAGGTGGTCGATCGGGCTCGTTCCGAGCATCTCGCGGAACATCCGCAGGAGGGAGGATTTCGAGAGCCCGAAGTCGGCGGCGAGGGTGTCGAGCCGGATGGTCCGGCCGCTGTGCTCGTCGAGGTAATTCAGAATCCGGCGGAATTTCAGGCTGCGGTCGTTCTCTTCCCGGCGGGAGGCCGGGCAGGCGCGGCAGACGATTCCGGCGAACTGCAGGAACAGCGCCGCGACCATGCACATCCAGCCCTCCTGCCGCAGCTCTTCTTCGCGCAGGATCTGAAGGATGATCTCTTCGGTCCGCTGCAGCTGCTCGTTGCTGAGGACCGCCCGGCTGCAGCTCCGCAGTCTGCCGGGCTTCACCGGTTCGCTCTCGAAAAAGCTGCGGTAGCCGGCCGATTCACGCAGATCCAGCAGTTGCGGCTCGAGCGAGTCGTGCCGGTAGATGAAGTTGGCGAGCTCCAGGTTCTTCAGCTCCTCATAGGTGTGCGGGCTGTACGGCTTGATCAGGAACACGTCGCCGCGGTGGATCGGGCAGCGCCCCTCCTCGGTGATGTGAATGCCGGAACCGCTGCGGACGTAAACGAGCTCGTGGAAATCGTGATAGTGCATGAATTCACTGATCTGGCCGTAGTTCCAGTTCACGAGGCAGACGCTCATCTTCTCCGACGAAAACAGCTTGTCGCCGCGGACGAAGTTGTACTGTTTCAGCTCCATCGCCACTCTCCGGGGTTATTTTGACCATATTATACCTCTTTGTGAACAGATCGTCAAGGTCTGCCGGGGAAAATCGTGACATAATATGTACAGAAACAACCCATCAGCAGGAGTATTCATGAGCAAGATGCAAAAATGTCTGACCGGATTCCTTTGGGCGGTGCTGGCCGTCCTGACGGCGGGGGGGGCCGTTCCGCCGGAAATCGAACGCCCGCCGCAGCCGTTCCTCGTCGAATTGCTGGCGCAGGAGCGCGGCCGCTGGAAATTTGAATCCCCGGTCGGGCAGGAGCTCGCTCATCCGGGCCGGGTCGGGCTTTATGCGGCCGGAGCCGGCATCGCCGACCGGGTCGGACTCCTGCTCGAGAATCCGGAGTTCCCGGGCGACCGTTCCCGGGCGGAATGGAAGGAGATTGCGCCGGAACCGGACGGCTCCGGCTTTTTGATCCGCGAACCGAATTTTTCGATGCGGCTCCGGCTGCAGCCGGGAAAGGGCGGCGAGATTCCGGCCGAGCTGTCGGAGATTCGTCTCGGCCCCGCGCCGGCGGGCAGATGGAATTTCACCGGGCTCTATCTGCGGGTCGGCGGGAGCTATCGGCCGCTTGAGCTCACCGGGCCGAACGGTTCGTTCAAGCTCCAGACCGGCCGGGTCGGTTCGGTTTTCAAAGCCGGGGAACCGGTGGAGCTCATCGCGGTCCGCCGCGTCCCGGCCCCGCGCCGCGCGACTCTGATTCTGCGCGACTATTACAGCGGCGCTGAGCTTTCCCGCCGTCCGGTCGAGCTGGCCGGCCGGGTCGTGAAGCTTCCGGTGGAGCCCGGCCGGTTCGGCAGTTTCGAGGCGGAGCTGCTGACTGCGGACGGATGCTCCGCGAAGCTGCGGCTGACCCGGATTCCGGCGCCGGAAAAGGTCGCGCACGAAAAATCGTTTATGGGCATCAACGTTTTTCAGCAGCAGCACTGGTATTACAGCTATCAGCTTCCGCTCTTCGCGGCGGCTGGAATCCGCTGGGTCCGGCCGTGGCTGCACTGGGAGAACACCTGGAAGATGCAGGAGCCCGAGCGCGGCAGGTTCGATACCTCCGCCCTCGATGCGATGCTGAGAAGACTTGCGTTGCACGACCAGAAGTTCGAATATATCTTCTACAACTACGCTCCGTGGCTGGTGCCGGGCCGGTCGACCGAGATGACGCCGCTCGATGCGGAGCAGATGAAGCTCTGGGAGGCGTATGTCGGCCGCATCGTCCGCCACTGTTCGCCGCAGGTCACGGATTACGAGGTCTGGAACGAACCGGACCTGCTGGCCGGGCACAACCCCGCTTTCTCCGCCGGTTTCTATGCAAAGCTCACCCGGCGGACGGCCGCGGCGGTCCGCGCCGCGAATCCGGCGGCGAAAATCCACACCCTGTCGCATGCGAATGTCCGCGAATGGCTTGAGGCGGCCGGCGACGCCGGAGTCGCGGCATCGACCGATGTGGTCACGCTTCACACCTATGCGCCGGCCGAATATTTCGTCCGGCGCGAGCTCGCCCGGCAGAAGCTGCTCGACTGCGGCGGATTTTTCGGCAAACCTCAGTATTTCAATGAAATCGGTGCGGCCGGCTACGACGGCTGCCCGGAGTACTCCGGAGCGTTTCCCGGCACGAGCGAAAAGCGGCAGGCGGAGCAGCTTGTGATCAATTACGCGCAGGCGATGCATTTCGCGGGGGCGGAGGGGAAGGTGTTCTACTTCTGCAGTCTCGATCCGCGCGACAGCCGCGATCCCTCCGGCCGCACCTGGGACAGCAGCATCGGGCTGCTCTACCTCGGACTCCAGCCGAAAACCGCATTTGCCTCGCTCGCGGCGACCGCGAAGCTGCTTGACGGCCGGACCTGTCTCGGCCGGGTCGAAGTGAACGACGCGGTCCGTTACGTCGCTTTTTCGGGCGGCCGCGCGGTGGTCTGGAGCGACGTCCCCGGTGTTTCCGTCAAGGCGTCTGAGCTCGGCTGCGCGCCTGGCGAAGCGATCGGGGTGTTCGATCTCTTCGCAAACCCGGTTGCGTCCGGCAGGGCGGAGGACATGACGATCGATCTTTCTCGCGGCCCGGTTTTTCTGACCGGCAGCGAGACGCCCGGCCGCCGCGCCGCTGCGGAGCGGAACGCATGGATGGCCGAACGCGGCCGGGTTGCGGCGGCCGAACGGCAGGTCGGCCGCGTTCGGCCGGTTGCCATGACCCGGAACTCCACTGCCGAAGCGGCGTTCCGGATTCCGGCCGGCAGCCGGGTTGAAGTCCGCGTGCCCGAAGGGTTCCCGGCCGCCGTGGAGGAGGAGGCCCCGGACGGTTTGTTCCGGCTGAAGCTGCGGGCCGGGGACAGTTCCGGCGCGGGTGCCATCCGCTGTATTGTCACCTTGCCGGATGCGTCGCTTCCCGCGGTCGTCCGGACGATTCCGGTGATGGTCGACCGGACCACGCTGGTCGAGGACGGCGCCTTCGACAACGGTTCGCTCGATGAATACCAGTTGGCGGGGCCGGAGATGTTCGACCCGGCGGAGGGGGCGATGAGATTGAACGGGCCCTTCGGCAGCCGGACGCACCTGCATTGCAGGCCGCCGTACCGCTCCGACCGGCCGCTGCACTTTTCGGTCCGCCTCCGGGGGCGGCTCAGTCCGGGGGTGAAGCTGTCGTTCAACGTCGCCTTCTTCCGGGAAGGGTGGCTCGGCACCTGGAGCCCGGCGGCGCACGGGGAAAACTCCATCGCAAGCGAGGCATTCAGGGGCAGGAGCTCTGCGATTCCGGAGGAGCTCGCGGAGTGGACGACGGTGAAAGCCGTTCTGCCCGCCGGAATCCTGAACGCGCCGGAGGCGAGAGCCATTTTCTTTCTCGACATCCGGGGCGGCAGGCCCGGCGACGCAATATGGATCGACAATCTGGAACTTTATCAGGAAAGGGAAGCCGTGAAATGAAAAAGAGTTTTACTCTGATCGAACTTCTAGTCGTGATCGCGATCATCGCCATTCTTGCTTCGATGCTTCTGCCGGCGCTGAATCAGGCGCGGGAACGGGCGAGAACCGCCTCGTGTACCGGCAATCTGAAGCAGCTCGGAACCGCCGCGTTGATGTACGGCGGCGAAAATGAGGATTTCATCGTGCCGAGCCAGGGGGCGGAGTGGGGAAAAAAGTGGTTCAACCGCCTGCTCGAAACCAGCCTCGGCGGGAGTGAGAAGGTGCTGATCTGTCCCTCCTGTACCGAGGGGGATTTCATCACGGCGGACAAATTCGACGACGGCGTGAAGCGGAAGCTCAGCTATGCCGGGCTCGCGCAGGTTATGGGCATGGCGAATCTCGAAGGTTATCGCTACAGCAAGCTCGGAGCGCTGCGCGAGCCGTCGCGGACCTGGCTCATCACCGATTATTCCGGTTCGGTCGACCCGATGGCGTTCATTTATCTCCGGAGCGATCTCAATTACGCGGAGAGATTCCGGCTTCCGTTCCGGCACGGCAACGTGGTGAACGTCGCATTTCCGGATGGGCATGCCGAAGGGGTCCGCCGGCCGGAGCAGCCGTCCGGACTCGATGCCGGCTGGCTCTTCGCATCGCCCGTCAATCAGTGAAGAAGCGCGGATTGACCGCCAGCGTGCCCGGAATCCGTTTGCTGATCCGGGCCGTTTTCCGTTCGATGAGTTCGATGAGGGAGTCGATTGCGGCACGGCCGATCGACAGGTCATCGACCTGGCCCGCCGCGAGCTCCTGCGGCAGCAGCGGCCGGTTCGACGCGCAGTCGAGTGTCGCCATCCGGAGCATGTCTCCGCCGGTTCCGAACGCCTCGGCCGCTTCGAGCACGCCCGGGGTCATGTCGCGCGAGACGTTCAGGATGCCGTCGAACTGTTCCCGCTTCAGCGCCTCGAAGGCGGCGTTGCGCGCTTCATCCGGCACATAGCGCGAAAACCGGGTGACCAGCCGGACGCCGCTCCCGGCCAGCGCGTCGTCGACGCCGAGCCGCATCGCGGCAGTCACCGAGCTTTTTTCGGGGCCGGCCAGATAGAGCAGCTTCCGGCAGCCGGCGCGGACCATCGCACCGGTCACCTCCGCGGCGGTCCGGCGGTAGTCGCTGGCGACCGTATTGACCTGCACGGAATCCTCCGCCGCCGGCGTGCTGGTGATGAAGAGATACGGCATGCCGTTCTCCTCGAGCTCCCGGTGATAGCCGCATTCGGGGGAGGCTCCCCAGATCAGCAGCCCGTCGATGGTCCCGGCGCGGAAGAGCCTCTGGTAACTTTCGTCCGGCCGCTTCTCCTCGTTGCGGAACAGCAGCATCAGGTGATAGTCGCTTTCCTCGAGCCGCGGCTCCATGCCGCTTAAGATATCGACGAAGTGCGAATCCCCGAATACATTGCCGGGCGTCATCGGGTGGGCCGGAACCAGAAGCCCGATCACGCCGCTGCGGCGGCGGAACAGCCGCTGCGCGTTGACGTTCGGCACATAGTTGAGTTCCCTGGCCGCGGCGAGCACCCGCTCCTGCGTCGCCGGGGGAATCTTGCGTCCGGCCCGGTTGTTCAGCACCTTTGAGACGGTGCAGGTCGAGAGGCCGACGTACCGGGCTAGGTCGCGGATGCTGCAGCTGCGTCCGGCCGGATGTTCTTTCCCGTTCATCCCGCCGCCTCCGTTCCGGCTTCTTCGGAGCGGCATGCCGTGATGAACCGCTCGCGGTGCGTGTAATCCTGCATGGCGGCGACCTCCCGGAACGAGCCGGTCGCGGCGAGCAGCCCGGCGAGACGCGGAACCTGGGCCGGGGCGAGCTCGAAGATGATTCTTCCGCCGGGATTCAGGTGCGGCGCAGCCTCTTCGGCGGCGCGGCGGATCAGGGCGAAACCGGCATCGGGAGCGGTCAGCGCGAGCCGCGGTTCGTGCACGCGCACCTCCGGTTCGAGCGCGGCGTACTCTTCGTCGGTCACATACGGCAGGTTGGCGGCGATCAGGTCGAACTTTTCCCCGCCGACCGCGTCGAAGAGGTCGGATTCGAGAAAGCGGACCTGCGTCAGCCGGAGCCGTTCGGCGTTGTGCAGAGCGATGGAGAGCGCAGGCGTGCTGACATCGACCGCCGTAATCACGGCGTCGGGCCGTTCGTCGGCCACGGCGAGAGCGATGGCGCCCGAACCGGTGCCGAGGTCGAGCAGCGAACCACCCTGCGGCAGCGTATCGACCGCCCATTCGACCAGACACTCGGTTTCGGGGCGCGGAATCAGCACTTCGGGCGACACGTCGAGCCGGATGTTCATGAAGTAGGCGTAACCGAGCAGATATTGCAGCGGTTCGCGTCCGGCCCGGCGCTGTCCGAGCGCCCGGATCCGCTTTTCGAGATCGGCCGGAACCGTCGCATCGGACTGCAGGAACAGTTCCGCCCGGTTGAACCCGGCGAGTTCGGAGATCAGGATGTCGGCTTCGACGCCGGCGCTTTCGATGCCGGCCGAGGTGAATTTGTCCAGAAGTTCGCGTCGCAGTTCAAAATAACGGCTCATCGCTGCGGCGCCCTCCGGAAGAATTTGCGAAAAAGTGTACGTTTCAGTTCATCGTTCATATTATAATATATCGTCGCGCCGGGCTTTTGCAAATGCTTCCGGCCTCAAAATCCGGAGGCATTTGCATCGGAAATGCTCATTTCCGATAGTAGAGGACGAGATCGCGGATCTGATAGTCGAGAAACCGCGAACCCGGATTGAAACCGATGGAGAGCCGTTCCGGGCGGAGGGCGTCGCCGCGCAGCGCGTCGGGGAGATCGGCCGGGAGGACGTAAATCCGCCGCCACTCCGCCGTCGGGTTCGGGATGGGCAGGAAGCTTTTCGTCCCGCCGGAATCCTGCAGCACGGCGAAAGCGCTGTTGTAGCGGCTCCCCTCCCGCTGCTCGGCCCTGACCGAAAATGCGATCGCCGCGAGTTCTCCGTTCGCCCGTTCTTCTCCGGTCAGCGGAAGCATCGGGTAGACCCATTTGTCATCGCCGCAGCCGGTGAAATCGACCCGGAAGCCGCCGTCCTCCGTGCTGGTGAATGTTCCGGACGACTCCGGCACCCAACGGCTGCCGTTCCCCGGATCGACCGGCACCGGCCGGAAGAGTTCGGCCAGCCGTGCCGGGAACAGTGCGAAAGCTGTGAGCGGCGGGATCGGCCTGCCGCCGAAACTGCCGCCGAAACGCAGTTCTCCGTGGACGGCGCTGCCGTGGAAGGCGGTGACGAGAATCTCCAGCTGCACCCGGCCGCCCGGCGGGACCGTGACGGTCCCGGGCAGCCCGGAAACCGTGATCTCCTCGTTGACCGAGAGGGTTCCCGTCTGTTCGCGTTCCCCGAAGTTGTAGACGCTGAGCCGGAAGGCGGCGGGCAGTTCGAGCGTCATCGACTGCTGGTCGGTGATCCGGCGGTTGTCGTCCGGGGTCAACTGCAGGACGATGGAGGTGTCCGACGCGGCGTCCGGCGCGGCATTCCGCGGGACGGCCGGAGCCGGGATTACCGGGCGGAGTCCGCGCACTCCGGACAGATAGCGCGGAAAGCGTTCGGCCGCCAGCCTGAGTTCGGTCCCGCCCGGCAGGCGGGTCACGGCGCCCATGAGATCGGTTTGCCGCAGCTCTTTCGCCTGTCCGGGCAGAGTGAGCGTGAATTCGGCGGTCGCTGCGGACCGGTCGTACGCTTCGAGCTCTTCGACCGTATATTGATGCCAGAGCGCATGTTCGTCGACCGTGCCGGAGCGCAGCCAGTAGACGACGGTCTGGCTGCCCGCATCGTCTCCGTACAGGTAGGCGGCGACTTCCGGCGGCGTTTCGAGCCGGCCGAGGCAGCGGAGATTTCCGAGCTGTGCGCACAGATTCGCATAGGCGGCGAACTGCGGGGTCACCCGGTAATCCCAGGTCATCATCCCCCACACCTTGCGGTTGCCGCGTTCGTTGTAGGGCAGCAGGACGAACGGGAAGTTTCGGGCGATTCCGAGCGATTGCATGACGACCGCCGACTTGACCGTGAATTCCGCGAGCAGCCGGTTCTGGGCGAATGAGTGTTCCCGGCGGTCGAAAAAAGCCTCGTTCACCTCGAACGGATATGCTTTGCCGCGCTGAAAGACCGGGTCGACCTGCCCGTATCCCTCACAGTGGGTGCCGCTTTCGGTGATCCACAGCGGTTTCGGGGCGAGTTTGCGGGCCGCATAGGCGGCGTTGAGGCCGGAGACGAATTCCGGATAGCTCGACAGCGGCCCGTAGAGATGAAATGCGGCCGCGTCGAAGTAGGCATAGGTCCCGTTGGCAAGAAACCGCTCGAAATAGCGCACCGGCTTCGGGAACCACTCGGTCAGCCCGCCGGTGATCACCGCGAGCTGCGGCCGGACCGACCTGATTCCGAGGGCCGCCGCCTTGTGCGCCGCGGCGAGTTCCCACACCGGGTCGTGACAGAACCAGTCGGCATTCTGCTCATTCCAGAACTCCAGCGCGTTGAGTTCGGGGCCGAGTCCGGCGGCGAGGCTCCGGGCGTAGGCGTACACTTCGCGCAGGTCGTCCGGCAGCGTCCGGTTCCGCCGGCGCATGGCGGAAGGCGCGTCGTGAAAGACGGTCAGCACTTCGAGCCCGCGTTCGCGGAGCAGCCGGGCACAGGCGAGGAACTGCTTCCAGTCGGTTTTGCCGTCCGGTCCCGGCTGCGTATCGTTCCAGCCGAGCCGGTCGCGCACGATCGACACGCCGAGCAGCCGGGCGAGGTCGGCTCCGCCGGCGAACATGTTTTTGCCGGCTTCGGGGGCGCCGCACCCGATCCAGCTCAGGGCCGAATCGATCCCGTAAAAGCCTTCGGAGGTCCGGCGGAGTTCCGCCGGATCGGCGACGACGGCGAACGGCGTCCACTCCGTACCGGCGCCGATGGTGTAGTAGCCGGGCGGCAGCCCGTGGAGCCTGATTTCGGCGGAAAGCGTTCCGCTCCGCACCGTCTCCTGCCGCCAGTTCCGGACTTCGAATTCCGGCGCGGGCGTACCGGCGTCCGTGCAGTGAAAACGCACTTCATCGCCGGTGGTGAAGATATTGCCGAGCCGGCCGGTGGTCAGTTCGGCGGAAGCCGGAACTCCGAGCGCCGCGGCCGCCGCCAGCGCGGCGATTTTTTTCCATGTCCTGTTCAACGGGTTCCTCCTGTTTCCGGTGCGGAGAGTTCGACGAGCAGAAGATCGAGCGGTTCGATCCGGACGTCGATTTCCGACAGCTCCTTCCCCGGACGGCTGCTTCGGATTCCGGTTCCTGCTTTGCTGTTGTGATAGATCCGGGCATTCCAGTCCGGGGCGGCCGGCAGCCCGCGGTAGCGGACCTGCGCCTCCATCGGTTCGCTCGTGTAGTTGTACATGACGAGCAGGATTCGTCCGGATTCCGGTTCCCGCATCGCGTAGGTCAGCAGATTCGGCAGCGGGAATTTCGTGCTCATGCGGACCTGGCTGAACGGACGGACTCCGGCCCATTTCAACAGGTCGTCCATCCACGGCGTCCACTGATCGGCGGCATCGAGCACCGGCAGGCCGTTGAAAAAGAGCACTTCCCCCCGGCCGAACGGGATTCTCCAGGCTGTCGGTCTGCCGGCTGCGTCGCGGCCGATCACTTCCCCCCGACAGGTTGTTCCGGCTCCTGAACGGTAGAGCTGCGCCCGGAACGGCCTGCCGCCCGGCAGGGTCATGACCGCATCGACCGGCTCCTCCGTCCACGCGGAACCGGATAGTCAGCCGTTCTTCTTCCGGTTCCACATGGATGTCGCTCGCCCGCATTTCAACCGCGCGATTGAACATTTCATTGACCAGGCGCACAATCTTCGCTTCCCCCGCCAGGGCTTTCAAGGTTTCGACATCGTCGCCATCATCCTCACTGCTGCGGTCGTTGTTTTCGTCACGGCGATTATAGGTATCCGCGATCAGGTGTTCGAGCTTGCTGCGCCGGATCAGCAGGTATTCCGTATCGACGCCCCAGATCTGATGGAAGAAGCTGTCGTGCTGTTCGACGGCATAAGGATCCGCCACAAGAATCGCCAATCGTCCTCCCTCTTTGCGATAAGGCAGACAGCACCAGAAGTTGAGATAGTCGACCGATATTTCCGGCCATGGAGCAATTTCTTCCAGTTCATCATCTTCCGGAACCCGCCAGGCGGTCGCTGCGGCATAGGCGTTCAGAAGCTCGACTTCCGTGAATATTCTGGAGCTGCAGAGCTGCCAGTCGGCTTCACGCCTTCCCAGCGACGCGACTTTCTCCGGATAGCCGGAGTAAAGGGCAGTCAATTGTTCTTCGATTCTATTCCAAGCTTCAGGCATACCTACTCCTTCCCGGCGGGAGCTTCGCCCGCCTGCGGTACGGATGGCGCGGTTGCCGATTCCTGCTTGACGTGCCGGTACTGCCGGTTTTCAAACTGCTCGATTTCATGAACGGCCTGATTGTAACGGCGAACCATCTCTTCGAGATTCGTATTTTCCCTGATGATCGTGGCCGTAATCAGCACCAGGATTTCCGTCCGTTCCCGGCTTTTGTTGGTATTGCTGAAGAACGTTCTCAGGAAAGGGATATCGATGATCCACGGCAGGGAACTGATTGTGTCATTCTGCTTTTCTTTGATCAGTCCTCCCATAATCAGGGTTCGACCGTCGCGGATGGCCAGTTCCGTGGAAAGGACATCCTCCTTGATGATCGGGGATTCAATGCCTTTTATGGTGTTTTCCACGGCATCGGAGATGATCTGCTCCAGCGACATGGAAATCAACCCGCCCTTCGTCACCTGCGGCGTTACCGTCAGAATAATGCCGGTGTCTTCATACTGGTAGGAACGGCGCAGGGAAGTGTTGTCGGGAACGATGCTCGACTGCGTATCGGTAATCTCATTGGTAATGACCGGCACTCGTTTTCCTACGGAAATTTTCGCTTCGGAATGGCTGCGGGCC
>ENA-UEQN01002762-UEQN01002762.1-human-gut-metagenome-genome-assembly--contig:-NODE-2762-length-11759-cov-3.928865_pt1 | contig 11759 bp, 5 predicted proteins | sample MGYA00242940_ERZ507944 | MGnify/ENA primary metagenome ERZ507944 (study PRJEB26167, sample SAMN06115449) | human gut metagenome | host: Homo sapiens | place: China:Fujian | collected 2015-08-20... | reverse complement strand
CTGATAAGTGAGATTGGCGCTGTCCAGCTTTACGGAAACGCTGTTTTCGATATCCGCCGCCGAAACGCAGACGGTGCGGATAGGTCTGCCGTCGAAAGAGATCGCAAACCGTATTTCCACATCCTCTGCGGGCGCACTGACGCTCGCATCGAATCGAACCGTGTAATCTTTTAAGGAAGGCGTAATCTTTACCCCTGTAAGATAGACGTCCTCTACGTATTCCATCCATACGCTCTTATAAATCCCCGTCGTCTGCACGTACCAACAGCCGAAATTTTCTTTTTTCCAGCGCTGCTTGCCGCGCACTTGGGCGGGATGATTCTCGTCGTCGCAGCGAACGGCGAGGATATTTTTTTCCTCGGTGAGATAATCGGTGACGTCGAAGGAAAAGCGGGAATAAGCGCCGCGGTGTCTGCCCACCAGCCGGCGATTGATATATACTTCCGTATTGTAATCCGCGCCGTCGAAATGCAGTATCGCGCGCTTCCCCGTTTTTCCCTCTATCGTGCGGGAATACCAGACCGTGGAATGCGGCGTTTCTTCGCCGATACCGCTCGCCTTGCATTCGTAAGCGAAAGGCACGCGGATGACGCGCGGCAGCTTTTCTTCAAAAGCGTCCTCGGCGGACGCTTCTTCGCCGAACGCGAATTTCCATTCTCCGCAAAGATCCTTCCAATCCGACCGCACCAACTGAGGACGCGGATATCCCGCAATATAACATTTCGTATGCTTCATAATTTCTCTCCGTTCCTTTTACATTCTATTTTTTGTCCGCTATCGGCATCTATAACGCCCGATAGGAAAATTTTGTGATTTCTATTTTTCCCGCCGAGGCAAAAACGCCCAGCTGCCCGCTCATGAACGCGCAGTCGTCCGAGGTTTCCAGACGATATTTATCGTCTAACACGATCGTGAAACGATTGCTTTCGACTCGGATGAAAAGGGTGTGTTCCCCGCCGTCCGAAAGCTCTCCGTCCAATCTGAACCCATCCATGGTATCCTCGCCGTAGTCGTAACGGCTGAGAGCGACAATGTGCTGTCCGAGTTGCAGATAATAGCCGCGCCAGGACTGCGTGGGCTGAGAGGAAAAATAGGAATAGTCTTCCGCGCGGAGCATAATGCCCAGATTGGAATTATTTTCAAGCTGACAGCGGAAAGAGATCTCCGCTTCAAAATCCGCGACGCCCGGATTGCCCCAGAGCGCCACGCTGTGCGTTTCCGTACCCGTGACGGCGAGAATGCCGCTTTCGAAAGTCACGTCGCCGCGTACTTTTTTAAACCCCGAAAGCTCCGCTTCTTCGGGCGTTTCCGCTCCCTGATACGTTTCAAAGGCAACGAAATCGGCATTGCCCGAAAGCACCTCCACCCGCATCGCCTGTACGCCCTTTTTCAGCGCCGTTCTGCCCAAAGAAACCCTGACGGTTTCCCCCTCGGCAGCAGTCGTTTCGGGAATGGTACAGAGGAGCTCGGCAGTCCCGACGGTGATTTTCAGCTTCGCGCCGCCGCTGTTCCTGCCGACGCGGGCGGCTATGGAATACACGCCGTCTTCGGGCACGTCTACGCCGTACTTCACCCAATCGTTTTGACCGAGCGCCACCGCATAGGCATCGTCCTCTTTCATCTTTTTTACGCTCTGCTTTTCGCCGACGCGGACGCCTCCCTTTTCCACCTTTGCGCCCGCGATGGAAAAGCCTCGGTTTTCCCCTTTCAGATAAGCGGTCGCGGGGAATTTCGCAGGGAAATTCTTGACCGCCTCAAAATCGGAAGTGCCGAATACGTCGTTCGTGAAGGCGGTGTATTCCACGCCCTCTTCGAGCGCATAGCCCATCCCGCCCGCGGCGGATTCCGCCGCATAGGAAAGAACCCGCATCCCGTTGAGATATACGTATCCGACCCCGTCGCCGTTTTCCACGCGCACGGTGTTTAAACCGGAAGCGGGATATTGCGCTTTCTTTTCCGCGACTTTCTTTTCGCCCGCGGCGGCGAGCTTATAAAGCCCGATCCCCGATGAAGTCAAACGGACGGCATACCCGTCGTCACCGTTCAGACCGAAATACAGAGTCTGACCGGGTACCGGCTTAAAATTATATTCGGCGGTGAAATAGCCTTCCGTGCGCCCCAAGATACGTCTGCCGTTCTCGACTTGCAGACAAGCGCCGTCCTTCGCCTGCGCGCTCGGCAGAGAAGGCGCCAAAACGGAGCGGTGCGTAACGCCGTTCGCCGTCAAAATTCCGCCGCTCGTCAAATACCTGTCTACGTTGTAGCGCCGCGCCGGACCGTTTCCGACCAAGCTGTGATACGCCGTGTAGACGGAGTCGAGATCGGGGCCGACGACGTTGCTGCTGTGTCCCAGGCCGTAGTGTTCGTCGTCCGTGTCGATGATGGCGACGTTGTCTTTCGGCTGTGTAAATCCCGAGAGATCGGTAAGATTTTCCGCGTACGAGTAGGCGATCCGATACCCTTTGGAAATGACGTGGTTTCCCGTATAAGTAAGATAGCTGTAATCGCCGCGGCGGAAAATGCCGGGACCCTCTATCCACCCGCGCAGATTCGCGTCGCCGAGATTGCCCGTCCTGCCGAGCGTAAACGGACGGATGTCCTCGACGTCCGTGATTTCGTTGTATTTAAGCCCCGCGGGCGTGGACGTGTGTAAAAGATAGAGTTTTCCATCGTCCGAAAGATAGAAGGAGCCGTCGATCCCCATGCCGAGATTTCCGTAATCGATGCCGCCTTCCGTCCCCTCTTCCGATTTGCTGAAAAGAGTGAAGCCTTCCGTCGGACTTTGGGAGCGATAGATATAGTGTCCTTTCCCCGCGCGCGACTGACACATATAAAACCAGCCGTTATAATAGACGACTTCGGGCGCGTACGCGCCGTGGGCGGTCGCCTCCGATTCCGCGACAGCCAATCCCTTATACGTCCAGTGTACGAGATCTTCCGATTCGAATACTTTGATGCCGTCGCAGGGATCCGAGGTGGAGGGATAGAGATAATATTTGCCGTTGTAGCGCATGACGAAAGGATCGCCGATGCCGTATTGTCCGTCGGGTCCCGTCGCGGCAGAGGCGCCCCATTGTCCCTCGATTTCGATGCAGTTTTGATAGCGCTCCCCTTCGACGGGTACGTATTCTATCTCCTTGCCTCGCTGCGCGTCCTTGCCCGAACAGCCGCCGTTTATGATCAAAGCCATAGCCATGATTGCCGGAATGATAATTCTCCTTTTCATGTTCCTTTTCTTTTCAATTTTGGATACTGCGGGGAATTTACTCCCCGCAGCACTCCGGATATTTGCTGTCCGCGCTCCCGCCAAAGCGTCAGGCGGAAACTTTGAGATTGCGGAATACAGCCGCCGCGCCGTTGGTATAAAGCCCTATCTTTCCGTTGACGAACGCCCTCGAATCGGTGACGTCGATGAGCTTCGTTTCTCCCGACCAGACGACGATGCGATTGCCGCGCACCTGTATTTTCAGCGGGATGAATTGGTCGCTCGTCGCAAACGGATTGTTCTGCACCATCGTGGCGATATTCTTGGAATCGTCCGCGTAATTGAGCCTTTCGAGAACAATCTGATTGTTATTGAGAGCCAGATAGTACCCCTGCATACTCGTATAGCTGTCGTGCGAGGACGCCGCGTAATTTTTGGCGTGGAACACGATTCCCGCCGTGGAAGTGCCCGTCTTGCCTTCCAATTTAACCTCCACTTCCATCGTGAAGTCCGTCATCGTATTATCGCCGAAATACACCAGCTGTCGGGTGCCCGCTTTGGCGTAATGACCGCCGTCTTTAAGCTTCCAAATGGTCTTGTAATCCGCTCCCTTCGGCGCGTATTGGGCAAGACTCTGTTCGTAAACGGGCGTAACGCCGCTCACTTCCACGAAACGGAAACTGACAAAATTCACCTCTGCGCCGAGATTTTCGAGTCTGAGCAGCCGAATGCCCTTAGCGGCGTCCACTTCTCCGATCAGCGCTTTTACATACTTTTCCTCCGTTTCTATCTGAGGCAGAGTGCAGCGCCATACCGTACCGTCGTCCAGCTTGACGCCTATTTTTTTGCCGCCGTCCGCCGCGCGATAAACGAGTTCCAGACCGTATCTGCCCGTTTCCTTGAAGTTGACGAGATAGGAAACGTAATCCTTTTCCGCGCCGAGCGTCAAAGATTTGACGCCTTCGAAGGGTTTGTCTGCGATGACGGAAATTCCGCTCTTATCGCTCAGCTTATAGGGCTCGTTATAAGTGTTTTCGTAAAGATATTCGGACGCCCCCGTGATGCCGAGCGCCTGCTTGGCTTCCCGCTGATCGCTCATGCCCATCGCTACGTTGCTGTAAGCGGTGTATCCCACCTGCGCGCCGTCGCTCAGGGATTTATAGCCGATTTTACCCGCAGAAACGCTCATGGAAGCGTTGTCTATCTTTGTCATGTTGTCAAAGACGACGTCCACTTTGCCGTCCCGCGCGCAAACGCGCACGGTGTGCAGTTTATCCGCGGAAAAATCGTTGACCAGCGTGCCCGTCGCGACCGTGGAGAGCGTTCCCCCCTTGCATTCGGAGAGCGTGACGGTCTTTGCCGTCAAGTCCACGCCGACGCTCGCATAATTGTCGGAGTCCCGATAGGCGAACACGTAAGCGGCGCTGCCCATCCCCGAAAGGTTGTATTCCGCCGTAAAATTCGCCTGCGCCGTCGTCTTGCTGAGCGTGAACGCCCCGGAATCGTCGAACTTTTCCGCATCCTTCCCCGTCGCATAAAATTCGGGCGCCGTGGGCGCAATGCTGCCTTCGAGATTAGGCGATACGGACATCTGATTGCCGTTGAACAACAGACGGTCTATTCCGAGGCTTCTGTTAGGTCCGCCCGAGGAATTGAGCATATGATAGACGAGATAGTAAGAGTCCATATCCGGTCCCATGACGGTGGAAGAATGCCCGATGCCTTTGAGCAGACCCTCCGTTTCCAAAGCCAAGGGATTGTTTTCCGCGCGGGTGAACGCGTCTTTGTCGATGCCGCCCTCGGACGTAGTGATGGCGTTCGCCGTCGAATAGGCGATGCGATAGCCGTCGGAAGCGACGTGGTTGCCCGTATAGGTGAGATAATAAACGCCGTCCCGTTTAAGGATATACGAGCCTTCCGTCCATCCGCCTATCGAGGTATTGTTGAGTCTTGGCGTGGACTTGGTGTCTACGGTCAGCATGGAATCCATTTTCGCCATACGGATGCCGCCGTTGTCGGCATAAGTGAAATACAGGGACTCATCATCGTCGATCAGCACCGAGCCGTCGATGGACAGCCCGAAGCTGTTGGTCGCTTTGACGAAAGGCCCTTCGGGGCTTTCCGATGTCAGGACGTAATGCCCGTTGCCCGCGGGCGAGGTATACATATAGAACATCCCGTTCCAGTAATACACTTCGGGCGCGTAGGCGGCTTTGGTGATATTATCCTGCGAAACGTATCCCTCGCGCAGTCCCTCTCCCGTCATGGGCGCCCAATTCACGAGATCCGCCGATTTATATCCCCGCACGCCCAGCTCGGAATCGAGCGTGGAACAATATAAATAATACATCCCGTTGTATCTCATCACGAAAGGATCGCCGATGCCGTATCCTTCCCATTGATTGGAAACGGTCGCATTCTCTCCCATTAAATACTCGTTGTAGGATTTATTGTCATAGGTCGTAAATACCGTATTCGGATCCCGATAACCGTCGGGGGGCGCGGAAGAACTGCTGTCGGAATTTTTCGAAGGATCGCCGCAGGCGGCTCCTCCCAGCATCAACAATGCCGATAATGCCAGCACCGATACTTTTTTAATTATTTTCATCGATTTTTTCCTCCTCTTAGTCAGGCTTTATTGTTGTTTGCAGCCTTGTAGAGCGTACCGTCCGCAGCGACTCTCACATACTGTGAGGACGCCGCGGCGTCTATTCTGCCGCCCTCGAAATAGCAGTCGTACCAAGGATCGTACAGATGATGATCGCCGGCGTTATGCGAAGCTTCGCGCATGGCGACCCCGAACACGTCCTCCGCCCCGATCCCCAGCGTGGAATACGCCACTTTTAAACTAAACGTCGTGACGCCGTTTTCGCGGGTGATGACCACCGTGCCGATTTTATAAGAGTCGGAAGCACTCCACCAGCTTACGCTTCCTTCGTTCGCGGTTCCTGGATTATTGATATTCCCGTTATTATCTTTGCCGTTACTTCCGTATACGGTGCCATCGGATGCAATCTTGATGAGATAATCCACATTATTCCAGCCATCGGCGGTAGTTCCCGTATCGAAGTAGATGAGCACCATTTCGTTTTGGTCGCCCTCTTTGCCGAAATCGCCCGTCGTAAGGAAGTCAAAGGTAATTCCGCTCTCATCTCTCGCGGATACCTTGCCATAAAAATCGTCCGCCTGCGCGACGGGACGAGCGCCCGCCGCCGTATCCGTATTTTCGCCCGTAGCGAAATGAATCCGATAAGAGGAAAGGTCCACCGCCGCGTTGTCCGCCTTGGAATACATTTCGTTATGAGCGCCGACGCGCACATAGTCCTTGGGCATTTCGGGCTTGACAAGGGGAATGCCGTCTACGCCGGGCAGAGCGAAGTTATCCCATCCGTCCCAGCTGTTCGCCGTTTGGGAGAACTGTCCGACGGAAATGCCGATGACTTCCGTAGGCGCAACGCCTTCCTCCGCGTGGCGCTGGGCGAAAAATTCATAGGGAAGCGTGAAGTAAACTTCGGGCGCCGTATCTTTGTTGCGTACCGTAAGCTTCATCGAAGCGGGTATGCTTTCGTTCTTTCCGCTGTCGCACCAATTGACGATCGTAACGGTTCCGTCCGCGTTGAGATTAAAGAGGTAATCGCCGGAATCGCGCGTATCCCCGCTCGCCTTGGTGTCCACGAACAATTCGATGCGCCCCGTAAACGCTTTCGTGCCGACGAACTTGAATTCGAAGCCGACGGCGGAACGGGTGACATAGCCTTTAAAATGCGAGAAGTTGTCGTTGGCGTCGGCGATAACGCCGTTCATCACGCCGTATTCCAGCATCATGTCCAAACTTCCGAAGTCGTACTCCGTATCCGACGCTTTCAGGTCCGCTTCCTTGAAGGAGATTTGCAGAGGCAGATAGCCGTCCTTTTCGACGATCACGACGCAGTCGACTCCCGCAAAATTTTGAATCGTGAAATTGCCCTCCGCATCCGTCGTCGCGGTCAGGGCGCTATTGCCCTCCACCGTCACCGACGCGCCCGCTACGGGTCCGTTGACATTGGTGACGGTGCCCGTCGCCGTGACGTACTGAATGCGATCGGTGGGAATCAGGGAAACGTCCACCGTATGCGAAGCGCCCGCGGCAAGCTCTGCCGCCGTCCTTGTCTTTTCGCTGGCGGCATAGCCGTCCTTTTCGTATTTAATGACGATGTCCGTAAGCGTGGATACTTTGGCGATCGTATATTTGCCGTCCGCGTCCGTGGTAGTCGTCAGCTTGGTGCCGACGATGGAAACGGTAACGCCCTCGACGCCCGCTCCCGTGTCTTCGTCCGTCACCGTACCCGTCACTGCGACTTCCTGCAATTCGAGCGTCACGTTATCGGTAAACGTATAGCTGCTGTCGAAATAGCCGGCGGGAATTTCCGTCGTTTTCGTCGAATATCCCTGACGGGTATAGACAATCTCCATTTTTCCCGAGGAGGCGGGCACTTTCATAGACCAGGCGCCGTTGCTGCCCGTCGTCGTGGTGTAATCGCCCACGGTGACTTTAACGCCGCCGATCCCCGCGTTGCCCGACAGGTTGACCATGGAGGTGTTGTTTTCCTGACGATACATCTCGTTAATAGCGCTGACGCGCACAAACGTCTTGGGCGTTTCGGGAGCAATGAACTGCCCGTTGAAGCCCCAGCCGTCCCAATCGCTTGCGGAAGTAGACCACTGTCCCAAAGAGATGCCGAACACTTCGAGGGGCGTAATATCCAGATAGCTGTACGGAATGAAGAATCTCGCCTCATAGCCGTCCGAGCCGTTCTTAAACAGCTTATATTCCAGTCCGGCCGCCGTGAACGCGCCGCCCGCGAAATGCGTGCCGCCTATCGAACCGTCGTCGTTGAGATCGAATCTCCAACAGGTGGCGTCCTGATCGCGATGATCCGCGCATTCCTTGGTATCGAGGTAAATTTCGATATGTCCCGAAAGCTGCCTCGTCCCCGTCAAGTTCATTTCGACGCCCGTGAGGGTGCGGGAAATCGTCATGGAACTGTCCGCAAATTTCGCGGATTTGTTGCCGAAGGAGCCGGTTTCGGCATACGGGCGGTTGAGATTGACGTCGCCGAGCGCGGAAATCGCCTCCCCTTCCGTCACCAAATCATCCGCGGAAATATACGTCCTGCTTTCCCCGTAGCCCGTCTTGCCGACGATGAGAGTGACATCCTCTTCGGCGGGAACTCCCGCAAGCTCGAACGCCCCGTCCGCGCCCGTGGCGGCTTCGAGGACAGTGCCTTCTACCCGCACTTTCGCACCCGACACCGCGCCGTCGATAATGTTTTTCACAGTGCCTTTCAGCGTGGTCTTTGCCACGGTGGACTCGTCCTTGATATAGATCGTCTTCAACACCCGTCCGCCGTCGCTCGCTCTCAGTTCCGCACGGGAATAGGTGACGGAATTGCCGATATATCCGTCCTTGGAAACGGTGACGACGTAATCGTGGTCGGGGTCCACCTTTTCGAACAGGAAATATCCCTGCGAGTCCGTCGTGTAAGTGCGTTCCTCTTCATCGACGCGGACGGAAACCTTCGCGCCCGCAACGGCTTGCTGCGTGACGCTGTCGAGCACGTAACCCGCCATATCGGCATCGGGTTTTTCCTCCGAATCGCGGGAAAGCAGCTTGTTGTCCTTATCGAGCAGGATATAATTGTCGGGAGTCTGCGGCTCGCAGAGAACGCCGTCGAACGTCCAGCCGTACCAATCCCAATCGGTGCCCGACGAGCTGCCCAGCCCGTATTTATCCACCTGACCGAACGAAACGCCGATGGTGTCTTTCTTTTCAATCCCTATTTGGGTGTAGGGAATCATGACCTCCACGCTGTACCCTTTATCGGTTGCCTCCACGCCGTCGTTGAGGGTGCCGTCGAGGAATACCTCGTAGTCGATAAGCCCGTTCCAATTTCCCCAGCCGCTGCCCGAGCCCTGCATGATACGGGTCTTGCCGTGAATGCCGAGGTTGATCTGATAATCGTCGTTCTGCGGCTTCAAGCCGCCGTCGGCAAGCGTGTCGAGATAGATCTCGATACTGTCGCTGCGGGTAACCGAGTCGTCGTTAGCGTTTCCGTCCGTCAGCAGGATCGTATCTTCCACTTCGAAAAAGAAGAACAGCGCGTCGTTGCCGCGATATGCTTTCACCGTAGCGGCGTTGCCGTGGCCGAAGGTGGCGAGAACGGGTACGTTTTTCCACTGTTCGTCGTCCCCTTTTCCGTCGATCGTAAGTTCGGGCGCGACGTAGTTTCCGTCGAAGTCGAACTGACCGCCGCCCGGTTTTTTATCGGGAGTATAGTCCTCGTAGGAATCGTTTTGATTGCCGGAGTCGGAAGGATTGCCTCCGCATCCCGTCGCCAGCAAAGAAAATGCCGTGATCAGCATTGCCGCACGAATCCATTTTTTTCTCATTTTTTGCCTCCTGTATCTGTTTTATTTTCAACGGTTTTTCCCGTTTAACCTTTTGCGCCCGAAATCGCCAAGGACTCGATAAAATATTTCTGGCAGGTGATGTAGATAACGAACATGGGAATACTCGACAGCACCGCGCCCGCCATAATCAGGGGAAGATTAGTGCCGCCCGCGTTGTCCGAGTTGATGCGCGCCATCATCGGCTGCAAGGTCATCGTTTCATAGCTCTTCAAATAGATGGCGGGAGCGAAATAGTCGTTCCAGATGCCGATAAACCAGAAGATAATCTGCGCCGCGAGCGCCGTCTTGACCATGGGCAGCATAACGGAAATAAACATACGCATATAGCCCGCGCCGTCTATTTTCGCCGCTTCGAAAAAGGCGTTTGACACCCCTCTCATGTACTGAATGAGAAAGAACATCATCGAGATATTCCCGAAAAGCCCGGGCAGGATCAAAGGCCACAGCGTATCGAACATATTGAGAGCCATGAACGCCCTGAACTGCGGCATCATCAGCGCCGCGTAAGGCACCATCATGCCGCTCATTAAAAAGAGCAGCCAAAAATTTTTGTGCGGAAGTTTGAGCTTCGCGAAGCTGAACGCGGCCATCGAAGAAACGAAGGTCCCCACCACGATGACGGAAATTTCCACCAGCAGGGTATTCCATACGCCGCGAATCAGCGGCACGACCGTCCAGATTTCCTTATAATTGCTGAAAATCCAATGCTTGGGGAAGAGCACCAATTCGAGGCTGATCGCCTCGTAATCGTCCTTGAAGGAGGTGAGCAGCATCCAGAGATACGGAAAGAGGAGGATAAAGGCGCCGATGATCAGGAGCACATAAATAACCACGCGCAGAAGGATATGCAACGCCGTCCTTCCCGCGCTTGCGTTTTCATTAAATCGTTTGGTGTTTTCCATAGCCGTTACTCCTCGTAAACCCATTTATCCGAGAGCTTGAACTGCACCAGCGTAATCAGCATGATGACGAGAGCCAAGAGGACGGATGCCGCCGAAGCAAGTCCGTAGCGGCTCTGATTGATGCCCCTTGCCCAGATAAAGTACACGATGGTCTGCGAACCCTGCACGCCCGCCCCGAAAATTTCGGAATCGGCATACGATTGCAGTCCGCCGATGAGTCCCGTAATGAGAAGATAAAAAGTAATGGGCGTAATCAACGGCAGAGTGATCTTAAAGAACTGCTTTACTTTCCCCGCTCCGTCCAGTTCGGACGCTTCGTAATAGTCCTTGGGAACGCCGAGCATACCCGCGAGATAAAGAATCATCGACGTGCCCATGCCGTTGAGGGAGTTTTTGATGATAATCGCCACTTTGATAAGCACGTCGTCGCTTAGCCACGGGATCTTTTTTCCGATCAAAAGATTGATAATACCGAATTCGTTGTTGAAGATGTATCTCCAAACGATGTTCATTGCCACCGCACTGGAAACCGCGGGCAGATAATACAGGACCTGAAAGACCTTGGAGCCTTTGATCTCCCCCATCCGCAGAAGCCCTGCAAGACAAAGCCCGAGCGCCATGCTGCACGGAATGCTCAAAAGCAGCACCAGCGTATTGAGGATAGAGGTGAAAAAGCTTTTGGAATAGAGGATATGGGTAAAGAGATCCTTATAATTTTTCAGTCCCTGCCACGTCGATTCGCCTGTCAGTATCTTATAATCCTGAAAGCTATACACAAACGAGAACGCCATAGCGCCGATCGTGAAGATACAAAATCCGACGATCGGCGGGAGAATAAACAAAAAGGCAATGATATTCTCCCTTCTCGTAAGTTTGCTGACCTTTTGTTTCGTCATATGTCACCCCAAATTTGCACGCATTTCGTCGAGCGCCGCCTGGAACGTTTTGGCATAATCATTGCAGGCTTTTTCCGCAGTCACGGTGCCGTCCCACATTTTGACGCTCGTAAGATATTCCGTGAACGAATCGTACCAATCGGAAGAATAGGTGTAATAACGCGACCGCACTTTGCCCCCGATCTTGTCCGTATCGCTCCTGCCGTTGATCGTATCCACCCATACGGAACGGGAAGGAGGATTTTTATCCTTTAAAAGCTCCTGCGTGTCGTTGATATATTCGTCGTTCGCCATACTGGTGAGATT
>ENA-UEQN01002760-UEQN01002760.1-human-gut-metagenome-genome-assembly--contig:-NODE-2760-length-11762-cov-24.915789_pt1 | contig 11762 bp, 8 predicted proteins | sample MGYA00242940_ERZ507944 | MGnify/ENA primary metagenome ERZ507944 (study PRJEB26167, sample SAMN06115449) | human gut metagenome | host: Homo sapiens | place: China:Fujian | collected 2015-08-20... | reverse complement strand
CCGCTCAGGATGGCGTCGATGATGCCGCGGGTATCCTTGATGGAGATGCGCTTGCCGGTGCCGTTCCAGCCGGTGTTCACCAGGTAAGCCTTGGCGCCGCTGGCCTTCATCTTCTTCACCAGTTCCTCAGCGTACTTGGTGGGATGCAGCTCCAGGAAAGCCTGGCCGAAGCATGCGGAGAAGGTGGGGGTGGGCTCGGTGATGCCGCGCTCGGTGCCGGCCAGCTTTGCGGTGAAGCCGGACAGGAAGTAGTACTGGGTCTGCTCCGGGGTCAGGATGGAGACCGGGGGCAGCACGCCGAATGCGTCAGCAGACAGGAAGATGACGTTCTTGGCTGCGGGTGCAGAAGAGATGGGGCGCACGATGTTCTGGATGTGGTTGATGGGGTAGGACACACGGGTGTTCTCGGTGACGGTCTTGTCGGCGAAGTCGATGTGGCCCTCGGCGTCCAGAGTAACGTTCTCCAGCAGAGCGTTGCGCTTGATGGCGTTGTAGATATCGGGCTCAGATTCCTTATCCAGGTTGATGACCTTGGCGTAGCAGCCGCCCTCAAAGTTGAACACGCCGTTGTCGTCCCAGCCGTGCTCGTCATCGCCGATCAGCAGACGCTTGGGATCGGTGGACAGGGTGGTCTTGCCGGTGCCGGACAGACCGAAGAAGATAGCGGTGTTCTCGCCGTTCAGGTCGGTGTTGGCAGAGCAGTGCATGGAGGCCATGCCCTTCAGCGGCAGGAAGTAGTTCATCATGGAGAACATGCCCTTCTTCATCTCGCCGCCGTACCAGGTGTTCACGATGACCTGCTCCTTGCTGGTGATGTTGAACACAACAGCAGTCTCAGAGTTCAGGCCCAGCTCCTTGTAGTTCTCCACCTTGGCCTTGGATGCGTTGTAGACAACGAAATCCGGCTCAAAGTTCTCCAGTTCCTCAGCGGTGGGCTTGATGAACATGTTGGTGACAAAGTGTGCCTGCCATGCAACTTCCATGACAAAGCGGATGGCCATGCGGGTATCCTTGTTGGCACCGCAGAATGCATCCACGACGTACAGGCGCTTGTTGGACAGCTCCTTCTGAGCGATGGCCTTCACAGCAGCCCATGCTTCCTGAGAAGCGGGGTGGTTGTCGTTCTTGTACTCGTCGCTGGTCCACCACACGGTGTCCTTGGAGTTCTCGTCCATGACGATGAACTTATCCTTGGGAGAACGGCCGGTGTAGATGCCGGTCATCACGTTCACGGCACCCAGCTCACTGACCTGGCCCTTCTCGTAGCCTTCCAGGCCGGGCTTGGTCTCTTCTGCGAACAGCTGCTCGTAAGAGGGGTTGTACACGACCTCGGTCGTGCCAGTAATGCCATACTTGGTCAGATCCAACTTTGCCATATTGCTATACCTCTACTTTCGTTTGATCCTTTACATTCTGCATGTAAAAGCACAGCGGCCTTCCGGCGTGGCCGGACGCTGCGCGGGGTGCGGTTTGCGTCGATGCAAATTCCCCTGTTTATCATTATACATAAAAGTTTCTGGAAATCAATGAACGAATCGTACTGTTTGCAGAAAAGAAACAAATTTCATAAAGAATCTTTGCCGGTTGAAGTAAATTCAAGAAAGCAGCACCCCTCAAAAACAAGGAAAAATTAGGCGGAACCCCTCCATCACCGCATTTTGATAAAAGTTTGACAAACCGGGATGCAAGGTGGGACCCCGGCCCCGGTGGGGCAAAAACCACAGCAGGCAGCTCTTTGGCGCAAGACTGAGAAAATGTAAATGAGCACAAAAAACAAGGTGATAGTTGAAAAAATAATGACAGTATGATATAATAAAGCTAGAGAGGACTCTCCGAGAAACAGAAACCAACGTACCGAAAGAAAGGAAGTGCTTTTCCATGAAAAAAATCGTCCCGATCCTGCTGGCCATGGTTTTGGCCCTGACCCTTTGCCTGGTGGGCTTTGCGGATGCAGAACGCTATGACGATGACCCATTGGAAGAAACGGCGGCTTCCACGTCTGAAGCGGTCCTGGAGGAGGCAGAGCCTGTCCCTGCCAGGAGCAGCGAGTGCGACGCTTGTGGGAAAATGTCTTGCGTAACCCAAAAAAAAGAGACGTTTGAGACCGGACCGTATGAAGAGAAATGCATCCATTATCCCCACGGGACGGACGAAATCTATCATCGGAATGTTACGTATTACCAGGTCTGCGGTTCCTGCGGATACAAGTCCGGCACATGGACTGTGGACGAGGGAGAGTCGCTCCGGTACTGCCACGGGTGGTCGGCAACAAAGCACTGAGTTCCGGGGAGAGCGATTTTTGTGCCTGAGCGCATTTTTAGGGCGGCAGAGACGTTTGAAATAAGATGGATCGTTGAAGAAATAAGGACGGTAGGATACTATAATATTAGGAAGGACCACCCTTGATAAAAAGCGAAGTACCGTGAGAAAGGAAGCGCTTTTCTATGAAAAAGATCGTCCCGATCCTGCTGGCCGTGGCTTTGGCCCTGGCCCTTTGCCTGGTGGGCTTTGCGGATGCAGAACGCTATGACGATGATCCATTGGAAGAAACGGCAGTTCCCACGTCTGAAGCGGTTCTGGAGGAGGCAGAGCCTGTCCCTGCCAGGAGCAGCGAGTGTGCAAAGTGCGGCGAAATGCGAGTTTACATCCAGAAAATAGGCGAATATGAGGCCGGACCCGACCAGGAACCCTGCATCCATAAGACCGCAGGAACCGATGCGGTATATTATAAGTATTGCATCTATCAGGAAGTCTGCCGTGGATGCGGCTACAAATCCCCTGCATGGGATGTTCGCAGCGGCGAGACAAGCAGAGAGTGCCACGGTTGGTAAACTGTTCCCCGGAGCCGCTGACGGCTTGAAAAACTTATGAGAAACAGCAGCCCAGAGCCCTGAAAACAGCTTTGGGCTGCTTTTTTTTCCCTTTTTTGCAATATTTTGGCCAGAAGAAACGTTTTAGTGGTAAAGGAACTTTACTTATGCTATACTGGTTCCGTATATAGATGATACTTTTCCCCCTTTGCCGGGGGCTGACATAAGGGAAACTGCCATGAAGACCATCTACATCCTGCTTACCCGCTCGGGCACGCTGCTGTCCAATCTGGTCTATCGGCTTACCGGGGCACGCTACACCCATGCGTCCCTTGCCTTTGACGAGGACCTCAGCTGTCTGTACAGCTCCACCCGCAAGAACGGCTACACCATGTTCCCCGCAGGCCCCAGCCGGGAGTACCTGGACCGGGGTGTGTTCCGGCTGCGCCCGGACGTGCCCTGCGCCCTCTATGCGCTGGAGGTGAGCGAGGAGGCCTACACCCGCGCCCGCCGCCGGGCCGACCACATGATGGCCCACGGCAACCTGTACCGCTTCAATGTGCTGGGGCTGATCCTGTGCGGGCTGCACATCCGCTGGCGGCGGCGTCGGCACTATTTCTGCTCGCAGTTCGTCGGCGAGGTGCTGGAAAAGAGCGGGGCACTGGAGCTGCCCAAGCACAGCACCCTGATGCACCCCAACGATTACACCACCCTGCAGGACCTGCACTGCGTGTACGAGGGGCGGCTGTCCGGCCTGCCGCAGCGCCAGAACATGGACTTTGGCAGGGACGAAACGGTGGTCAGTGTTTACCTTGGGCTGGCACTGGGCCTTGTGAAGGCAGGCGTGCGGCAGATCTTTTGAAAAAAGTTGAAATTGGGTGTTGACAAAGGTCGTACTCTGTGATAAACTAGCCAAGTCGGGAGCGAAAGCCCGATGCAAAATGGACGTATGGCCCGTTGGTCAAGCGGTTAAGACAGAGGCCTCTCACGCCTTTAACATCGGTTCGATTCCGGTACGGGTCACCATTTTATAGTAGTAAAACGGCTGTGTGCCGTTTTATATAGATGCCTCTTTAGCTCAGTCGGTTAGAGCACCTGACTGTTAATCAGGGTGTCGCCTGTTCGAGTCAGGCAAGAGGCGCCAGCAAAGCGATGGAAGTTTTCCATCGCTTTTTTCTTTTTCTCCGGCTACTTTTGTTGACAGGAAATGCGGGGCGGGATATACTAAAAACAAGTTTAATTATAAAAAACTGTTGGCCAGCGGCATCTGTTTGGATTCCGCCTGCGCCCTCTCAGTCATTGCTTCGCAATGCCAGCTCTCCCAAGGGGAGAGCCAAGCCGCGAAGAGGAGACGTTTGCCTTCTTGCCAAGGGCTCTCCCTTTGGGAGAGCTGGCGCGTCAGCGCCTGAGAGGGCGGGCTCCGCCGACAGAATAAAAGGAGAAAACCATGAAAAAAGTGATTCTGACGGGCGACCGCCCGACCGGACGTCTGCATGTGGGCCACTACGTCGGCTCCCTGAAGGAGCGCGTGCGCCTGCAGAACTCCGGCGAGTACGATGAGATCTATGTGATGATCGCCGACGCACAGGCCCTGACCGACAACGCCGACAACCCGGAAAAGGTGCGCCAGAACATCCTGCAGGTGGCACTGGACTACCTGGCCTGCGGCATCGACCCGGCCAAGACCCACATCTTTATCCAGTCCATGGTGCCGGAGCTGACGGAACTGAGCTTCTATTATATGAATCTGGTCACCGTGAGCCGCCTGCAGCGCAACCCCACCGTGAAGAGCGAGATCCAGATGCGCAACTTCGAGACCAGCATCCCGGTGGGCTTCTTCTGCTACCCCATCAGCCAGGCGGCCGACATCACCGCCTTCAAGGCCACCACGGTGCCCGCCGGTGAGGACCAGAAGCCCATGATCGAGCAGTGCTGCGAGATCGTGCACAAGTTCAACGCCGTGTACGGCGATACGCTGGTGGAGCCGGAGATCGTTCTGCCCCAGAATGCTGCCTGCCTGCGCCTGCCCGGCATTGACGGCAAGGCCAAGATGAGCAAGAGCCTGGGCAACTGCATCTATCTGTCGGAGGAGCCGGAGGACATCAAGAAGAAGGTCATGTCCATGTACACCGACCCCAACCACCTGCGGGTCCAGGACCCCGGCCAGGTGGAGGGCAACCCGGTGTTCATCTATCTGGACGCCTTCTGCCGCCCGGAGCACTTTGCTGAGTTCTGGCCGGAGTACCAGAATCTGGATGAGGTCAAGGCCCACTACCAGCGCGGCGGCCTGGGCGATGTGAAGGTGAAGAAGTTCCTGAACAGCGTCATGCAGGCAGAGCTGGAGCCCATCCGCACCCGCCGCAAGGAGTGGGAGCAGCGCCTGCCGGAAGTGGTGGAGATCCTGAAGGAGGGCAGCGCCTACGCCGAAAAGACCGCCGCCGCCACCCTGGCCGACGTGCGCCGTTCCATGCGCATCGACTACTTTGACAACGACAATCTGCTGAAGTAAGCAGAGTTCCAGAGCCTTTCCCCTGGGGAGAGGCTCTTTTTGCATCTGCAGCAAAGGAGGACCCTATGGAAAAAATCGTTTGGATCACCGGCGCAAGCTCCGGCATTGGCCGGGAGTTTGCCCGCCGTTACGCGGCCATGGGCTGCCGTCTCATCCTCACCGCCCGCCGGGCTGACCGGCTGACGGCATTGGCAGAGGAACTGAATGACGCCCACGGCACCGTGTGCCGCATCCTGCCCGCCGACCTTGCCGACCGGGCGGACTGCGACCGTCTGTGCGCGGAGCTGGCAGGGGAGCGCATCGACATCTTCATCAACAACGCGGGTTTTGGTGTCTGCGGGAGCCTGCTGGAGACCGACCCCGCCAAAGAGGAAGAGATGGTGCAGGTGAACGTGGCCGCCATGCGGCGGCTGTTCCAGTTTATGCTGCGCCGGATGCAGGCGCAGGGCGGCGGCACCATCCTGAATGTGGCATCCTCCGCGGGGCTGCTGCCCGGCGGGCCCTACATGGCGGGCTACTATGCCAGCAAGGCCTATGTGGTCAGCCTGACCCGGGGCGCGGCCCAGGAGCTGCGGGAAAAGCGCAGCCCGGTGTACGTCTGTGCCCTCTGTCCGGGGCCGGTGAACACCGAGTTCAACGACCGGGCCGGGGTGGTGTTCGCGCTCAAGGGCATCACGCCGGAGTTCTGCGTGGACGAGGCCGTCCACGGCATGCTGCACCATAAGACCATCATCGTACCGTCGGCCTTTATGCGGCTGTGCACCTCGGCGCAGAAGCTGCTGCCCACGCCTCTGCTGATGCCCATCGTAGCCCGTCAGCAGAAAAAGAAGCTGGGCTGACAGGCAAAGCGCACAAAACGCCTGCGGGGCTTTTGTGCAGGCTGCCGAACGCCTGCCCGGGGCAGGTAGGACGTCTGCCAAAATCAGGACATTTGCATGAAAAAACTTGCCGGAAAGCGAGAAATGCAGTAAAATTGTAGGACAAAATGCCTTGACACTGCCCACAAAGCATGCTACCCTAGTATACAAGAGCGGCTGTGTGCCGGGGAGGGGAAAGGTGCCTTTCCCGGAGGGACAGGGCCGCGCAGAAGGTCCGCCTGCGTGAGGACAACAAAAAGAACTCTGAATCAGAAAAGGAGAGATCGTATCATGAAGATCGCAATCATCAACGAGAACAGCCAGGCCCCCAAGAACGGCATCATCGAAGCAGCCCTGAAGAAGGTCGTGGAGCCCATGGGCCATGAAGTGGTCAACTACGGCATGTACTCCGACGCTTCTCCCCGCCTGACCTATGTGCAGTGCGGCATTCTGGCTGCCATCCTGCTGAACAGCGGCGCCGCCGACTTCGTCATTACCGGCTGCGGCACCGGCGAGGGTGCCATGCTGGCCCTGAACAGCTTCCCCGGCGTGATCTGCGGCCATGTGGAGGATCCCGTGGATGCCTACACCTTTGCTCAGATCAACGACGGCAACGCCGTGTCCATGCCGTTTGCCAAGGGCTTCGGCTGGGGCGGTGAGCTGAACCTGGAGTACACCTTCGAGAAGCTGTTCGGCTTTGGCTTCGGCAAGGGCTACCCCGCTGACCGCGTGGAGGCCGAGCAGAGCAACAAGAAGATCCTGGACGGCGTGCGCGCTGTGGCCTTCAAGCCCCTCATCGAGATCCTGAAGGGCATTGACCAGGATCTGCTGAAGGGTGCCATTGCCGGTGAGCACTTCCAGGAGCAGTTCTTTGCAGACTGCAAGGATCCTGAGCTGGCTGCCTACGTCAAGACCCTGCTGTAAGGGCCGGAGACGAGGACACCATGCAGGGACTGTACCAACTCAATGCAACCATCACCCACTTTCTGGAGGGCTTTCTGGAAACAGCGGTGCCCATGATCGCAGGTCTGGCCGAAGTGGTCGGCCTGTTCATCATCATCACCAGCCTGGCCAAAGCCAGCTACCACTATGTGCGGGCGACCTTTTTCAACGACCACCACGACTTCCATCATGAAATGAGCAGCGGCCTGACCACCGCGCTGGAATTTCTGATGTCGGCCGAGATCGCTAAGACCTTCCTGCTGCAGAATCTGGAATCCGTCGTGCCGCTGGCAGCCACCTTCGCGCTGCGCGCCATGATGAGCCTGCTGCTGCACTGGGAGATGGAGGGCGGCCACCGCCCGGCCAATGCCAAGGGCGAAGAGGCTGGAGAAAAGAAATAACGGCAAAAAACAGTTGCCAAACTTTTGCGGTGCAGGGGACATCGACGTTGTGAAAAACGTAAAACCTTGAGAGGAACCCTTGACACTTGTGCACAAACGGTCTATACTCGTGCCATCGAAAGCAAAGGCGCTGACGGAAGCAATTCCGCCAGCGCCTTTTGTGTTTTCGGGTGGATCTTGCCTTCGGGGGAAATAGAGGGTCCTCTGAGGGAAATGCATCGTTCCTGCGTGCATCCGGTACGGGGAACGGCACACGGCCGCAGGGGCTGGTGCCCTGCGGCATCACACGACTTGTGGGGAGGTATGACTGTTATGTTCAGTTCCGTCAACACCTGTTGGACGCTGGTGGCAGCGTTCCTGGTCTACTTCATGCAGGCGGGTTTTGCCCTGTGTGAAGCCGGCTTTACCCGTGCCAAGAACACGGGCAACATCCTGATGAAAAACATGATGGACTTCTGCATCGGCACCCCGTGCTACTGGGTCATCGGCTTCGGCCTGATGTTCGGCGGCACCGGTGCCCTGATCGGCGGCTTTGATCCGTTCATCCAGGGCGACTACAGCCACCTGGGTCTGGACATCCCGCTGTGGGTGTACATCGTGTTCCAGACCGTGTTCTGCGCCACGGCAGCCACCATCGTGTCCGGCTCCATGGCCGAGCGCACCAACTTCAAAGCCTACTGTGTGTACTCCGCCGCCATCTCGCTGGTGGTATACCCCATCTGCGGCCACTGGATGTGGGGCGGCGGCTGGCTGCAGAGCATGGGCTTCCATGACTTTGCCGGTTCCGCAGCCGTGCACAACGTGGGCGGCGTCATCGCCCTGCTGGGTGCCTGGATGCTGGGCCCCCGCATCGGCAAGTACGACAAGGACGGCAAGCCCCACGCCATCCCCGGCCACAACCTGACAGCCGGTGCCCTGGGCGTGTTCATCCTGTGGTTCTGCTGGTTCGGCTTCAACGGCGGCTCTTCCCTGAGTCTGTCCACCGACGCTTCCATGACCATGACCGGTCTGGTCTGCTTCAACACCAACCTGGCCGCTGCGGTGGCCACCTGCGTGACCATGATCTTTACCTGGGTGCGCTACGGCAAGCCCGATGTCTCCATGACCCTGAACGGTTCTCTGGCCGGTCTGGTGGCCATCACCGCCGGATGCGACACCGTTTCGCCCTTCGGCGCATTTTTCATCGGCTTTGTGGCCGGTTTCCTGGTGGTGCTGAGCGTCGAGTTCTTCGACAACATCGCCAAGGTGGATGACCCCGTGGGTGCAGTGTCCGTTCATTTTGCAAACGGCGTGTGGGGCACCATTGCGGTGGGCCTGTTCTCCACCGGTGCCAACACCGAGCATGCCGGCCTGTTCTACGGCGGCGGCCTTGCCCAGCTGGGCACCCAGCTGCTGGGCCTCATCACGGTGGACGCCTACGTTGTCATTGTGATGTTCATCATCTTCAAGATTATTGACAAGACCATCGGCCTGCGCGTCCCCGCGGAGGTGGAGATCGACGGCCTGGACATCCACGAGCACGGCCTGGCTTCCGCTTACGCCGGTTTTGCCATCTCGGATGCCAATGCAGCCGCCATGGTGCCCAACGAGAACACCGACCTGGGTGAAGACGACGTGACCAGGGCCAGCGACCGCCAGATCAGCGCCGCCGTTCCGGTGGTGCGGGAGCCTGTGATCCAGGATGGCGTGTACGACACCGGCATGCACAAGGTGTCCATCATCGCAAAGCTGTCCAAGTTTGACCAGCTCAAGACCGCCCTCAACGATCTGGGCGTCACCGGCATGACCGTGACCCAGGTGATGGGCTGCGGCCTGCAGAAGGGCACCACCGAGAAGTATCGCGGCGTGCCTGTGGACAGCACCCTGCTGCCCAAGATCAAGGTGGAGGTCATTGTGTCCAAGATCAGTGTGGATTCGGTGGTGGAAGCTGCCAAGAAGGCGCTGTACACCGGCCACATCGGCGATGGCAAGATCTTTGTCTACAATGTGACCCGCGTGGTCAAGATCCGCACCGGCGAAGAGGACTTTGCCGCGCTGCAGGACGTGGAGTAAGCTCCACAGCATCTCCATGGGCCTTGGCATTGCGCCCACCCGGTTCACGGTGCCGGAGTTCCCGGCGGGGAATGACCGCGCTGGCAGAAATTTCACACTGGTGTCCCTTGATTTTTTGGGTCGGACGTGCTACAATCAGCGTAGTTTCATCCTGTTTAAAATGTTGATGCGGACAAACCGAGGTCCCGCGCTCCATGCCGCAGAGAGGGCTGCCCCGCAAGGGTGCTGCAAGCAGCCTGCCATGTGCCGGACTTCTACCACCGCAGAGTGCAGAGGCGAACCTCTGCCGGGCGTGCCCGTTACAGCACAGCGAGAGGCGCTGCCCGGGCCGGGCGGCGCAATTCGGGTGGAACCGTGGAACGCTGTGGACTTTTTCAGGCGCTTCATCCCGTTGGTAAATGCGGGATGAAGCGCTTTTTTGTTATCTGTTTTATCTGTCAAAGGAGAATGCAACCATGAAGATCATCTATAAGGACGGCCATGTGGACGAGTGCCCGCAGGACCAGGAACTGCACGTCATCCGCCATACCGCAGCCCACATCATGGCACAGGCCATCAAGCGCCTGTACCCGCAGGCGGACTTTGCCTTCGGCCCCGCCACCGAGAACGGCTTCTACTACGACGTCGATCTGGGCGACCAGAAGCTGAGCGACGAGGATCTGGCCAACATCGAAAAAGAGATGCGCAAGATCGTCAAGGAGAACCTGCCCATCAAGCCCTTCATCCTGCCCCGTGCCGAGGCCGTGAAGCTGATGGAAGAGCGCAAGGAGCACTACAAGATCGAGCACATGGCGGACCTGGCCGACGAGACCGAGTTCAGCTTCTTCCAGCAGGGCGAGTATGTGGATATGTGCATCGGACCTCACCTGACCTACACCAAGGCACTGAAGGCCTTCAAAATTACCCAGCAGTCCGGCGCATACTGGAAGAACGACAAGGAAAACAAGATGCTGACCCGTATCAACGGCGTGGCTTTCCACAATCAGGAAGAGCTGGATGCCTGGGAGAAGGAGCAGCAGGAGGCCCGTGAGCGCGATCACCGCAAGATCGGCAAGGAGATGGGCCTGTTCATGACCGATGACCTGGTGGGCCGCGGCCTGCCGATGTTCCTGCCCGCAGGCTACACCGTCTGGCAGGAGCTGGAGAACTATATCAAGGCCAAGGAGCGTGCACGCGGCTACCTGCACGTCATGACCCCCTGCATCGGCACCGTGAACCTGTACAAGACCTCCGGCCACTGGGATCACTACCGTGAGAACATGTTCCCCGCCATGGAGATGGAGGGCGAGAGCTACGTCCTGCGCCCGATGAACTGCCCCCACCACATGATGATCTACGCAAATCATCCGCACTCTTACCGCGACCTGCCCATGCGCATCGGTGAGATCGCACACGACTTCCGTTACGAGTCCTCCGGCACTCTGAAGGGCATCGAGCGCGGCCGTCACTTCTGCCAGAACGACGCCCATCTGTTCTGCACCCCGGAGCAGATCAAGAGCGAAGTGGCCGACGTGTGCAACCTGATCTTTGAGACCTACAAGGACTTCAACATCACCGATTACCGCTGCGTGCTGAGCCTGCGCGACCCCGCCGACAAGAAGAAGTACCACGACGATGACGCCATGTGGAACCACGCCGAGAACGCTCTGCGTGAGGTGCTGACCGAGCTGGGCATCCACTTTACCGAGGAGATCGGCGAGGCTGCCTTCTACGGCCCGAAGCTGGACGTGAACGTCAAGCCCGCCGTGGGTGCCGAGTACACTCTGTCCACCTGCCAGCTGGACTTCTGCCTGCCCGCCAAGTTCCACCTGACCTATGTGGACAAGGACGGCACCGAAAAGACCCCTGTGGTGCTGCACCGCGCCATCCTGGGCTCTCTGGACCGCTTCATGGCTTACCTGATCGAGGAGACCAAGGGCAAGTTCCCCACCTGGCTGGCTCCCGTGCAGGTCAAGGTGCTGCCCGTGTCCGAAAAGACGCTGGACTACGCTCAGGATGTTACGGAAAAGCTGGTGGAGGCCGGTGTCCGCGTGGCACTGGACGACGACAACCAGAAGATCGGCTACAAGATCCGTGCCGCACAGCAGGTGGACCGTGTGCCCTACATGCTGGTGCTGGGTGCCAAGGAAGCCGAGGCCGGCAACATCTCGGTGCGTGACCGCAAGGGCGAGACCACCACGATGGAGCTGGA
>ENA-UEQN01002756-UEQN01002756.1-human-gut-metagenome-genome-assembly--contig:-NODE-2756-length-11783-cov-7.189390_pt1 | contig 11783 bp, 10 predicted proteins | sample MGYA00242940_ERZ507944 | MGnify/ENA primary metagenome ERZ507944 (study PRJEB26167, sample SAMN06115449) | human gut metagenome | host: Homo sapiens | place: China:Fujian | collected 2015-08-20... | reverse complement strand
CGGCTCTGGAGCCAGCGGTTTTTCTCGGACGTGAAGATCGGCGCCGAGATCGAGGGCGACAGCCTCGACCTGGAGGTGTTCCTCAAAGAGCGCCCCCGCGTCTACAACTGGGAGTTCGAAGGCATCTCGAAGGGCAAGAAGAAAGACCTTCTGGAGAAACTCAAACTCAAACGAGGCAGCGAACTCTCGGATTACGTCATCGACAAGAACCAGAAGCTCATCAAACAGTACTGGGCCGAAAAGGGTTTCCGCAACACGGAGGTCGGCGTGCGCATCGACAACGACACGCTGCGTCCCGGACAGGCCGTGACCGTCACGTTCCTCATCGACCGCAAGTCGAAGGTCAAGATCGGCAAGATCAACTTCACGGGCAACGAACAGTTCCCGGACAAGCGTCTGCGCCGCACGTTCAAGAAAACCCACCAGAAATCGATCAACTTTTTCAAGGGCGCCAAGCTCAACGAAGGCGACTACGAGAACGACAAGGAGCTGCTGATCGACTTCTACAACTCGAAAGGCTACCGCAACGCGACGATCGTGAGCGACTCGATCTACCCGATCAACGAAAAACGTCTGGGCATCGACATCGACGTTTCGGAGGGCAACAAATACTACATCCGCAACGTGTCGTGGGTCGGCAACTCGGTCTACGAGACCGACGACCTGCAACGCATGTTCGGCGTCAAGAAGGGCGACACCTACGACAAAAAGTCGATGCACAAGCGGCTGGGAATCGGCAAGGAGGAGAACCCCGAAGACATGTCGGTCAAGTCGCTCTATCAGAACGAAGGCTACCTGATGTCGCAGATCGAACCCGCCGAGGTCATCATCGCCCCCGACTCGATCGACATCGAGGTCAAGGTGTTCGAAGGCAAGCAGTTCACCATCAACGAAGTCGGCATCACGGGCAACCAGCGCGTCGATGACGAGGTGATCCGCCGCGAGTTGTACACCCGTCCGGGCGAACTTTACAACCGCTCGCTGCTGATGCAGACCATCCGCACGCTGGGTTCGATGGGACACTTCAACCCCGAGGCGGTCATGCCCGACATCAAACCCGTCACGAACGATCTGGTGAACGTCAACTGGCCCCTCGAAGAGCAGGCTTCCGACCAGTTCAACATCGCCGGCGGCTGGGGATCGGGCACGTTCGTGGGCTCGGTGGGCATCACGCTGAACAACCTTTCGATCAAGAACACCTTCAAGAAAGGCGCATGGCGCCCCTACCCGATGGGCCAGAACCAGCGGCTGTCGCTCTCGGCGCAGACCAACGGCACCTATTACAAGGCTTTCGCATTCAGCTTCACCGACCCCTGGATGGGCGGCAAGAAACCCAACTCGTTCACCCTCTCGGCACACTTCTCCGAGCAGAACAACGCCTACTACGTATGGCAGTCGGCGACGCAGTATTTCCGCACCTACGGCGTGGCCGCCGGTCTGGGCAAGCGGCTGAACTGGCCCGACCCCTATTTCACGTTCTACGCCGAGGCCAACTACGAGCGCTACAACCTGAAAAACTGGACGGGATTCGTCGTGGAGAACGGCAACTCGAACCTGCTGTCGCTCAAACTGGTGCTGGCCCGCAACTCGGTGGACCAGCCGATCTACCCGCGCCGCGGCTCGGAGTTCAGCGCCTCGGTGCAGGCCACGCTTCCCTACTCGCTCTGGGACGGTAAGGATTACAGCGACCAGTCGATGTCCGATCAGGACCGCTACCGCTGGATCGAGTTCCACAAATGGCAGTTCAAGGCGCAGTGGTTCCAGGGATTCCTGCGCAACTCGAACCTCGTGCTGATGCTCAAAGCCGAGATGGGATACCTCGGAAGCTACAACAAGAACAAGGTTTCGCCCTTCCAGCGCTTCGAGGTCGGCGGCGACGGCATGTCGGGATACAACATATACGGTATCGACATCATCGCCATGCGCGGTTACGAGGACGGTGCGCTCGACCCGTCGAGCTACTACTCCCGCGGCTACAACAAATACACCGCCGAGCTGCGCTACCCGATCATCCTGAAACCTTCGTCGCAGATCTACGTGCTCGGATTCCTCGAGGGCGGTAACGCATTCGACTCGTGGAAGAAGTTCTCGCCCTTCCGGATCAAGCGTTCGGCCGGCTTCGGCGTCCGCCTCTATCTGCCCGTGGTGGGTATGCTCGGCATCGACTGGGGCTACGGATTCGATCCCCCCGCGAACTCCACGACCAAGAGCGGCAGCCAGTTCCACTTCGTCCTCGGTCAGCAGTTCTAAAAAGGGCCTTGTGGCAATAAATTTGAAAGAAAAGAGTTATATTTACAGCACGAACCCGGGAAACCGGCTGAATATTAACTTAAAATAACAGGATTATGAAACGGCTGATTTTAATCGCGGCATTCATTCTGACGGCAGGAACCCTCGCGGCCCAGAACTACATAATCGTCAACAGCGAAAAAGTCTTCAAGTCGATCGACGCCTACAACACGGCCATATCCGATCTGGACAAACTCGCCAAACAGTACCAGACGCAGGTGGATACCAAGTTCAACGAGGTCGAGACGCTCTACAACAACTATCAGGTTCAGAAAACGTCGCTTTCGGCCGCAGCGCGTCAGGTGCGTGAAAACGCCATCCTCCAAAAAGAAAAGGAGGCCCAGGAGTATCAGGAGAGCCTGTTCGGACAGGAAGGCGCGCTGATGAAAAAACGGGTCGAGATGATCTCTCCGATCCAGAAGCAGGTCTTCGCAGCCATCGAAGCCTACGCCAAGCAGGTCGGGGCCGACCTGGTGTTCGATTCGGCGAACAATCCCACGCTGCTCTACAACAACCCCGCGGTCGAGCGGACGCAGCAGGTGATCGACGCCCTGAAAAAGAAATGACATCAAAACATTAACTGATAAATTCGTATGAAAAAAGCAATCAAACTGACCCTCGCTGTTGCGCTGGTTATGGGCTCCACGTCGCTTTTCGCTCAGAAATTCGGCCGCATCAACACCCAGGAGATCATCATGGCGATGCCCGAAACCAAGACCATGCAGGAAAACATGGAGACCTACGCCAAGGAGCTGCAAGACAACATCGAAACGATGAACGTCGAGTTCAACACCAAATTGCAGGATTTCCAAAAGAACTACAACACCTTCAGCGATGCCATCAAGGAGATGAAGGAGAAGGAGTTGCAGGACATGCAGAACCGCACCCGCGAATTCCAGGAGCGCGCACAGCAGGACTATCAGAAAAAACAGAACGAACTGCTCGGCCCGATCATCGAGAAGGCTAAGGCGGCTATCGACAAGGTTTCGGCCGCAAATGCCTATACGGTCGTATTCGACACCTCGACCGGCTCGCTGGCCTATTTCGACGAGGCGACGCTGACCGACATCGCCCCCCAGGTGAAGAAAGAGCTCGGCATCACCGACGCTCCCGCAGCAGCCCCCGCAGCCAAATAAAAACGCCCTGCGGAGCGATTCCGCAGAATCCGAACAATTTTACCTGCCTCAGGAGTGCCGGCCGACAGCGACCGGCGCTCCTTTTTCATGCGCCATAGTTCAAAAACACGCCCGAGGTGATCGAAAAGACGGATAATCGAACCATATGAACCATGCGGAATGATTTTATTACTATATTTGTCGGAAATCGAGTGAAACTATGAACAGCAAAGACGCAGAAACTCCGATCACCAGCTTCTCCCTCAACGAACTGATCGCCATGTCCGGCGGCGAGAAACGCCCCGGCCTGCTGGGAGAATGCATCGCCGCCAACAGTCCTTCGCAAATGGAGATCTTCCGGTTTCCGGGACGCCTCGACGCTTTCGTCATCGGCGTATGCACCGAAGGCGAAACGACCTTCACCTCCAACCTGAAAGAATACCGGCTGAAAAAGGACTCGCTCTTTATCGTCGGACCGAAGCATATCCTGCAAATACAGTCCAACAACGGCTTCAAGGCGCATGTCCTCGTCATCTCGCCGGACTTCCTGCGCCGCATCAACATCGACACCAAACACCTGATGCCGCTCTTCCTGCAATTCGGATCGCGTCACTGCATGGAGCTCACCCACGCCGAATGCCAGTCGCTGCGCAGCTTCATCTCGATGGTCGAACAGGAACTCGAAGGTCCCGAAACCGATTTTGCGATAGAGATCGTCAGCGGACTGATCGCGGCGACGATTTATAAGGTCGGCGACATCCTGACTCACTACATGGAGAAGCATCCCGAGATGGACAATCCCGTGCACAACCGGGCCGAGGAGTATTTCAAGCAGTTCACCGAGCTGCTCGGCGAACACTACACGCGCGAACGCAGCGTGGGTTACTACGCCCGGCAGCTCTGCATCACGCCCAAATACCTCACGACGCTCATCAAGCGCATCAGCGGCAAATCGGTGTCGGAATGGATCGACAGCTACGTCATCCTCGAAGCCAAAACGCTGCTCAAATACTCGAACATGAGCGTCCAGGAGATCGCCTATTACCTCAATTTCCCCAACCAGTCGTTCTTCGGCAGCTATTTCAAACGCAATACGGGCATGTCGCCGTCGCAGTACAAGGCCAAGCAATAGCGAAAGGCCCGGTTTCAGGAGAGGCCGAAACCGGGCTTTCGATCAGTGCGGTGCGGCTGTCGTGCATCGAGAAAGATCCCCGGACGGGACGTACTTCGGTACTGCCTTCCGGGGATTCGAGCGATGTGCGGCAGGTGCGCCGCAATCATCGAAAACATCAGAACGGATAGCCGACGCCGAAATTCAGCGCCGTATTCTTCCAGCGGAAATTGTGAATCCACCGCTCGCCGGCGGGATTATTGGGATTATGGAGCTGGATGCCCCAGTCGAGGCGCAGCACGGCGAATTTGATGTCGAAGCGCAGGCCCAGTCCCGTGTTGAATCCCAACTGTTTGTAGAACCGATCGAAGCGGAAGACCGCATCGTCCGAATACTCCTTCGGATTCTCCCGGATATACCAGATATTGCCCAGATCGAAGAAGGTCGCCCCGTGGATGATCCCCCAGACCGGGAAGCGCAGTTCGAGGTTGGCCTCCAGCTTCACGTCGCCGGTCTGCACCGGATAGTCGTTGCGGGGATCGGGCACCGATCCCTGTCCGAGGGTGCGGGGCGTCCAGCCGCGCATGCCGTTGCTGCCGCCGCAGTAGAACTGGCGGTCGAACGGCACGGAGGAGGAGTTGCCGTAGGCCATCGCCACGCCTCCGTAGAGGCGCCCGACGAGCGCCGTCACATCACCCAGCATGATTTTCCGGCTGACGCTCAGGTCCGAACGGAAATACTGCGAATAACGGATGCCGAAGATCGAATAGTAGTCCTTGTCCCGGGCCGGGGAGAAGAACATGTGTTCGACGGCGTCGATCAGGTTGCCGGCGGTCTCGGCGTTGAAACGGATATTCGTGGCGTTGCCTCCGAGATTCTTGCGCTGGTTGTTGTAACTGTAACCGAACGAAAGGCCGCCGATGAACTGCGTCGTGAAACTTTCGAGCAGGTAGCGGTTCTGGGTGAGCTGCGGCTCGCCGTCGGGACCGGAGTTGTTGACCATCAGGAACGAGGCGTCGAGGTCGTTCACATCGACCACGTTGATGTCGATCGGCCGCAGCGAGAACGACGAATAACGGTCGTTGGTCCACATGTAGGTGATGCCGGCGCTGGAAAGCGTGCGGCGGTAGTAGGGACGGTCCTGGAAATTGACCGACAGCTCGATCTTGGTCCGGGGCTGGTTCACCGAACGGAAACGCCCCGGCAGCAGGAAGCGCGGGAACGTGAGGCCCGTGGTGACGCCGAACTCCGTGGCCCGCTTCTTCTTGGCATCGGGGGCCTTCATAAACTCGTAGCCCGCCGTGAAGGAGATGTCGAACGACTCAGCCCCGCGGAAGATGTTGCGGTTCTGGTAGCCGAGGGTGGCTTTCAGCCCGTAGAAACTCGACGTGGTGCTCCCCTCGAGATCGACCTTGACGCTCTGTTTGAGCGTCGGCGTGCAGAGGATGTTACACGTGAGGTACCCCTCGCGGGTGTAGAGTGTCCGGGTCGAATCGGCCGTCGCACCGATGAAGGAGACATAGTTGTCGGCGTCGTCCGCCGGCCGGGCCTGCTCCTCGAAGGCGATCCGGGCGCTTTTGAAATACCCGAGGGCCATCAGGTCGGAGTAGGCGCGGTTGACCTGCGCCGAGTTGTAGACGTAATTGGGATAGAGCGGCACGGCCTGCCGGAGCACCGACGGGCGCAGATTGGGACGCTTCTCGTAGATGATGTTCAGACCCCGGTAATAGAGCGTATCGAGGCGCGAGACCAGCGTGGTGTCGGTCCGCGCGACGGTCGGATCGTAGTCCGGAAAGATGTTGATCCGGTCGATGCGGTAGACCATGTTGTTGTCCATGACGGCCTGCCCGCGTGCGTTGTAACCGGTGAGATACTGCTTGACGACCACACGCAGATCGACCTCGCGGTTACCGCCCAGCGTGTCGGCCCAGAACATGATGTTGTTGACCGAAAAATTGTAGTATCCCCGTTCCTTGAGGTAGGAGGTGATGCGCTCCCGCTCGGCGTCGAGCACCGTGACATCGTAGATGTCCCCCCGACGGAGCAGCGTGCGCGCCGTATCGGGCAGCACGATCTGTTCGAGGAACTCGTCCTGGAATTCGTAGGAGATCGAGTCGATGCGGTAGGGTTCGCCCTGATGCGTGCGGTAGGTGATCCGGGCGCGCTTGCGGCGCGACGTGGTATCGACCTCGAACGAAGCCCGCGAGTCGAAAAACCCCTTCGAGTCCATATAGACTTTCAGGTTCTCGGCGCTCTTCTCCGTCAGCCCCGTTTCCAGCAGCACGGGCGCCTGCCCGATCTTGCGCTTCCAGTTATTCCAGCGGTTGTCTTTCGCCGGATCGGCCTGTTCGTACAGCCAGACGTAGAAATTGGTTCCGAGGAAGCGCTTGTTGGGAGTCTGACGCACGTATTTCTCCAAATCGGAGGCCGTGATACGGTCCCTGCGGGGCGTCGATTCGTCGTCCTCGATCTTCACCCGCTGCACGAGGTACTGCCCTTCGGGAATGTGCCGCGTGACGCTGCAAGCCGGGCCGAGAAGGCCCAGCGCCGCGGCGGCGAATATGCGGCACACCCTGCGCACAACGTCAGTTGTTGAAGAATCCCTTCTCTTTCAGCAGGGCGAAATAGGATTTCGAAATGGCGAGGTTGTCCTTGCGCACGTAGCGGCGCTCGGTGAAGATCTTCGCCAGATTCGGCAATCCGTTCTCCTCCAGCAGACGCTTCGTGAGATCCGACTCCTCGCGTTCGGCCCACAGTTCGTCGATCTCGGCAGCGGTATAGTCGGTGTACTTTTCGTAGTGGACCACGGCTTCCAGCGGCAGGCGGTCGGTCAGTGCGGGCGATTCGTCGGGATAGCCCATGACGACGGTCGTGACGGGAATAACCCCCTTCGGAAGCTCCAGAATCCGCGAAATATCGCCCGCGGTGTAGATCGTCGTACCGAGGTAGCAGATGCCCAGTCCGTGCATCTCGGCCTCGACGCAGAGGTTCTGCGCCGCCAGCAGGGCGTCGGTCGAAGCGTTCAGGAACCAGGCGAAATTGTCGTAGGCGGGATCGGCGTCGCGCTGCTCGCACCACATCGTGAAGCGGTGCACGTCGGCGCAGACGGTCACCACGCACGGAGCCTCGCAGACCATCGGCTGATTGAAATGGCACGGAGCGAGCCGCTCGCGCAACGCCCGGTCGCGGGTCACCACCAGCGAATAGAGCTGCATGTTGCCGCAGGTCGAGGCACGCGAGGCAGCTTCGAGACACTCTTGCAAAAGCTCCTCGGGAATGGGCGTCGGCAGGAACTTGCGTATCGAACGATGCTTGAAAAGCACACTTTTCATAACGAAAATAATTTGAACCGGTGTGAAAATGACATAACCCGCGTGCCGGCGGGCAGCTCCGCGGATATTTTTCACAAAATTAGCAAAACTTTTAGAAGTTTTACTATTTTTGCGAATACATAACTCCCCGAAATGAGGACGGAATTCACGAAATACGAGGGTGCGGGCAACGACTTCATCCTGATCGACAACCGCGACGGCGTCTTCACGCCCGAGGCGGAGGCGATCGCCCGCCTGTGCGACCGCCATTTCGGCATCGGCGCCGACGGAGTGATGACCCTCGCGCGCAGCGCCGAGATCGACTGCTCGATGCGTTACTACAACGCCGACGGGTCGGAAGGCGAGATGTGCGGCAACGGCGCCCGCTGCTTCGCGCTGTTCGCCGAGCACCTCGGCATCGGCGGCGAAACCAAATATTTCGACGCCGCGGACGGACTCCATACCGCCCGAATCCGCCGCTCGAAAGGCCCCGCAGGCGAAATCGAGCTGGGAATGACCGCCGTCCGGGAGATCCGCACGGGCGACGGCTGGTGGTTTCTCAACACGGGAGTGCCCCACTACGTAGAGTTCGTCGATGACCTCGCCGCGACAGATGTCATCGGCCGCGGCCGCATCATCCGCCGCGACACGGCCCGCTTCCCGCAGGGCACGAACGTCAATTTCGTGCAGGTCACGGGCGACGGCACGATCCGCGTGCGCACCTACGAACGCGGCGTGGAAAACGAGACGCTCGCCTGCGGAACGGGAGCCACGGCAGCCGCCATCGTCGCCAATTTCGCCCTCCAGCCCCGGACCGTCCGCTATGCGGTTTCGGTCCCCGGAGGAGAACTTGCGGTACGGTTTTCGCATGAACCGGGAACACAGACCTACACGGACATCCGACTGACCGGACCGGCACGCCGGGTCTTCGGAGGGGTGTTCGACAGCGAAAATTTCTAAACAAACCAAGTTTTTCCCCATGAAAACAGTAAAGGGAATCCGCGAACACGAGGCGGACGAACTTCGGAAAGCCAAACGCCTCGAACCGATGCGCAAGAGCGGCAAGGAGCGCCACTCGCTTTACAGCACGCTCGACGAGGACGACGACGAAGCCTACACACCCTACGTCAAACGCGAATCGGCGCTCGACTACTTCGACGAAGAGGAGGAATAAACGCGAATCCCATGATCGACAAATTCATTATGGCAGGCCCCACGGCCCTGCACGTCTGCGATTCCCAGCAGGGAGACCGATGCGTCGTATTGCTGCACGGCTATCTCGAATCCATGCTCGTATGGGAAGATTTCATCCCATTCCTCTACAAGGAGGTGCGGGTGGTTACGTTGGACCTGCCCGGCCACGGCATCTCGGTCGTCGCGGGCGAGGAGCATCCGATGGAGTTTCTGGCCGACACCGTGGCCGACGGGCTTCAGGAGCTGGGGATCGAACGCTGCACGCTCGTGGGACACTCGATGGGCGGCTACGTCGCGCTGGCTTTCTGCGAACGCCATCCCGAGATGCTCGACGGTCTGGTGCTGCTCAGCTCGACACCCAATGCCGACACTCCGGAGAAGGCCGAAAACCGCCGCCGCGAAATCGCGCTCGTGAAGGCCGGCAAAAAGGAGCTGCTGGCCCGTGTGGCTCCCGAAGCGGGTTTTGCCGAAGAGAACCGCCCCCGGATGAAAGACTATATCGAAGATCTCACCGAGCAGGTTTTCGTCACCGAAGACGAAGGGATCGTCGCCCTGCTGAACGGAATGATCGCCCGCAAAGACCGCAACGCAATGCTGCGCGAAACGAAAGTCCCCGTGCTGTTCATCCTCGGCCGCAAGGACGGCTACATCCCGGTCGAAGCTGCCGAGAAAATGGTTGCCGAACATCCCGAAGCGCAAGTCGTATGGCTCGAAAATTCGGGACACATGGGCTTCCTCGAAGAGCCCGAGGCCGCAGCGCAAGCGATCCTCGGATTCGTCCGGGCGGAAAAACGGTCCTGAGAAAGCCGATTTATACGTCCGCAACGCAGCCGGAAACAACATAGAATAGGACGCCCGAAAAGATGATTTTCTGCCAGAGCTGCGGCATGCCCATGACAGCCCCGGAACATTTCGGCGCCGAAGCCGACGGAAGTCCCAGCTCCGAAACGATCAAAAGAAAGGGCAAGGCACTCGAAATCGGCTCGGGGCATAACTCCATGTCGCGTTCCGAGATCATCAATCCGCGTTCACGCCGGACGACACGCACCGCTGCGGGGAGATTCTGACTTGTCCCCACCAGCAGTCCATCCAAACTGTCAGGGCCGGAAAACCTCTCTTCCGAAGTTCAAATTCACGACAGACAACGCTACAATGATCGCCACAGCGGGATATTACCGCTATAAGCCCGAAGAAAATTTATTCCCCGCCAAGGGCGAAAGTCGCCAACACGCCTTTATGATCCGTAGGCCAGACGCCTAACGGTTCGATGAACGCATCTTCGCCCGTCTCGCGGACCCGCTCGCTCCGCACGATCGACGACGACGGCCCCACGACCTCGACTCGCTTCGGCACGAAAGCTCCGCCCGGCAGATAATAGATGAAGTCGATGCGGTCCCGCTCGTCGGCATCGGGAGCCCATGTCAGTTTTTCGACCGCCGTCGCCGGATTGTCGGCGGGATAGGTGAAGCCCGGATGCGTCGCCGGATCGGGATGAAGCACCCGGTACACGTCGCGGAATCCGGCGTCATAGAGCCGCACCGAGCAGTCCCAGGGAACGACGCAACCGTTGTGATCCCACATTCCGCACGTCGCATCGGTCCAGTCCAGGTGCGACGGCTCGTTGAAATCCCCGGCGAGCAGGATCAGGTCGGCCCGCTCACGGGAAACTTCTTCGAGAAACGCCGCGACGGCCTCGACGCGTGTAGACGCACGGTTCATCCGCAAAACAGACTCCGGATTGCCGTCCGGAGCCGGTAATTTCTTCCACGTAACGCCGTCATAACCGCGCGGCAGGTAGCAGGCGTAATGCGTATAGTCCAAATGGGCCGGATAAAGCAGTACGTCGCGGCCCCCGACATCTATGCGCACCTTCATATCGACACCGCCCGGAACCGTGGATAGCCCCGTTACGACCTCTTCGATCGGATATTTCGACAACACACAGACATCGGTTCCCTGTACCCCGGTACAACGTCCCGAAGCTCCGTACCACGTCTGTCCCCGCCGTTTCAACGCTTCGACCAACCGTTCGGAAGTAACCCCATGATGGTTGTTGACTTCACACAAAGCGACAATATGCGCATCGAGGCGGGCGATCTCATCGGTCAGGGCATCGAAAGCCCCCGGCACGACCGTAGCGTCGCCCCAGATGTTGAGTTGAAACACCCGCAGTTCGCAAGATTTTCCGCTGACGCAGCCGATACAGCCTAACAGCAGGAAAAGAATCAGATTGCGCATCATAACCAAATTCATCTTTTTGTAAATCCTCTCCGGACATACCGGAGCCTTCGTCCGTTCCCCCCCCTCTCCGATAAGGAAAGAAGAAAGCCGGCCCCTTTATCAGGGACCGGCTTGAAGAGGCGGCTACCTACTCTCCCACGGGAAAACCGCAGTACCATCGGCGTTAGTGAGCTTAACTTCTCTGTTCGGAATGGGAAGAGGTGGGACCTCACTGCTATAACCACCTAAAAGAACCTGTGCTTCAATGTATCGAAGCCGTGCGAATGACACTTTCCGTATCATAACCCGTCGCACCCGGTAAGAGTTGACATATTGCGGAAATGAGATAAAGAATTGCTGTAAGAAAGCCGTTCGGGTAATTAGTACTGCTCGGCTTTGACATTACTATCTTTACACCTGCAGCCTATCAACGTAGTCGTCTCCTACGCCCCTCAAGGGAAGACTTATCTTGGGGATGGCTTCGCGCTTAGATGCTTTCAGCGCTTATCCAAACCGAACGCGGCTACTCGGCGGTACACTTGG
>ENA-UEQN01002748-UEQN01002748.1-human-gut-metagenome-genome-assembly--contig:-NODE-2748-length-11799-cov-3.707388_pt1 | contig 11799 bp, 9 predicted proteins | sample MGYA00242940_ERZ507944 | MGnify/ENA primary metagenome ERZ507944 (study PRJEB26167, sample SAMN06115449) | human gut metagenome | host: Homo sapiens | place: China:Fujian | collected 2015-08-20... | reverse complement strand
GCACATACCGTTCGCTACTCGTTCCGGCGCGATGCAGTCGCCGGACGGTCGGGCATTTCCCTTTATCGATTCATACGGACCGTGCGCTGCGGCGCTTTCTCTGCGTCCTGCGTCGGGGCCCTCTGCCGTTTCGCTTGCGGCGAATGTCGGGCGGACGACTGCCGGCCGCTTTCTTGCGCCGGTCGGGCGCTTCTCTGTCTGGCCGGAGCTTTCATGGTCCGTATCCGCTTGGGCCGGTCCGGCGTCCGTTGCCGGAGCGCGGCGGTCCGGCGGGTTCGGGACGGCAGAAAAATCGGACCGGACCGACCGTTCCCGCTCGTTGGTTCGCAATGCCGTGTGTCGGGAAGGCCGGTCTCCGGTCCGAAAGTCAGAATGTGCAAAAGCTCCGCGAGGCCCTAGGATTGCCTGGAGTAAGCGCGGGTCGTCCGTACGGCACCGAGCCGCTCCTGCGCGGCGACGGACGGCCTGCGCTTTCCGTTTCGCTTTTTTAGGTAGCTAAGTTATGACATAATCTATAGAGTTATTTCGCAAAATATGAAATTTTGATAAAACGGTATGGCCTTCGGGCGAATGAGGCCATTCCCGAATGGCCGGGACTCCCTCACCCGGTTCCGGCCATTTAAAAATTCCGCTACCGCATGATCCGACAGACCGACCATACGATGCCTGCCTGCGACCCATCTTCCTGCGCCGAGGCCGTTCCGGCCCGGGACCGGCTGAGGATCGTCCTGCAATATTCGGGCGAGCGCTCCTACAACGCTTTGGCCCTACGTCTCGGCCTCAAGCGCAGCGAAAACCTCTACCGGATACGGAAAGGCTACAACGGCATCAGCATGGATCTGGCCCTGCGTATCCGGAACATCTGTCCGTCGCTGAGCCTGAGCTGGCTTCTCGGAGGGGAGGGGACCCCGAGGCTCCCGACCGGACTTCTGCCGAGGCCGCTTCCGCCGAGGTGCTCTACCTTCCGCTCTATCCCGACCTGCTCTCTTTGGACCGGGACTTTCGGCCTGGGGAAGATCGGCGAATTCCGTTTCCTGCTGCAGCGACGCGCTGTCGCCCCGTCTCCTGCCCGGCGATTGCATGCTTCTCGCCCGGACGCCGGCCGAGTCCGTCGTGTTCGGCCGAGCTTATGTCGTCGTTGTCGGGGAGGCCCGGCTGTGCCGGATTATCCGCAAGGACGAGTCGCCGGAGCGCGTCCGGCTCGTTTCGCTGAAACCGGACAAGTACGACGAAATCGCCGTCCCGAGAACGGAGATCGACGGCCTTTACCGGATATGCGGTACTTTCCGGTACTGGGCCGATTAAGCGGGTGAGCGGGTGAATGAGCGGGTGAGGGTGAATGGGCGGAACGGGTGAGCGGCGGTTTTGCGACTCCGTCGGGCCGGTGGCCGAGGGGGACGATACCGGCGGCCCGGGTCCCATGCGTTTCCGGGGCTCCGACCGTTTTCGCGCCGTTTCCGTCGCCGGCCGTTCTCGCGTCGCCTCCGTTTCCTTATTGAGCTTGCGGCTCCTTCGTTTCTCCGGCCGGGCTGCCGCTACCGGATGTAAACGGTCGCTTCGTCCTCGCCGGCGTTCGTGCGGGCTTGCAACCGGTTGGCTCCGCGCCGCATCTCGACGCCTTCCCATACGAACGTGCCGTTCGTGCCGGTCTTCGCGCCCAGCGAGGCGCCGTTGAGCCACAGCTCGACCTGATCGGCGTTCGAGTAGACGCGTACGGTCTGCGTCGTCCGGGGCCGGCGGTTCCAGCGTTTCTCGGCGATCCATACCGTCGGTTCGGTACGGTTCCAGTTGGCCTTGTAGAAGTAGAAGGCGTCCTTGCGGTACTTGCGGTCGAAGGTGACCAACCCCCGGTCGTCGACGCCCGTGCCCTCGCCCCAGTTGCGGCCCGCGGCGCCGTAGTCGAACATGTTGGCGACGAACCAGCCCCACAGGAAAGGCGAACCGTCGATGTAGGGATAATACTGCTCGTGCAGGTAGGTCTGCCAGCGCTCGGGGTGCCAGTTGCCCAGATAGTCGGGGCGGTAGAGCGAGTCGTCCTGATGATAGATCGACGCTCCGGCTCCGTAACTGATGCCCGAGCAGAGGCTGCCCCAGTTGGTCCGCAACTGGTCGAGCCATACCTTGATGTCCGACGGCAGCCCTTCCTTCCATCCGTAGTTGTGGTCCCATACGACCAGATCGGTTACGAAATTGATCTTGCCGTCCTGGTTGCTCGTGGCGCTGGTCAGGCGCGAGGGGTCTTCCAACATGGCCAGCGAGTTCAGCTCCTTGACGTACGCGGTCGGGTCGTCGCCCCGGGGCGTCTGGTCGAAGAAGATGCCCCAAACCGCTACGGACGGATGGTTGAACTGCTGGAATATCATTTCGCGCAGCTGGTCGCGGCCGTTGTCGCGGAATGCCTCGGTGTTGATATAGCCCCTGTCGGTCATGTAAGCCGGGCCGATCAGCGGCAGCTCGCTCAGTACGACGAGGCCCCGGCGGTCGCATTCGTCATAGAAGCTCTCGTTATGCGGATAAGCCGCCGCGCGGACCGCATTGGCGCCCATTTCGGCGATCAGGTCCAGGTCCTCGGCGATCTGATACGGCGTCAATGCGTTGCCCACCGACGCCCGGTCCTCGTAGTGCGATACGCCCCGCAGCCGGTATGGCGATCCGTTGAGCAGGAAGCCTTGTTTCGGATCGACGCTGAAGTAGCGGAGCCCGAGCGGAACGGTCACCTCGTCGCATAGCAGACTGTCGTCCATAAGCCGGACGATCACGTCGTACATGAACGGATCGGCCGTGCCGTTCCACAGTCTCGGATTGTCCATCGCGATCGGTACGGAGACCGATCCCCGTCCCTCGGCCGGAACCCGGAAACGGGCGTGCTCCGAGGCCACCGTGTCGCGCATGGGCGTGACGACGGTCGCCGTGACGCTCAGCAAACGGTCCCGAAGGCCGTCGATGCGGACGACCGCTTCGAGCTCGGCTCGCTCGCGGGATACGCTTTTCTGATGCACGTACACGCCCTGCGAGCCGTAATGGTTGACCGCGATGTGCGAGGGCTCGGTGACGATCAGATCGACGTCGCGGTACAGTCCGCCGTAGATGTTGATGTCGCCCGCCGTCGGAAGCACGTCGAGCCGGGGCGCGTTGTTGACGATCGCCCACAGCAGGTTCTGTTCGCCGTAGCGCAGGTAGCCGGTCAGCTCGAACGTGAAAGCCCCGAACCCGCCGCGATGTTCCCCGACGTGACGGCCGTTGACGATCAGGTCGGTAACCGTCCCGGCGCCCGAGAAGCGGATGAAGACGCGCTTGTTGCGCCACTCGAGCGGCACTTGGATGTCCTTCATGTAGTTGCCCACGCCTCGGAAGTAGTCGTTCTTGCCGCCGAGCGCATCGTTGTTCCATGTGTGGGGCAGGTTCACGTTCTGGGCCCGGTCGCTGCTTCCCTCGCTGTAGCTGAAGAACCGCCAGTCGCGGTTGAGGTTGATGACTTCGCGCGCCGGCAGCCCGAGGCACGCGGTCAGCAGCACGAGGAGAATTCCCGCTTTTTTCATGTCGTTCGATTTACGGACAAAATTAATACAAAACCCGAAAAACCGTCCTCTGATCTCGTAAGTATTCTATTGTGTCTTCGATTAGGAATTCGAGAAGATGCTATCGACGGCAAAAATATCGTCCATACCGCAACGGGCATTGGGTCCTGAATTTCCGTCGTCTCCGGCGGCGGGCGTGCCGTCGTACGGTTTCTCACAGGTGCGATGGGACCGTGTCCGGGCCTTTCCCGTCATGGCAGGGACGGCCCGCGGGGCCGGAAAGCGCGCCGAGCCGGTCCTGTGCGGCTGTCGTTTTTTCCCGCCTGAGGCCCGGACCGATACTTTATTCCCCGTATTCCTCGGCTTTCGGAGCGGAACGGGGCCGATTTTTCGCCCGGCCGTTTTGCTTTCACGCATAGTTGCGGTATCTTCGTACCGGGTATCGGTTTTTAAGGGGATGTCCCGTGCGTCCGGCCGGGACGCTCCGTACCCGCCAAGTAAAGAACGGAGAAATGCACGCTTTCGATATAATCGTCGGCATTCCGCTGGCTTATGCGGCGTACAGGGGATTCCGGAGCGGGATCGTCGCACAGTCTTGCGGCTTGCTGGGACTCGTCGCGGGGGTCTGGCTGGCTTCCCGGTACGGGGAGGCGGCCGGATTGTGGATGCGCGTCGATCCGTCGGCTGCCCGCGTGGCCGGATTCGTGGCGATCCTGCTGCTCACGCTGCTCGGGATCGCGCTGCTGGGGCATTTGCTGAAGGGCCTGTTCCGACTGGCCGGCCTCGGCCCGATAGACGCCGTGGGCGGACTGCTGCTCGGCGTCGTCAAAATGGCTCTGATCCTGAGCCTGCTGCTCGGCGTGTTCGAGACCGTGAACCGCAGCGCGGGCTGGGTGGGCGAGCAAAGTTATGCGCGGGCCGTTCTTTATAAGCCCGTCCGCGAGGTGTCGCGGTGGGTTTTCCCTTACCTGAGCCGGGCGGCGGAGAAGCTCGCCGACCGGGAAAACACGAGCGAATGAGCATGGAGAAGCGATCGACGGCATTGGTTATCAAGAGCACCGGCAGCTGGTACGCGCTCCGCGACGTCCGCAGCGGGCGCCCGCTTGCCGGACGGATTCGGGGCAGCTTGCGTTTGCGGGGCAGCCGCTCCACCAATCCGGTGGTGGTCGGCGATCGGGTCGAGTACGAGACGGCCGACGACGGTACGGCCGCGATCGTCGGCGTCTGTCCCCGCAGCAACTACATCATTCGCCGCTCCCCGAACCTGTCGAAAGAGTCGCATATCATCGCGGCGAACGTCGATCAGGCTTTCCTGGTCGTGTCGCTGTACCGCCCGGCCACGAACAACGAGTTCATCGACCGCTTTCTGGTGACGGCCGAGGCGTATCGCGTACCGGCGACGCTCGTGCTCAATAAGTGCGATCTGTATGTGACCGACGAGCTGCGCGAGACCCGGGCCGCCTTCCTGCACGCGTATTCGCTGGCCGGCTACGAGGTGTTGGAGACGAGCGCCGAGCGGGGCGACGGAGTGGAAGCGCTGAAAGCGCGTCTGACGGGGAAAGTCTCGCTGCTGTCCGGCAATTCGGGCGTCGGCAAGTCGTCGCTGATCCGGGCGGTCGATCCCTCGCTGGACGTCCGCACGGGCGAGGTCTCGGCGAGCAGCCGCCGGGGGAAGCATACGACGACTTTCTCGGAGATGTATCCGCTCGAGGAGGGCGGCTATCTGATCGATACGCCGGGCATCAAGGGCTTCGGCCTGATCGACATCGCCGACGACGAAGTGTGCCGCTATTTTCCCGATCTGCTCCGCCATGCGTCGGGCTGCGCATACTACAACTGCACGCATACGCACGAGCCTTCGTGCGCGGTCAAGGAGGCCGTCGCGCAGGGCCTGATCGCTCCGTCGCGCTACGAAAGCTATCTCAAACTGCTCGAGGATGACAAGAAATACCGAAAATGACGACTCGCGGCGGACCGCGCGAATGATCGAATACCTGTCCGGGTTCATGCTGCCCGGACGCGAGAAGGTGCTCAGGGAAACGCTGGCGAACCGCACGCGCTACATGACGATCTGTCTCGAGAATACCTACCATCCGCAGAACGCCAGCGCGCTGGTGCGCAACTGCGAGGCGTTCGGCATACAGGATATTCATACGGTCGAGACGGTTTGCCGCTTCACGCCCAACGCGAATATCGTGCGCGGGACCGACAAGTGGGTCGATATACGCAAGCATCCCGATACGCCTTCGCTCGTGGGCGACCTGCGGGCACGGGGCTACCGCATCGTAGCCACCTCGCCGCATGCCGACGACCGGACGCCCGAGACGTTCGACGTCGAGGCCGGGCCGTTCGCGCTGTTCTTCGGTACGGAGCATGCCGGGATCAGCGAGGAGGTCGTCGCGGCGGCCGACGAGTTCGTCCGCATTCCGATGTGCGGTTTCGTCGAGAGCCTGAACGTGTCGGCCTCGGCGGCCATCCTGCTTTACCTGCTCTCGTCGCGGTTGAGGGCGAGCGGCGTGCCGTGGCGCATTCCGGAGACCGAGCGCGACGAAATCCTGCTGCGCTGGATGCGCTCGACCGTGCGCGATTCCGAACGCATTCTCCGGCGGGGAGGATTTTAGACAGGCTTTCCGTTGCCCGCGCGCCTCGGGCGGCTCCGGTTCGGGGCGGAGTTTGGAAGCGTTGCGCGTCCGGTCCGTATCGCTCGTTCCTCGATCCCGAACTTTTTCGGATCGAAAGGCCCGCCGATACTTGCGTCCGGGGATCGTGCTCTGGCTGCCGGTCGCGGGGATTCCCGCGCGATGTTTCCGGGGACCGGTCGCTGTTGCGTGCCGCTCTCCGTTTCCCGTTGCGGGGCACGCTTCATGCAAGCGCTTTTCGACGTGACGGAGCGAAAAAAAGTCCCGAAAAATGGGTTATTCGCAATTTTTGGCTACCTTCGCAACACGGAAATGCGGCTCGTCGCCGAGGAAGCCTCCGCCCGACAGCCCGGCTCTGCGCGTTTGCGGAAGACCGGATATGGTTTAACGAACGTTTGATGCTGTATGGATGATGATGCGGAACAGAATAGCTGCGGTATCCTACCTGAATACCATCCCCTTTATCTACGGTATCGAACATGCCGGCGCGGGCCTGCATGCGGAGTTGCTGCTTTCTCCTCCGCGAGGCTGCGCCGAGGCGCTGCGCGACGGTAAGGCCGATCTGGCGTTGATACCCGTCGCCGCCATTCCGGGGATTTCTGACCTGCGTATCGTGACGCCTTACTGCATCGGAGCCAGCGGCCCGGTGCGGACGGTCGTGCTCGCAAGCGCCGATCCGTTGGAGAACGTCGATACGGTCTATCTCGACAGCCATTCGCTCACTTCGGTCCGTTTGGTCCGCTTGCTGGCCGCCAAGCTGTGGAAAAGGGAGTTCCGCTGGCGCGAGCTCGACGATTTCTCGGTGTTGGACGATCCGAAGCCCCGCACCGGATACGTAATCATCGGCGATAAGGTGTTCGCCCGCGAGGCCGCTTTCCGCTATCGCTACGACCTGGCCGAGCAGTGGCGACTGCTGACCGGCCTGCCTTTCGTGTTCGCCGCATGGGTCGCGCGCGGCGGCGTGCCGGAAGCTACGGTCGACTCGCTGACCGAAGCGCTGGCTTACGGCACGGCCCATATCGACGAAGCGATCCGCCGCTACGGGTACGGCGACCGTCCGTATGCACGCGATTATCTGACCCGGAATATCGATTTCGTTTTCGACGAGCAGAAGCGTCGGGCGATGGAGCTCTACTGGGAGGAGGGACTCCGCATAGAGCCTCCGATCAATCCCGGCTGAACTTCCCGCTGAAGGCTCGTGCGGGAAAGGGAAAGCCCTCTCCGATTGCTCACTTCTAACGACCGAAAACATGATTACGATATACCTCAAGCAATATAACAAGATCGTACGCAACGCCGACGTCAGGCTGTTCGACGATCTGGGCTACGACGACATCCTCTGGATCGATCTGCTCTCGCCGACGATCAAGGAGCAGAAAGCCGTCGAGAATTTCATGGAGATCAATCTCCAGACCCGGCAGCAGGTCGAGGAAATCGAAAGTTCGTCGAAGTATTCCGAAACCGAGAACGCGATCATCTGCAACTCGAACTTTTTCATGCCGACCGGCGACGCGTTCCGCGAGGGCGTGCTCGTGTCGGTGCGCTTCAACGAGTTCCGAACCTTCACCGAGAGCGCTAAGCGGCTGCAGATGAACTATCGGCCTTTCCCGACGGGCTATCATCTGCTGATTTCGATTCTGGAGGTTCGTATCGACTTCGATGCCGACCTGGTCGAGGCGCTGGCGAAGAACATCGCGGCGCTGAGCAAGGAGATCAGTCTGAGCGACTCGGTCGACAAGCAGATGCTTACGCGCATCAGCCATTTGCAGGAGAACACGATGCTGATCCGAGAGAACATCTTCGACCGCCAGCGCATCCTGTCCGGCATCCTGCGCAGCGAACGCTTCCCGAACGACATTTATCCGAAGCTGCAACTGATGATCAAGGACGTCAACTCGCTGATCAACCATGCCGATTTCAGTTCCGAGCGACTCGACTACATGCAGGACACGGCGCTGGGTCTGATCAGCATCGAGCAGAGCAACGTGACGAAAATCTTTACCGTCGCGTCGCTGTTCTTCCTGCCTCCGACGATGATCGCCAGCATCTACGGCATGAACTTCGTGGGCATTCAGGAGCTGCACTGGAAGTACGGCTACCCGTTCGCGCTCGGACTGATGGTGCTGGCCAGCGCGCTGACCTATCTGTTCTTCCGCTGGAAAAAATGGCTGTAAGCCGAATCGCCGCTGCGGGCCGCAATGCCTCGCAGCCGCTCGTAACGATAACCGCCATGAAAAGAAAATTCCTGTCGTTGCTGCTCGCGCTGTGCGCGGTCGCGGCGCTCCGCGCGGGGGACTCCTCTTCCCGTCCGTTGATCTATATGTTCCCGATCCGGGAGCCGATCATGCCTTCGGTCGAGCGTCTGACCGCCAAGTGTCTTGCCGAGGCACGGGAAATGGGCGCCGATGCGGTGCTAATTCAAATGAATACGTACGGCGGTCTGGTCGACGCGGCCGACTCGGTGCGCACGGCGTTGCTCGGAAGCCCGATCCCGGTTTGGGTCTGGATCGACAATCAGGCCGCTTCGGCCGGAGCGTTGATCGCGCTGGCTGCCGACAGCATTTACATGCGTCCCGGCGCATCGATCGGGGCCGCCTCGGTCGTGGACCAGTCGGGCAGGCCGATGCCCGACAAGTTCCAGAGCTTCATGCGGGCTACGATGCGTGCGACGGCCGAGTCCCACGGGAAGGTGATCGAGCGGATCGACGGAGGGGATACCGTCTGGCGCTGGCACCGCGATCCGCTCGTGGCCGAGGCGATGGTGGGCCGGAGCGCGGGCGGCAGCACGACGCTCCGCGTGTTGACGCTGACGGCCGACGAAGCCGTGCAGAGGCATTTCAGCGAGGGCAGCGCCTCGTCGGTGGCCGAGGTGTTGCAGCGGGCCGGCGTCGAGGACTATACGCTCTACGTGTACGAGCCCACGACGCTCGACCGCGTGCTGGGCTGGCTGATGAATCCGGTGGCTCAGGGCATTTTCATCATGCTGATCATCGGGGGCATTTATTTCGAGCTGCAGACGCCCGGCATCGGTTTTCCTTTGGTGGCCGCCGTGCTCGGGGCGGTGCTCTATTTCGCGCCGCTCTATTTCGAAGGAGTAGCGCAGAACTGGGAGTTGCTGCTGTTCGTCGTCGGACTGCTGCTGCTCGCCGTCGAAATATTCGTGTTGCCGGGCTTCGGCATCGCGGGCGTCGCCGGAATCGCCGCCGTCGTCACGGGTCTGGCCTTTGCGGCGATCGACAACGAACTGTTCCGTCACGTTACCTCGGGCGAGGTGTCGGTCGCATGGGTCGTCCGGCCGTTCGCCGTAGTGATCGTCAGCTCGGTGACGGCTTTCGTGGCCGCGCTGTGGCTCGGACGCCGTTTCTTGACCGGCTCCTCGCCTCTCCGCGAGCGGATCGTTCTTACTACCCGCATGACGCCCGAACAGGGCTATGTCGGTCAGCAGCCGTCGCTGCCGGATCTGATAGGGCGGACCGGTACGGTCACGGCCGTGCTGAGGCCCTCGGGCAAGGTGCTTGTCGACGGGACCTATTACGAGGCGGTCGCCGAGGACGGACTCTACATCGAGCGCGGCGCCGTCGTGGAAATCGTCCGTGCCGAGGGCGGGCTGCTCTATTGCCGGCGGGCCGCAGGGCAGGCTTGACCGGGTGGCTTCCGATAGAGGCCGATCGTCAAAAAATATGCTTTTCTTGGACTATGTTGTTGGTTGCTTGATAAAAAAACGTTAGATTTGCAGTCGCTTTGAGAAGACTCTTCCTGAGGAAAGGAGTAGCCAAGGCGACGATAAAACTTTTAATTTCATTACAATGGGTTATTTGAATGCAGACAAAAAGCAGGAGCTTTTTGCAAACTACGGGAAGTCTAACACCGACACCGGCTCGGCAGAGAGCCAGATCGCGCTGTTTTCCTACCGTATCAGCCACCTCACCGAACACATGAAACAAAACAAGCACGACTACGGCACGCAGCGTTCGCTGCTCCGCCTGGTGGGTAAGCGCCGCCGTCTGCTTGACTATCTGAAGAAGGTGGATATCGAGCGGTACCGGGCCATCATCAAGGCTCTGAACCTGAGAAAATAGCCGCGCACCGTATGCGCAACGAGATGAATGGGGCTGTCCTTACCGGGGACAGCTTTATTCTCTTTTAAAAAAGCCGTCCGGACCGCCCGGAAAGGGCCGGAATCGCCAGGGCTTTCCGGTTGGGCCGGAGCAGGCGGGCAGCGCGCTCCGGACGATTCCGGGGCGGATAGGCCCGGGAAGCTGTGAGAGTGCCGGGACTGAAGGCGCGCAGACGGAAAAATGGACGAAGCAGAGACAAGAGACAGAAAACAAATAATTAACAGGACAAAGGATGTTGTATAATGCCACACAGAAGGTGATTCAGCTCAGCGGAGGCCGCGAGATCGTCATCGAAACAGGAAAATTAGCGAAGCAGGCCGACGGGTCGGTCGTTGTGAAACAGGGGAACACGATGCTGCTGGCCACCGTAGTTGCCGCCAAGGAGCCCAAACCCGACTGCGATTTCATGCCGCTGTCGGTCGAGTACAAGGAGAAATACGCCGCTGCGGGCCGTTTCCCCGGAGGCTTCCTCAAGCGTGAGGCCCGCCCTTCGGATTACGAAATCCTGGTTTCGCGACTGATCGACCGCGCGTTGCGCCCGCTGTTCCCTTCGGATTTCCACGCCGAGGTATTCGTACAGGTCAACCTCATCTCGGCCGACAAGGACATTATGCCCGACGCGCTGGCCGGACTGGCCGCTTCGGCGGCGCTGGCCGTATCGGACGTGCCGTTCGCCGGCCCGATCTCCGAGGTGCGCGTTGCCCGCATTAACGGCGAGCTGGTGATCAATCCCACCTTCACGCAGAATGCCGACGCCGACCTGGACATCATGGTAGGCGCCACCTACGACAACATCCTGATGGTCGAAGGCGAAATGAAAGAGGTTTCGGAAGCCGAGATGCTTGAAGCGATCAAGTTTGCGCACGCCGAAATCAAAAAGCACTGCCAGGCCCAGATGGAATTGAGCAAGGAGCTGGGCAAAGACGTGAAGCGCACCTATTGCCACGAGACCAACGACGAGGCCCTTCGCGAGAAGGTGATCGCCGAAACCTACGACAAGGCTTACGCCATTGCCCGCGAACGTTCGGCCAAGCACGAGCGCAGCGACAAGTTCGATGCGCTGGAGGAGGAGTTCTGCGCACAGTTCTCCGAAGAGGAGCTTGCCGAGAAGCGCCCGCTCATCAAGCGTTACTTCCACGACGACGTATTGAAGAAAGCGATGCGCAACATGATCCTCGACGAGGGGATCCGCCTCGACGGCCGCTCGACCACCGAGATCCGCCCGATCTGGTGCGAAGTGGGTTACCTGCCCTGCGCGCACGGTTCGGCCATCTTCACCCGCGGCGAGACGCAGTCGCTGACGACCGTTACGCTCGGTACGAAGCTCGACGAAAAGCAGATCGACGACGTGTTGTTCAAAGGTTCGGAGCAATTCGTACTGCACTACAACTTCCCGCCGTTCTCCACCGGCGAGGCCCGTCCCGCACGCGGCCTCTCGCGCCGCGAAATCGGCCACGGCAACCTCGCCTGGCGCGCCCTCAAACCGATGGTTCCCGTCGGAGAGGAGAATCCCTACGCCGTACG
>ENA-UEQN01002742-UEQN01002742.1-human-gut-metagenome-genome-assembly--contig:-NODE-2742-length-11822-cov-2.925074_pt1 | contig 11822 bp, 8 predicted proteins | sample MGYA00242940_ERZ507944 | MGnify/ENA primary metagenome ERZ507944 (study PRJEB26167, sample SAMN06115449) | human gut metagenome | host: Homo sapiens | place: China:Fujian | collected 2015-08-20... | reverse complement strand
CCCCACGGCGCCCCCACGGGCAAAACGCCGGATATTTCTTTTTTCACTTCATCTCCCTCGTATACCGCACAGACCGCGTGAAAATCATAATTCCGTATACTATATACCGTCTCCGGCCGGTTATCAACCCCCGGCGGGGAACATCCGGCGCAAATAGGGCGGTCCGGACGCGGCGGAACCATCCGTCCCGGGCATCCGGCCCCGGTGCGCCGCTTTTGACCCTACGAATGGTTAATTTTCCGAATTTCTTTCAAAGCGCTATTGACATTTCGCTGTAATTTTGGTATAATATTGGAAACTCTACGTAAGGTTCACAAAAAAAACAGAACGGATCATGCAGAAACGAATCAGTCAGCGGGAGATTGCGCGGCTGGCCAATGTCCGGCAGGAGACGGTTTCGGCCGTCCTGAATCCGAACAGCCGCGGCAACACCCGGGTCAGCGCCGAGTCGCGCGAGCGCATCCTGAGGATTGCGGCGGAACATAACTACCGCCCGAACCTGCAGGCGCGCATTCTGCGCGGCGACAGCGGCAGCAACCTGATCGGCGTTCTGATCAACGCGCGGATCAGCCAGTTCTTCTACGATCTGCTGCTCCCGCTCGAAGTCGAGCTGCGGAAGCGGCACAGGCGCATGATCATAGGCCAGCTCGGCAACGATGCGGCGGAGGCGGAGTCGGTGCTTCAGAACTTCATCGACTACAACCTCGACGGCGTGATCGTGCTGCACCACGACATCAGCGACGGCAGGCGGCTGTTCAACCATTACCTGCCGCTGCTGCCGGAGACCGTCTTTCTCGAAGTGCCGCCCGGAGTTTCCGGCGCCGCCGCCGTCTCGATCGATTTCGCCAACGGCGTGCGCGAGGCGGTCGCCCATCTCGCCGCCGGGGGACGGCGCCGCATCGCACTCTGCATGAATGACCTGCGCTTTCTCTCCATGCAGATGCGGCTCGAGGGGTACCGCCGGGGGCTCGAGGAGGCCGGCCGGCCGTTCGATGAATCGCTGATTTTCATCCGCGAGCCCCGGCCGGATTATACATTCGCGGAGCTGATTTCCGACGCGGTCGATCTGCTGGCGGTACGCGGAAAGGCCGACGCGGTGATCGCCGGCAACGACGAGTGGGCGCTCGCGCTGCTCCGCGAGATGAACCGGCGCGGGCTGCCGGTCCCCGGCAAGGTCGCGCTGGTCGGTTACGGCAACATCCTGAATATCTGCCGCTCCACCACACCCGAGCTGACCAGCATTCATCACGGAATGGAGGAGCTGGCCGCGAAGCTGGCAGCCGCGCTGGAGAAGCCGGGAACCCGGTTCCCCCCGGTGCTTTCGCACCTGGTGGTCCGCCAATCGTCGATCTGATCCGGCAGAATCCCGGACCGCAACGGATAAGAACCGGAAACCAAACGTTTCATTTTTCAGCCATAAGGAGAACCGAAAGCATGAGAAAGCGAAGTAAATTCACCCTGATCGAACTGCTGGTCGTTATCGCGATCATCGCAATCCTGGCTTCGATGCTGCTGCCCGCCCTGACCCGGGCGCGGGAGACGGCCCGGGCCTCCACCTGCCTGAGCAACCAGAAGCAGACGGCGCTGGCCATGCAGATGTATGCGTCGGACAACCGGTCGCAGGTTTTCCTGAACTCCTCGGACAACCGCACCTTTGCGACTCCCCTTCTGGGTTTTCCGCTGATCGCGCCGACGGAACAGGCTCCGGGCTGCCCCTATCTGGGTACGATCAAAACGGCGGTCTGCCCGGTCGGCGGCATGTCGGAGAACGACCGGCTCTGGAACTATGCGACGCCGGAGAAATGGGTCTGGTTCCAGTCCACCTACGGAACCAGCCACCCCGACGATTTCACGGCGGAGGAGTACCTGAACGCGATGCGCCGGGTCAGGATCGGGGAAAACGACTATAATTTCGTCACGCTGAAAGGCGGCAAAATGCTGCCGCTGGCCGCCGACTCCTTCTCCAAGTGGCGGGAGGGCGGTTCGCCGTGGTATGTCATGCGCTCATGGGACTCCGACAACCTGTTTACCGCCCGGCACGGCGGCCGGGGAAACATCGTATACAGCGACGGACACGCGGCGGCGGCCTCCGGCGGGCAGGCGATCGAAGCGGGGTTCCACCACTACTTCGACGCGAATCTGGTCATGCGGGTCAACTGAGCGAGGGGAGTAAAATGAGACGATTCCTGATTCTGTTTCTCGCCGCCTGCACCGCCTGCGCGGCATGGGCGGCCCCCCGGATCACGCCGGACGGCGAAATCCTCTGCGGCCCCCTGCGGCTCCGGCTGGCATGGTTCGACGGCGAATGGCGCATGACCGGGCAGGAGCGCGGAACGGTGTTCCCGGCGCCCGGATATCCGCTGGAGCAGCCGGAACTCTTTGAGCTGGAAGGAACCTTGCGGCTCTTCCACGATGCGGGGGAGCTCCGCCTGACGGAGAGAGTCGAGCTGCTGCCCGGCGCCCTGAAATACCGGGCCTCCCTGCGCGGAAAGCCGGGAATGCCCTGCCGCTCCGCCGCGCTGATTCTCGAACTGCCGGTCGCGGAATTCGGCGGAAAGACGCTGAAGGCGGACGGGCGGCCCGTCACGCTCGACGCCGTTTCCCCGGCGGCCGCCTATCCCGAACTCCGTGCGGAACGGATCGCAATCCCGCTGCCGGAAGGCGAGCTGGTCATTTCGGGAAAACTCACCGGTTATCTTCAGGATGAACGCAATTACGGCGGGAATTTCTATTCGCTGCGGCTCCTCGGCACACCGGAACCGGGAGCGGAAACGGCGTTCAGCTGGGAGCTGCGCTTCGACGGAATCGAAACCGGCGTCACCCTGCGGCCGGCAGACAAAGCGGAGATATTCCCGGTGGACATCAGCCGGGCGGCCAATATGGCATGGCGCGACGAAACCGCGGGAGACGGCAAGGGAGGCTGGACCGATCAGGGGGAAAACGACGTCCGGGACCTGACGCCCGGGCGGCAGGTTTTCTTCGACGTCCCGTTCGAACTCCTGGACCCCGGGCGGAACGGCGGAAAAAGCTGTATGGTGTTCTCGGGCCCCGACCGCGAATATCTGCTCAAATCCGCCCGGATCGACGGAATCGGCAGGCGCGGCGAACGGCTGTACTTCCTGCATGCTCTGAGCTGGGCTCCCGAAGACGTCCGCACGGTCGCCACCGTCGAAGTCGCCTACACCGACGGCACCGCCGAACGGCTGGAGGTCAAATCCAACCGCGACGTCTGCAACTGGTGGAGCCGCGTGCGCGCCGACAACGCGCTGATCGCATGGCGCGGACGCAATCCGCAGTCGGAGACGACCCTCTATCTCTCCGGCTTCGCCCTCGATCCGGCCAGAACGGTCGAATCGCTGAAGCTGACGCCGGCCGGCAGCGCGGTCTGGATGGTCGCCGGCATTTCGATCGGCGGCGAAGTGCCCGCCCTGCGTCCGCAGATCCGCCGGAAAATCACGGCGGGGAAGGAGTTCCGGCCGTTCGAACAGCAGTTCGAGGTGGAGAAGGATTCCGCGCTGGACTTTTCATTTCTGAACCATGTTCCGGCCGGAAAATTCGGCCGGGTCGTCGCCGCGGGGGACCATTTCGAGTTCGCGGAACGCCCCGGCGAACCGGTCCGGTTCTACGGCGTCAATCTCTGCTGGTCCGCCCACGAGCTCACGCATGCGCAGTCGGACCTTCTGGCGGTGCGGCTGGCCCGGCTCGGCTTCAACAGCGTGCGGATTCACCACTACGACATGATGCTGACCGAACGGGCGCAGAACCGGCTGGAGTTCGACGCGGAACGGCTCGACCGGCTCGACTACCTGATCGCCAGGCTGAAGGAGGCCGGCATCTATGTGACCATCGACCTCTACACCACGCGCATACCGGCCCGGGAGGATGTGCCGGACATCGAAATCCGCAGCCTGCACGATTTTCGCGCCGCCCTGCCGCTGGTGCCGAGCGTCCGGGAAAACTTCAAGGCGTTCGCCCGGAAGCTCCTGACGCACCGCAATCCGTATACCGGAAACGAATACCGCCGGGAGCCGGCGATCTTCTCGATCTGCGTGGTCAACGAAAACCTGCTGCCGGCCCCGTGGAAGGAGCATCCGCAGCTGCCGGCGCTCTACCGCAGGGCGTTCGCCGACTGGTGCGCCGGAAAGGGCATCGCCGTGCCGGCGGCCTTCGACGACTCCCCGGAGTTCCGGCGCTTCCTGCTCGACCTTCAGCAGCAGACCTACGACCGGCTTTCGGGCTTCCTGCGCGACGAGCTCGGCGTCCGGGCGCTGCTTTCGGACAACAACAACGGAGAGTCGATGAGCCAGACGCCGGAACGCGCCACGCTCGATTACGCCGATTTCCACGGTTACTGGGAACACCCGGTCTTTATCGAAAAACCGTGGAGCCTGCCGCACTATTACACGCAGGAGAGCGCCGTCCGGCGCGAAGCGGCGGTGCCCCGTCTCGGCATGGCCTGCCGGATTCTCGGGAAACCCTACATGATCACCGAAACGGACTACTGCTTCCCGAACCACCGGCGCGGCGAAGGGGGGCTGCTGCTCGGCGCCTATGCCGGATTCCAGAACTGGAGCGGCATCTACCGGTTCGCCTACTCCCACTTCAACACGGCGATGTTCGAACCTGCCGCATGCACGATGTTCGACTCGGTCCGCGACCCGGTCAATCTGTTCGCGGACCGCATCGGAGCGCTGATGTTCCGGAGATTCGACGTGCAGCCCGCCCGGAGAAGCGTCCCGTTTCTGTTCACCTCCGACGATTTTCCGGGCTACGCGGTTTATCCGGCTGACTACACCCGCGCCGGGCTGCTGACCGGGATCGGCTCGCTCGATGCCTCGCGCGGACAAACCTTCGCCGGACTCGAAGGGCCGGCGGTCGACACCGCCCCGGCCGGAAAGGCGGCGGGCGTGAAAACGGTCGTGGCGGCCGATGCCCAACTGCTCGCCGGCCTGGCCGCCATCGGAGCAATCACACTGCCTCGGAACGGCGTCTACCGCAGCGACACGGGGGAAATCACGCTCGACTCGGCCAGCGGAACGCTGCGGGTCGTGACTCCCCGCACCGAAGGGTTCGTGCTTCCGGCCGGACAGGCCGGCAAAGGGGAGCTGCTCGAACTCGCCGCCCCGGACACCTTCACCAGCTGCGTGCTGACTTCGGCCGGGATGGAATCCCTGGCCGAATCCGGAAAACTCCTGCTCTTTCAGCTCACGGACGTGATGAACAGCGGCATCACGTTCCGCGACTCGGAAAACACGGTTCTCGAGGATTACGGCACCCTGCCGCTCCTGCTGCGCCGGGGCCGGATCGGCGCGGCGCTGCGGCGCGGTGCGGAGAAGGCCGTCAAAGTCCGGGCTCTGGACATGGCCGGGCGCCGCACGGCGGAGCTGCCCGTGTCGGAAAAGGCGGGCCGCTGGCATTTCACACTCGACAACTCAATCACGGAAGAGGCGGTGCTCTGCTATGAAATCGAACGGATTTTCTGAGGCGCCCGCCAGGCGCGCCCCCGACGTATTCAACCACTTGATCGAACGGCTCTGCCCCGCATACCGGAACCGGATCACCGCGGAACTCCGCCCGGAAGAAAAGGACGGCTTCCAGCTCGCCGATGCCCCCGGCGGACGCATCCGGATTTCGGGAAACACGCCCGTTTCGCTGGCCGCCGGGCTGAATTATTACCTGAGGGAGCGCGCCGGAGTCCACCTCTCCTGGTGCGGCGACCGGCTGGCGCTCCCTCCTGAGCCGCCTCCGGTCAGCACCGAGGTCCGCCGGGAGTTTCCGCTGCCGCTGCGGCCCTGCCTGAATTACTGCACCTTCGGCTACTCGATGGTCTGGTGGGAGTGGCCGCGCTGGGAACGCGAGATCGACTTCATGGCGCTGAACGGCATCAACATGCCGCTGGCCGTCACCGGGATCGAGGCTATTTACCTGCGCACGCTCCTGCACTTCGGTTTGAGCCGGGAGGAGATTCTCGCCTTCCTCTCCGGCCCGGCTTTCCTGCCGTGGCAGTATATGAACAATCTGGACAGCCACGCCGGGCCGCTGCCGTCGCCGTGGATCACTTCGCATCTCGCGCTCGGCCGACGCATCCTCGAACGGGAGCGGGCCTGGGGGATGAAACCGATCCTGCCCGGTTTCAGCGGACACGTGCCGGAGGCGTTCGCCCGGCTTTATCCCCGGTGCCGTTTCATCCGCAGTGAAGGGTGGTGCGGCTTCGCCCCGGTCGTAACGATCGATCCGGCCGACCCGATGTTCGCCGAGGTCAACGCCGTTTTCCTGCGGGAGCTGACCGGCGCCTTCGGCACCGACCACTATTACAGCATCGACCTTTTCCACGAACAGAGGCTCGACCGCTGTTCGCCGGATCATCTCGCCGCCTGCGGCCGCAGCGTCTCCGCGGCGCTGCTGGCCGCCGATCCGGAAGCGGTCTGGGTCATGCAGGCGTGGAGTGAACGGCCGGAGATCATCCGGAACATCCCCGCCGGACGCCTGCTGCTGCTGGACATCGGCAAGGAGCGGCTGAAGGCGACCGGCGGGCTCGACGGCAGGCCGGTCGTCTGGGGGACGATCCACAGCTTCGGCGGGCAGACGGAGATCGGCGGCGACCTGGCGGCGATTCCGCGGGAAATCGCCGAACAGCGCCGGCGGTTCCCGAATCTGGCCGGCGCGGGGGCGTTCCCCGAAAGCATCGGCAATAATCCGGTGCTGTTCGAACTGGTTTTCGACTCCGCCCTCTGCGGCGGCGAGCTTGATCTGGAGCAATGGGTGCGGGGATATCTCCGACGGCGCTACGGCCGCGAATCCGCCGCGGCGGTTCAGGCCTGGCGCTTCCTGCTCCGGGACGTCTACACGGAACGGCGCGGGGACCCGATCTTTGCCGCACGCCCGGCGCTGCGGCCCGACCGGGCCAACGCCTGGGCCGGCTTCAATCCGAACGACGTGCCGCTGCACTTTTTCCCGGCCTGGGAGAAGCTGCTCGAGGCCGCCCCGGCTCTGGGCGGCTCGGACGGCTACCGGTTCGACGTGATCGACCTCGGACGCCAGGCGCTCTCCGCCTTCGGGATGCAACTGCACCGGAGATGTCGCACCGCATACGAAGAGCGCAATGCCGGGGAGTTCCGCCGCGCCGCCGACCGCTTCCTGGAACTGTTGAACGACTGCGACGCCCTGCTGGGCAGCCGGCCGGAATTCCGGCTCGACCGCTGGATCGCCGATGCGCGGCGGTGGGGAACCGGCCCGGCGGAGAAGGCGTATTACGAATGGAACGCACGGCTGCTCGTGACGCTGTGGGGACCGGTGGAGTCTCCGGAACCGCTCTTCGATTACTGCTGCCGGGAGTGGCACGGGCTGCTGCGCGACTATTACGGCGTGCGCTGGGCGATGTTCTTCGATTACGTCACCGGGGAACTCCAGGCGGGCAGAAGCTGCGGCGAAGCGAAGCTGCCGCGCGTCGAAGGGCGGATTGCCCTGAAAGCCAACGCCTTTTACCGGGAACTCCACCGGTTCGAACAGGCGTACGTCCGGCAGATTTCCCCGGATCGCCCTCCGGAACCCTGTCCGGACGAGCTTGCCGCGGCGCGCAGGATGTTCGAAAAATACGCACCCCGGCTTGCCGACTAGCCCGTCGCCGCGCGGCGGAAAACCGGCAGCCGCCGGCCCGCCGCCGACGTACCGGCCGGTTTTGCCGGCGACGGCGCAGTGCTGCTGTAATGCCGGTTCGCTCCTGCTGAAAGGCGGCTCCGCTCCCCGGCGGAGCCACCCCGCCAGGCTGTCGGGAAAGCTGCCCATTTCCATGATCATAACGGCAAAACGGCAAACTTTTCCGATTATTTCATAACAACCCTTGACATTGCGGTTCTTGTTTGGTATAATATTGTCAAACACAACGTCAACCGGTTGACATAAGGAATGGAAATTGTCGAAAAGAGCCACGATACAGGATGTCGCAGATTACCTGAAAGTCTCCAAGAGCGCGGTTTCTCATGCTCTCTCGGGGCGGCGGCGAGTCAGCCCGGAACTGTCGCGGCGGCTCAGCGCCGCCATTGCCGAGCTGGGGTATAAGCCGAATTTTGCGGCGAAGGTGCTGACGACGCGCTCCACCGGGCTGATCGGGGTTGTGGTCAACGAGCTCGAGAATCCGAACACGGTCACATTGCTGAATGAATTGTCGCGCGAGCTTGGAAAATCGGGATATTCGATTACTCTCTGCCTCTGTGAATCGAGGGAGGTTCAGGAAGGCTGCAAACTCATCAGCCGGATTTCGAACGGCATGGTCGATGCGATCATCAACATGCTCCCGCAGCTTACGAATGAGGAGGTTCTCGCCGCAGCAGCCGATACGCCCGTACTGACCTACCGGCGCCATAAGCGTTCTCCGATCATCGTCGATTACGGGCGCGGCGTCATGCAGGCGCTCGATTACCTGACCGGGCTCGGCCACAGGCGCATCGGGCTTATCTCCGTCGTGAAACTCTGTTGCGGCGATGCGGACCCGCGCGAAACCGCCTATCGGGAATACATGATCCGGAAAGGGCTCCTCGATCCGGCACTGATCTTTCCCGGCGCGGGAGACAATGCCAGCGGGTACGCCGGAACAGCCTCTCTGTTCACCCTCCCGGAACCGCCGACCGCCATCTTCGCCGGGAACGACCTGACCGCCTCCGGCGTGTTCCAGTGGGCGCACGATCACTGCCGGCGGCTGCCGGAAGAGCTCAGCGTGATCGGATTCGACAACAGTCCGCTGGCCGCAGCGCTCTATCCACGTCTCACCAGCGTGGACATTTTCGCCCCGCGGATCGCCGTGCACACCGCGCGAGTGCTGCTCTCCATGATCGGGAGGGAGCAGCAGGAAGTTCCCCCCGCCGTAATTCATCCCGAACTCGTCGTCCGCGATTCCTGCAGCACGCCCGTCATGAAAAATGCCGTCCAGACGGAACCATAAAGCCGGAGAAGAATAATGAACAGAAGCAAATTCACCTTAATCGAACTTCTTGTCGTAATCGCCATCATTGCGATTCTCGCCGCCATGCTGCTGCCGGCGCTTCAGCAGGCGCGCGAGAGTGCGATGAAAAGCTCCTGCCTCGGCAACCTCAAGCAGATCGGCCTTGCGATGAACATGTACACCGATGCCGGCAAAGGGATCATTCAGATCATCGACTGGCATAAGATCGAATCATTCACGAAACTGTTGAACGGCATCGAAAAAGACGAATATGCCGCCGGAATGGTATGCCCGAAATCCCATGCCAGTCTCAATGGGAACAACAAGCTCAACAAGTCGTATGGTATCAACAGCTGCGGTCACCTGATCGACGACCGGTTCGTCCGGGTTCGCCGTGTGACGAGCGACAAGACGAAGGAGTCGTACGTCATGTCACGGGTCGCGACTCCATCGCAGAAGCTCATGATCGTCGATGCGATCGACTGGTGGGTCAACCCCTATACGATACGCTCCGCTGGACGTTTTAACCGCAGGCCGCATCAGCCGGACCCGCTTCCGAGTTTCCCGGAGGCGGGTCCTTCGTTTTGCCCCGGAATGTAACAAAGAATGTAACAAATCGTTCCCCCGCTATTGGAAAATCGCTTCCGGTTCAGTATAATTAAAAGCGAAACGAAAGTAATGAATCAGTACGGAAAATGTAACATGAATATCACGATTCGCCGGATTGCGGATCATACCGGACTCAGTACCGCGACGGTCTCCAGGATTCTGAACGGCAAGGGAGCGCACAATCCCCAAACCATCGCCCGGGTCCGGCGCATGGTCGACAGCCTGTCGCACCGGAAGTCCGCCGGCCCGGAGTGCGAAAACATCGGGATCGTCCTTCTGGCCTATCCGCGCTTTCTCTGCGAAGCCTACACCTCGGCCATGCTTTCGGCCATCCTCGAAACGCTGACCGCCAAGGGCGCCGTAGCCCAGATCATTCCGCTGGAGGCATCTCCGCTGACGCTGGAGGAGGCCGAACGGCTGGCCGAACGGTTCAATCTGAGCGGATTTCTGGTTCAGGAACTCGGCCGGCTCGATCAGGTGACCGGATCGCTGGACAAACTGCCGGTCCCGGTCGTGCGGGTCGGCAGCGGGCGGCAGAACGACCACCGCCACATGGTCTATTGCGACCACCGCCGGCTCGGCGCCGATGCCGCGGCCTACCTCTGGAACCTCGGCTTCCGGCGCTTCGGCGTGGTTTACGCGGATACCGGCGACTACGGGCAGGAGCAGCGGCAAACCGCTTTTGCGGAACAGCTCCTGCGCTTCGGCAGTTCGCCGGAGGATATCTGGATCAAGCCCGTTCCACACGTCACGCTGGAGGGAGGCATCACGGCAAGCACGGATTTCCTGAAGCTCGAAAAACGGCCGCAGACGCTCTTTTTCGCCCAGAGCGGACTGGCCCGGATGTTCCTGAACCAGGTCCGCAGAAGCGGCATTGCCATTCCGCAGGAGCTGTTCATTCTGTCAACGGAGGACTGCAGCGAGCTGACCGACGCAGAGCTGCCGATCGCCACGATTTCGTACCCGACCCGGGAACTCGGCAGCACCGCCGCCGCCATGCTGATTGACCTGATCCGGAACAACGTAAAAATCGGTATCCAGAAACAGCGTGTAGCCTGCGATCCGCAGATCCATGTGGGTCCCGCCTGCCTCATGTCGCTTCAATCCGATATGCTTTCACTCACCCAATCCAAGAAGGAGGAAAACAACGAATGAAACGGAAATATTTCACTCTGATCGAACTTCTGGTCGTTATTGCGATCATCGCAATCTTGGCCTCCATGCTGCTGCCGGCGCTGAACCAGGCGCGTTCCCGGGCGAAAGACATTCAATGCACGTCGAACCTGAAGCAGCTCGGGACTTATATGGCAATGTATGTGGACAACAACAGCGGGGTAATTCCGGCCGGAAACAACAACCTCGGGCTATGGAGCTGGCAAGGCACATGGCAGGATATGCTCATGCAGATTCATTCACCCGGAACCGAAATCATAAATTACTGTTTTATTTCGTGGATCGACGGCAAAGTGGCTCCATTGGGCCCCTTCGCCTGCCCGTCCTCAACCGCATATGCGCCGGATGTCTCGACACGGCATTACGGGATCAACGACGCGGGGGCCGGCAACAACGCCGCCCGCGGTTTCGCCTCGGATGCGGCTCAAAACGTCAAGATGACCATCGGACGGATCAAATCACCGAGCCGGCGCGCGGCGATGTTCGACATTGACCGGTGGGGAAGTTACCCGTCCCCGGAGACAGCCTCCATCGGAGAGATGGTCAACACCGCGGGGAGCGGCACCGGGGAGTGGCGGCACGGCGGGCGCTCCGCCGCGAACGTCTGTTTTGCGGACGGGCACGTCGAACAGCGCAGCATCAAAAGCATCCCGAACGATTACACGAATACGGAGAACGGTTACTTCTGGGGAACAACCGAATATAATTGAGGAAATAGAATGAAATCGCTCCTGAAACTCCTGTTTCTGCCGTTTCTGCTGCTCTGTCAGAACGCATCCGCCACGCCGCTGAACCTGAACTGGAAACTCTGCAAAGGCGCAACGCTCGAAACCCGCGAGGGGAAACAGTATCTGCGTGTCGTCATCCCTCCCGGCGACAAGGACGCGGCGAACTGCGCTTCGGCGGCGATCGATCTCCGGAAATTCCGCGGGGAGATGCTTTACTTTGTCATCAGGGCGCGCGCAAAAAATGTGTCCGTTCCGCGCCACGAATGCAACGGCGTCAAATTCATGCTCCATTACATCGACGGGGATGGTTCCGCAGATTGGCGAAATCCAACCCGGCTGAACGGCACGTTCGACTGGAAAGAGCTGAGTTTCAT
>ENA-UEQN01002739-UEQN01002739.1-human-gut-metagenome-genome-assembly--contig:-NODE-2739-length-11828-cov-26.871415_pt1 | contig 11828 bp, 13 predicted proteins | sample MGYA00242940_ERZ507944 | MGnify/ENA primary metagenome ERZ507944 (study PRJEB26167, sample SAMN06115449) | human gut metagenome | host: Homo sapiens | place: China:Fujian | collected 2015-08-20... | reverse complement strand
CCCTGTACATTGTGTACTCTGCCCTGTACGGCATCTTCACCATCATCACCTACTACTCCGGTTTCCGTGCTGGCTTCTGCTTCTCCGCAGGTGCCACCGACCTGGTGTTCTCCGCTTCCCTGCCTGCAGCTGCTAAGACTTGGATGATCATTCCTCTGGGCATCGCAGCATTCCTGGTGTTCTACTTCGTGTTCTACTTCGCCATCACCAAGTTCGACCTGAAGACTCCCGGCCGTGAGGATGACGACGAAGAGGCTGAGAAGAAGGTCGTTCTGGCCAACAACAACTACACCGAAGTTGCTTCTGCTGTTCTGGCTGCTGTCGGCGGCAAGGAGAACGTGAAGGAAGTTGGCTACTGTGCAACCCGCCTGCGCTTTGAGGTGCTCGACAACGCTAAGGTTGACGAGAAGGCTGTCAAGGCTGCCGGTGCTGCCGGTGTCATCCGTCCCAGCAAGAACGCTTGCCAGGTCATCATCGGCACCAAGGTCCAGTTCGTCTACGACGAGCTGAAGAAGATGCTGTAACTGGCACTTCGGTAAAACAAAACAGGCGCGGAGGGCTGGTTGCCTCCGCATGACACCGCCGGGGGCGGGCGCAGAAAGCGCCCGTTCCCGGCGGCTTTTTTGTTCACACAAACTGCTTTTCTTCCAAAATGGAACGTGCTATACTGAAAAAAACGCGCTGCCCGCTCCGGCCGCTGTGCACCGGTGGAAGCGGGCGGGCCGCTGACGAAAAACGAGGTGTTTTGTATGATCCTTCAGAATGCACTGGTTTATACGCCGCGCCACACTTTTGAGCGCGGTACGCTGTTCATCCGCAACGGGCGCATCGTGCCCTTTGCCGCCCCGGAAGCGGGCGAAGAGGTGATCGACGCCGAGGGCCTGTATGCCCTGCCGGGTCTGGTGGACATCCACTTCCACGGGGCCATGGGCAAGGACTTCTGCGACGGCACCGAGGAGGCCATCCAGACGCTGGCCGACTTTGAGGCCAGCAAGGGTGTGCTGGCCATCTGCCCCGCCACCATGACCTACCCGGAAGAGTTTTTGAACCATGTGATGGACGCCGCCGCCGCCCACAAAAACGGCAAGGGCGCCGATCTGGTGGGCATCAACATGGAAGGCCCCTTCATCAGCCCCAAGAAGGTGGGTGCCCAGAACCCGGAGTATGTGCAGGGTGCTGACGCGGGGATGTTCCGCCGCCTGCAGAAGCGTGCGGGCGGCCTGATCAAGCTGGTGGACGTGGCCCCCGAAGAGCCGGGCAACCTGGATTTCATCAAGGAATGCCACAATGAGGTGCGCATCTCCATTGCCCACACCTGCACCGACTACGACACTGCCGTGCAGGCCTTTGAGGCCGGTGCCACCCACATGACCCACCTGTACAACGCCATGCCCGGCATCACCCACCGTGCCCCCGGCCCCATCATTGCGGCACTGGAGCACGGCGCAGAGGTGGAGCTCATCACCGACAACGTGCACATCCACCCGGCCATGGTGCGGTTCACCTTCAACACCTTCGGGGCCGACCATGTGTGCCTGATCGCCGACAGCATGATGGCCTGCGGCCTGCCGGACGGCCAGTACAGTCTGGGCGGACAGGCTGTCACGGTCAAGGGCCCGCTGGCCACCCTGACCGAGCAGCCCGGTACCATTGCCGGCAGCAACACCTGCCTGTACGACTGCATGAAGCGTGCCGTGCTGGAGATGAACGTGCCGCTGGAGAGCGCCGTGCGCGCCGCCAGCGAGAACCCGGCCCGGAGCATCGGCGTGGACAACGACTACGGCAGCCTGGCCGCCGGCCGTTACGGCAACGTGATCCTGGCCGACAAGGAGCTGAACATCAAGGCCGTGATCCAGAAAGGGACCCGCATCGTATGAACAAGACCTTTACCTGGCGGCTGCTGACCCCCGGCGAGCTGACCGACGTGTATCTGCAGGAAATGCGCCGCGACTTTCCCGCCGGAGAGCTCAAGCCGCTGAGTATGATCCTGACCAGCGAGGCCGAGGGCCTTGCCCACACCTGGGGCGTGTTTGACGGGGAGACGCTGGCCGCCTACCTGCTCATGGTGCGCCCGGAGGGCAGTGCCATCAGCCAGCTGGACTATTTTGCCGTGGTGCCCGCCTACCGCGCGGGCGGCCTTGGCGCAAAGCTGCTGGCAGCCCTGCCGGAGTACGAAGCCGGGGCACAGGCCATCATCATTGAGGCCGAAATGCCCGAAAAGGCTGAGGACGAGGCCATGGCCGTGCGCCGCCTGGGGTTTTACGCCCGGTGCGGTGCCCGCGACACCGGCTACTATGAGCACCTGTTTGACGCGTGGTTCCGCATCCTGGTGCTGCCCTGCCCCGGTGCGCCGGAGCTGAGCGACAAGGACGCGCTGGACGCCCTGGTGAGCTGCTACAAACGCACCATCAGCGAGAGCCAGTGGCGCAAGTATGTGCAGTTCTACGCCCCGGACGGGGGCCTGCGCCTGTAAGGGAGACCCCGGCGCAGGGGTGCAAAGGTGAAACAGCAATTGCTGAAAAGGAGGTTTTTCTTATGACAACAAAAATGACTCGGCGCACGTTTCTGAAGGGGGCTGCGGCTGCTGCGGCAGCAGTGTCCCTGTCTGGCCTGCTGACGGGCTGCGGCGGTGACCAGCTGGCAGACAATGAGGTCCAGATTGGTGCATATACCGTAAAGGTGTATGGGCTGGATGTGGACCAGGGCACGGAGATGAACAAGGCTGGTGCCATCCTGGGCAAGGTGAAGCTGAAGTTTGCAGACGGCGGCGGCAACTGGCAGACCATGAGATATGATGGGATGTTCAGTGCTGCTGTCAATGGATGCACTCTGACCCAGGTGGCTCCCACCGGAAGGTTTACCGTGACCGATTCCATGGGTGGAAAGCTGCACAGCACTGTGGAACAGGAGCTGCGGCTCAGCTTCCCCAACGAGGGTTGGCGTTACCAGTACCAGAACGGTGCAATGGCAGTGCTGACCATCAAGATCAACGGCATGACCGGCACGCTGTATCTGGTAAAGCGGGGCAACGGATATGTTGCCACCAAGATCAAACCCATGAACTGATAAAAGACCTTTTGCCCCGGGCACTCTGGAAAGAGTGCCCGGGGCTTTTTGTCGTTCTGCCCAGGGGCAGAAGGATGGTTTTGGGCAGTTTTTCCGGCAATGTAAAGAAATGTGCCACGGTTTTCACCGTCAGTTTACAAGCTCCTTGCAAAAGCCAGGCCCGGCCCCCAAAGTTTTACCTGCATTTTGCCCGTGTATGGTCGCAGCCTCCGGCGGGAATGCGCTACAATAAGGCCGTTCCCAAAGAAGTACAATAAGAGACGCCGGGCGGGTGCCCGGCCCGATCTGGAGGAAAATATTATGAAAAAGATCACACGTCGTTCGTTCCTGGCTGTCTGCGGCACCGTGGCAGCCGCTGCTGCCCTCACCGCCTGCGGCGGTTCCGCTTCTTCTGCTACGGCATCCACCGCTTCTTCCGCTGCCGGGAGCACTGCTGTCGGCACCCTGAGCGGCAATGTGGCCACCGGCGGTTCCACTTCCATGAAGAACGTCATCGCTGCCCTGACCGAAGGCTTTGCCGAGGTGGAGCCGGGCGTTACCGTCAGCTATGACCCCACCGGTTCCGGCGCAGGCATCACCGGTGCCACCGACAAGACCCTGGACATCGGCCTGTCCTCCCGTGCCCTGAAGGACGACGAGAAGAACGATGTGGACGGCACCACCGTGGCACTGGACGGCATCGCCATCATCGTGAACAAGGACAGCAAGGTGGCTGACCTGACCGTGGACCAGCTCAAGCAGATGTTCACCGGCGAGATCACCAACTGGTCTGAGGTCGGCGGCGACGACGGCGAGATCGTGCTGATCGGCCGTGAGGCCGGTTCCGGCACCCGGGACGGCTTCGAGAGCATCGTGGACGTGAAGGACAGCTGCAAGTACGCACAGGAGCTGACCGCTACCGGCGCTGTCATCAGCGCTGTGGAGGCCAACCCTCTGGCCATCGGCTACGCTTCCCTGTCCGCTGTGGGCGACACCGTGGCCATGGTCACCGTGGAAGGCGTGGAGTGCAGCGAAGACACCGTGAAGGACGGCAGCTACAAGATCCAGCGTCCCTTTGTGTTCGTCACCAACAAGAGCGTGGCCCTGTCGGAGCAGGCACAGGCCTTCATGGACTTTGCCGCCAGCAAGGACGCTGCCGACCTCATCCGCACCGCCGGCGCTGTGCCCGTGAACGAGTAAAAGGTGCTCAGAGCCAGCCCGGCTGGGAGTTCCCCCGCGAAATTCGGGGCTTCCAGCTCCCGCCCTATTGCCTACGGCAACAGGGTCCCACCCTCGGATCATTCGCTGGTGAAACTCCCGGCCGAACTGACCCGGTAAACAGGATGGGGACAATGATAAAATTAGCCCACCGCGTTGGCCTGCCGTTTCTGCGAGCCGACGCGGCTTTTTCAAAGGATTCTAATATGAATAAAAAATCCTATCTGCCTCGGGTACGGCTGCCCCGCACCCCTGCCGACTGGCTGGAAGCGATGATGAATTTCATCTTCTTCCTGTGCGGCATGCTGGCGGTGGGCTGCGTGGTGCTCATCACGGTGTACATGGTCCTCTCCGGCGTGCCGGCCATCCACAAGATCGGCCTGTTCCGGTTCCTGCTGGGCACCGAGTGGGCCTCAACCGCCGCCGACCCGAAGTTCGGCATCCTGCCCTTTATCCTGTCCAGTGTGTACGGCACGCTGGGTGCCACCCTCATCGGTGTGCCCATCGGCCTGCTCACGGCGGTGTTCCTGTCCAAGGCGGCCGGCCCGAAGGTGCGCACGGTGGTGGTCACGGCCATTGAGCTGCTGAGCGGCATCCCCAGCGTGGTGTTCGGCCTGCTGGGCATGCAGGTGCTGGTGCCCGCCGTGGCAAAGACCTTTGGCAAGGCGTCCGGTGCCTGCCTGCTGTCGGCCATCGTGGTGCTGTCTATCATGATCCTGCCCAGCATCGTGTCCGTGTCAGTCACGGCCCTCAACGCCGTGCCGCCGGAATATGAGCAGGGCAGCCTGGCCCTGGGTGCCACCGACACCGAGACCTGGTTCAAGATCAGTGTGCCTGCTGCCAAAAGCGGCATTGCCGCCGGCATCGTGCTGGGCATCGGCCGCGCCATCGGCGAGGCAATGGCCGTGATGATGGTGGCAGGCAACAGCCCCAACATGCCGGACAGCGTGTTCCGCAGCGTCACCTTCCTGACCACGGCCATTGCCAAGGAAATGAGCTACGCCGGCGGCCTGCAGCGGCAGGCGCTGTTCAGCATCGCGCTGGTGCTGTTCATGTTCATCATGCTCATCAATATTGTGCTGAACGTGGTGCTGAAGGGAGGCGACCGCGATGCATAACGGGTTTTCGCCCTCCCGCCGCGCCTGGAACCGTGTGATGACGGTGCTGGTGTGGGCGGCTGCCCTGCTGGTGATGGCGCTGGTGGCGAGCATCATCGGCATGGTTCTGGTGCGCGGTGTGCCGCACATCCGCTGGAACTTCCTCACCACCACGGCCAGCGTGCTGAAAGGCACCGACGGCATCCTGCCGGCCATTCTCAACACGCTGTACGTCATCCTGCTGACCCTGCTCATCGTGCTGCCGCTGGGTGTGGGCGCGGCGGTCTACCTGACCGAATACGCCTCCAGCCGACGCCTGATCGAGGTAATCGAGTTCACCAACGAGACGCTGGCCGGCATCCCCAGCATCCTCTATGGTCTGGTGGGCATGCTGGTGTTCAGCCAGGCGCTGGGCTTCCAGACCTGTCTTTTGTCCGGCAGCCTGACGCTGGTGGTCATGAACCTGCCCACCATCATCCGCACCACCCAGGAATCCCTGAAAACGGTGCCCCAGGGCTACCGCGAGGGTGCCCTGGGTCTGGGTGCCGGCAAGTGGCATATCATCCACACCATCGTGCTGCCCTGCAGCATGGACGGCATCGTCACCGGCTGCATCCTGGCCGTAGGCCGCATCGTGGGCGAGAGCGCCGCGCTGCTGTTCACCGCCGGTGCGGCGGAAGTGATCGCCAAGGGTGTGATCAAAGCCTACACCTCCAACGGTGCCACCCTGTCGGTGCTGCTGTACCTGCGCGCCTTTGAGGACGGCGACTTTGCCTCCGCCTGGGCCATCGGTGCCGTGCTGCTGGTGCTGGTGCTGGTCATCAATCTGGCGGCACGGCTGGCCAAAGCAAAACTGAAACAGAAGCAGTAAAAATAAAGAGGTACTCTATGGAAAACACGAAGGTGCCGGTGATATCGGCAAAGGACCTGAACCTCTGGTACGGGGATTTCAAGGCCCTGAAAAATATTTCTCTGGAGGTTGGTCAGCGGGAAATCACGGCCCTCATCGGCCCCTCCGGCTGCGGCAAGTCCACCTTCCTGAAAACGCTCAACCGCATGAACGACCTTGTGCCGGGCGTGCGCATCGAGGGGGATGTCCGCCTCAAGGGCCAGGACATCTTTGCCCGGGACATGGAGCTCACCGACCTGCGCCGCCGGGTGGGCATGGTGTTCCAGAAGGCAAACCCCTTCCCCATGAGCATCTACGACAACATCACCTACGGCCCCAGGCTCCACGGGGTCCGCAATAAGGCAGAGCTGGATGAGCTGGTGGAAAGCTCCCTGCGGGGTGCGGCCCTGTGGGATGAGGTGAAGGATCGCCTGAAAAAGAGCGCCCTGGGCCTGTCCGGCGGCCAGCAGCAGCGCCTGTGCATCGCCCGGGCCCTGGCAGTCAAGCCCGAAGTGCTGCTGATGGACGAGCCCACCAGCGCCCTGGACCCCGGCTCCACCATGAAGGTGGAAGAGCTGATGAGCGAGCTGAAAAAGAACTACACGGTGGTCATCGTCACCCACAACATGCAGCAGGCTGCCCGTATCAGCGACCGCACGGCCTTCTTCCTGCTGGGCGAGCTGGTGGAGGTGGGCCCCACCAACCAGATCTTCAGCGCCCCGCAGGACAAGCGCACCGAGGATTACATCTCCGGCCGGTTCGGTTAAATCGAGGAGGAAAGACCAATGAGCATCCGCAAACAGTACGACACCGATCTGGAAGCCCTCAAGGCGGCGCTGGTGGAAATGGGCAGCAACTCTGCCGAGGCCGTGGAGGCCGCGCTGGAAGCACTGTGCACCGCCGATGCCGAAGCCGCCCAGAAGATCGTGAAGGGCGACAGCCGCATCAACAACATGGAGCGGGACATCGAGCACCGCTGCATGACCCTGCTGCTGCGCCAGCAGCCGGTGGCCGGGGACCTGCGCCGCATCTCCACCGCCATGAAGGTGGTCACCGACATTGAGCGCATCGGCGACCATGCTTCGGACATTGCCGAGATCATCCCGCATCTGGTCACCGTGCGCAAGGAGGGCGACCCGGCGGTGAGCCAGGCCATTGCCATGGGCCGCAAGGCATACCAGATGATCCAGGACGCCATGGCGGCACTGACCGCGGAGGACGAGCTGGCCGCCCGCAAGGTCATTGCGGCCGACGACGCCGTGGACTTTGACTTCAATGCCATCAAGCACACCCTCGCGCAGGAGATCGCAGCCGACCCCGCTAAGGTGGACGCTGCGCTGGACCTGCTGATGGTGATCAAATATCTGGAACGCATCGGCGACCACGCGGTGAACGTGGCCGAGTGGGTGCAGTTTGTGCGCACCGGCCGTTACAAGGACGAGAGCATGTTTTGATCAGGCGATTTTCCTCATTTTCTTCCAGATGGGCCGCGCTGTGCAGTTCGTGCACAGGCGGCCCTTTTTGCTGAGGAAAATAATTCAAAAATTTTTATCATTTCGTGCAATCTTCCGGGACCGTGTTTCGTATACGAAGTGTAAGGGCCTTCAAGCAAGACCTGCAGTTCCCGTGCGGCGGGTGTCCGGCTTCCCCCAGTCCCCGCCCGCCGTACCGTTACAGAGGAGATCCAGATGATGCAGACCAAGAACGAGATGCTGGAGAGCCGCACGGAAGCCGTCAGCCGCGACGCGCTGGTGCGGGCGGCTCTGCAGGAGATCACCCAGAATTACCGCGAGGCCAGCCTGTCCAACGTGGCGCGGGCCTATGGCGTTTCGCTGGCATACGTCAGCGAGTGCGTGCGTGCGCAGACCGGCAAGACCTACAAGGAGCTGCTGCAGAGGCACCGCATGGAGACGGCGGCCCGCCTGCTGCGCCGCAGCGATCTGAACATCCAGCAGATCATTGCCCAGGTGGGTTACGAGAACACCAGCTATTTTTATCGTCTGTTCCACGAGCGCTACGGCCTGAGCCCCCGTGAGTACCGTCAGGTGCGCGCAGTCCGCAGCCGGACCACGGCCTGAGCATTCCAGGCAAGAGAATCACTTTCCCCCTGAGCGGGGCACCGGTGTGAGACGCACGGTGCCCTGCTTTTTTGCAGTTGTGCCGATGCACAAAAAACTGGTGTTTTCTGGCAGGATGTAGTATAATAACAAGTGCAACAAAGCGGTGCCGCGCCTTCCTTGCGGAGAATATGCGGCAGGATAAGAGGGTGTAAACAGATGTTTCGTGGAGCAGTGAGAGGAGATCTGCCGCAGATCCTGCAGATCTATGCCCATGCGCGGGAAGCCATGGCGGCTTCGGGCAACCCCACCCAGTGGGGCGACAACTTTCCCCCGCAGGAGCTTCTGGAGGAGGACATCGACTCCAACCGGCTGTTCGTGTATGTGGTCAACGGCCAGCTGCTGGGCGTGTTCGCTTTCATTCTGGGGGTGGACCCCACCTATCAGGTGATCGAGGACGGTGCATGGCTGAACGATGCCCTGCCCTATGGCACCATCCACCGGCTGGCCTCCTCCGGCAAGAGCAAGGGGGTGGCTTCGGCGGTCATCGAGTGGTGTCTGGAGCATTGCCAGAGCCTGCGGGCAGATACCCATGCCGACAACCAGATCATGCAGCATCTGCTGGAAAAGAACGGCTTTACGCGCTGCGGCATCATCCATGTGGCGGACGGAACGCCCCGCATCGCCTACCAGAAGCTGGCCCTGACCCAGCAGCACAGCTGAGCCAAAAACACAGCATAGCACCCTTTGCCCCGAGGGCCCGGCCCCGGGGCAGGGGGTGCTTTTTTGTTGTCAAAACTGCAAAACTGTATTTTATACAAATACAGTTTTCGGGGCGAAAAAATAAAAGTTCACAAAAATTGGAAAACGAGAGAGAAAAATGCCTGGAAATACTTCCTCTTTTGGGCCGTCTGTGCTATAATGACACTTGTTCTTGGGAAAGAGACAGAAAACTGTACGCATGAGGCGTACAGCATAAAGAGGAGTGTTATCATATTATGAAGACCCTGAAAGCTGCTGTTGCAAAATACAACGGCATCAGTCTGATCCTGCGCATCCTCGTCGGCCTGGCAGTCGGCGTGGTGCTGGCACTGGTGGCCCCGGGTGCCGGTTGGGTGGCTGAGTTCGGCAGCCTGTTCGTCGGCGCATTGAAGGGCATTGCCCCGGTGCTGGTGTTCGTGATCGTGGCAAGCGCCCTGGCACAGGGTTCTTCCAGGCTGGACCGCCGCTTTGGCACGGTGATCTGGCTGTACATGCTCACCACCTTCCTGGCCGCTGCCATTGCGGTGATGACCAGCTTCCTGTTCCCGGTGACCGTCGTGCTGGCCGATGCCGCCCAGTCCGACGTGATCCCCCAGGGTCTGGGCGAAGTGATGAGCACCCTGCTCACCAACTTTGTGGCCAACCCCGTGGCGGCCATCATGAACGGCAACTATATCGGTATCCTGTTCTGGGCCTGCATGTTCGGCATTGCCATGAAGGGCATCGGCTCTGAGAGCACCAAGACCTTTATGGCCAACACCGCCGATGCGGTGTCCCAGATCGTGCGCTGGATCATCAATCTGGCACCCTTCGGCATCATGGGTCTGGTGTACACCAACGTTTCCGGCAACGGCCTGGCCATCTTTACCCAGTACGGCAAGCTGCTGGCCCTGCTGGTGGGCACCATGCTGTTCATGGCCCTCATCGTTTCGCCGTTCATTATGTTCATCTACCTGCACTGCAATCCGTACCCGCTGGTGTTCCGCTGCCTGAAGGAGTCCGGTCTGACCGCCTTCTTCACCCGCAGCTCCGCCGCCAACATCCCCGTGAACATGGCCCTGTGTGAGAAGCTGGGGCTGGATAAGGACATGTATTCCGTGTCCATCCCGCTGGGCGCCACCATCAACATGGACGGTGCCGCCATCACCATCACCATCATGACGCTGGCCGCCGCCAACACGCTGGGCATTCAGGTGTCCCTGCCGGCCGCCATCGTGCTGAGCGCCATGAGCGCTCTGGGTGCCTGCGGTGCCTCCGGCGTGGCCGGCGGCTCCCTGCTGCTGATCCCCATGGCCTGCTCCCTGTTCGGCATCTCCAACGACGTGGCCATGCAGATGGTAGGCGTGGGCTTTATCATCGGCGTGGTGCAGGACTCGGTGGAAACGGCCCTGAACTCTGCCGGTGACGTGGAATTTGCCGCCACCGCAGAGTATCACCAGTGGCGCAAGCAGGGCAAGGCTCTGCCGGGGTTCCTGGCTCAGTGAGAAAACCTAAATTTTAAAAAATGCGAACGACCGCTGTCCTCGTTGCGAGGGCGGCGGCCGTTTTTTGCGTGTAAAATTTGAAAATCAATAACGATTGGGGTTATCCGTCTGGCAAAGAAGATAGTCGATGCTCACGTTGTACAACAAAGCAAGAGAAACCAGCAATTCTGCTGTGAGCTGTTGAATGCCTGTCTCGATGTAGCTGTACTTCCGCTGTGTGATACCGATTTGGTCAGCAACCATCTGTTGCGTAAGGTCGTGATCTTCTCGTAAGTCTTTAAGTCTGTTCTTCATGGCTGTTGCCCTCCTTACTATTAAGGATAGGCAAGAAGAATTTTTCTATTGACTAATAGATAAATATTATCTATAATACAAATATGCAATAAAAATACGGCTTTTGGCGAGAGAGGAACTGCAAATGGTCGTAAAGTCGGAATCTGTGATGGGAGAGATCCTGAAAAAACTTCCGTGTGAGCCGCCAGAGATAGGCGGAATTCTTGGCGGAAAAAATGGAGTGGTCACATGCCATGTCTTGGACTACGGAAAGACGGGCGGTTCTCCGTGCAGTTATACGCCAAATATTGCGTATTTGAACCGGAAGATCGAGGAATGGTTCAAAGATGGAATTGAATTTATGGGCATCTTTCATGTGCATTTTGGTGGAGCAGAGAGTCTTTCGCCGGGTGACAAATTGTACATCGGCCAGATTTTGGAAGCAATGCCAGAAGAAATAACTTGTTTGTATTTTCCGGTCGTTAAAATGCCTGAGCGGGAAATGGTGGTCTATCGGGCATCGAACGATCATGGGAAAATCAAAATAGAAAAAGAGCCAATCTTATATCAGGGAGGAATTGACGATGGAAAAAGTTGATACCCGGAACAAGCGCATGATCGTGCTGCCGGAGGGCTGCTTCTGTGGAAACTGCATGGAGTGTATCTATGCTGACCGGAGTGACTGGAACGGGGATAGGGTTTACTGCCGCTGCCAGAAAGGCTGGACCCACGGCTACAACCGCCCGGAAGATCGGAACGGCTGCATCTGGTTTGAAGAACGCTAAGAAAGTGATGGACCTGTAGTAAAGGAGCAGATCGGCCATCAGGATCAGTGTGGAACAATGAACTCACCGGATCTGCTCTTTAAAAGCTGCAAAGTGCGGCTTGCTTTGGGGAAGGCTGCACTGGAATGAATCCAGAAAACGGAGGAATAGAAAATGGATCAGTTGGTGGTATTGATCGTGATTCTGCTGATCGGCGCATGGTTTTCCTGGCGGGATAT
>ENA-UEQN01002738-UEQN01002738.1-human-gut-metagenome-genome-assembly--contig:-NODE-2738-length-11833-cov-6.404304_pt1 | contig 11833 bp, 9 predicted proteins | sample MGYA00242940_ERZ507944 | MGnify/ENA primary metagenome ERZ507944 (study PRJEB26167, sample SAMN06115449) | human gut metagenome | host: Homo sapiens | place: China:Fujian | collected 2015-08-20... | reverse complement strand
CCGATAAAGGGAAGGATCAGATCACGGCCGTCCTGCTGGAAGGGTCTATCCGTTTCGAAAGCCCGACACAACAAGTCCTTTCTGCAAACTTTGAGAAACTCGCACCTGATGCTGAACACAAGAAGGGTCATAAGCCACTCCGTTTCTCTCCGATATTTTCATTGGGTAAGCGGAGTTCATCCAACCTACCACCAGATTAGGAGAGATAGCACCATTGCTATACGCATTGCAGGTGAAAGCAACATATTGCGCACCTACACGGTCCAACTCATTCAAATCCAATTCGATATACTCGGCAGTACCTTTCTTGTCGGGGATGCTTCGGATATCTCCGCTATGTTTAGCACCAATAGCTTTCAGATTGAAGTAGGAACACACTTCTGTCGTTGAAGGCAAAGTGATATGACAACTCAAGTCCATATCCAAATGCTGTGCCGGAAGTCCCTTTCCCCATTGCATAAACAATCGAACCTTATCTCCTTCCACCGGGAAACGTGTACCCTGCAAGGCACAGGAAGTATCCTGAACCGCTTCGCTACGATCACCGATAGACAATGGAATATGAAACAACATAGGATCAATATACATACTTGCGCTTCCACTTCCGGCACCCGCATTGGCAAAGCGGGTAGCAACAACCTCTTTACACAAATCCTGTACCTCTTTCACCATTTCTTTAAGCTGGTCTTCCATATAAAGACTCACCAAATAGTGAGGCTCTATCAAAAGCGCATTACCACCTAAAGGTTTCACCATTCTCTTATGTCCTTGCTCAAAGTAACTCTCCGCATACATACCCAAAGTGACCACCAAACGAGCCGGCAACAAATGAACGACTTCTTTAAATGCCGCCAACGTCTCTTCCGGACCGAACCAAAGCATATTGGCAAACAAGGAACGTGCAAACATACCCGGACGTTGCTTCAACAAAGCGAATGTCTGTGCCGCATCTGCTTTCAAACGGCTACGTTCCACTTCTCCCTGCCAAACTGTATATGCCTGACAGTAGAATACGTCCATCAACTCTTTCAAATTTTCGAATCCCGGTTTACGAGCATATTCCGCCAAACGCAATGCACGTATCATACGTACCCACATTTCCCTTTTCGAATGCATCATTTCACAAGACTTCTCCGGTGTCATCGCCAAATTGTTCAACCAAAGAGCCACCATTTTACACTCGCGACGGGTATATTTCAGTTTTAATTCTTCCCGCTTTGCCTGGGCAGCCGAACGGCTTTTATCCAAAGCATTGCACAGATGTGCATTGTTTCTACCCGCTTTACGAATGAGGGTCTTTGGCTCTATGATTTGCAAGAATCCGGTTTTCTTATACCACAAATAACGCAATATATCATTCGGAGCAGAGAAATAAATCTGCGCTTCCTGTGCCCTATCCTGCTCTACCAGTGTGTCGATCACCAGCATCAGAGTTTCTTTCATCTTGATTCCGACTGCCGGCAACGGAAGTTCAGCCAACAAGATTTTCAAGCTGTCCGCTTGTGTTGCATCAAGGGCCGTACGTGATTCCAGCAAGTCACCAAAGAAAACATTCAGCTCTTTTTCCTGCCAAAGTTCCAACATTTTCAGTTTCCTGGCTTGTCCGAAATATTCTGTAGATGCCGTTTCAAACGGAGTTCCGCAGAACGGACAACCGTTGTATCGTTCCAAGGGGAATGTATTATCCGGAATCACGTGTCCGCAAGATAGTTTCACACCTTTCTTACTATTGAACATATTAGCAAGCCATGTAATCCAATGATCCAAACGTGTTTCTCCGGTAGGTGTATCCCAGCCTTTCACCAATGGAGCCCAGTTGAGTGACACACCCAATACTTCTTTCATCACCTGGAGAATCTCCACCTGTTGTGCCGGATACAACTGATTGACAGCATGCAGCAACTCTTCGGATAAGCTATATCCCACTTTTCGAAGTTGAGCAACCAATGTTACAGTAGTCGAAGTCAATGCTTCGCGCTTTTCAGTTCCTTCTATCGCTGGCAAATAAATTGCATGTTGCCTGATAGATACTTTCAACAAATCTTTTTTCATACGTTGTGTTTTTTAAGTAAGGTAATCGGAAGACTGTGAATCAATGGAGCATTCCTGCAGTGTTGAAGTAAGTCTTACTTGACCTTAAGCTGATAAAAAGAGGTAGAACAGGCCGGATTCGAACCAGCAATATCCACCGTTAAGAAGTAAGCCCCGGTTGACCTCATTTCAGATAATCCCGAAGCTACTGTCCTACCTCTATATTTGTTTTTTTGCGAAACAGAAAAACGGATAATCGTACTGGTAATTTCTACCCTAAAGAATGTGTTGAAGTAACCCATACTTGACCTGTTTTCTTGTTTCCGGGACAAAGTTACATACCCAACTGCGCAGCCTTTTTGCGTAGTTGAAACTTTTTTTCTATTTTTGTTCGAAAACTCTAAAAAAGTCAATTATGCCTGTCAGTAGAAATGCCTTAATCCGCTACAAAACAATAGATACTTGTCTGCGGAACCGTTTCCGGAAATGGACACTCGAAGATTTAGTGGATGCCTGCTCCGATGCTTTGTATGAATATGAAGGTATTGACAAAGGCATCAGTAAGCGCACCGTGCAAATGGATATCCAATTGATGCGTAGTGAAAAGTTGGGTTACAATGCTCCAATCGTGGTGAAAGACCATAAATACTATACATACGAAGATCCGGAATACAGCATTACGAATACGCCCCTTTCCGAACAGGACCTGAAAGTGATGTCGGAAGCCGAGGAACTTCTGAAACAATTCAATGGATTCTCTTATTTCTCGGGTATGGGAGACATTATCAGTCGTCTGGAAGACCATGTCACCTCAGTCCGACAGAAGACTACTCCCATCATTGATTTTGAAAAAAATAATAGTCTGACAGGATTAAACTATCTCAATGATCTCTACCAGGCCATTTTGAACCAGCAACCGTTAAGTTTAAAATACCGTTCTTTCAAAGCACGCTCAGCAGCTACATTCGTATTCTATCCTTATCTATTGAAAGAATACCGGAATCGCTGGTTCGTCTTCGGTTCAAAGAAGAATACGCGTATGCTCTACAATCTGGCACTCGACCGTATACTGGAACTGGCTCCGGCAAAAGATGAGCCCTATTACGGAAATAGTAACTTCGACCCTTCTACCTTTTTCGATGATATAGTAGGTGTAACTAAAGGAATCAACCAACACCCCGAAGAAGTACGTTTTTGGGTAAATCCGGAACATGCCCCTTATGTCCTGACCAAACCTATTCATAAAAGCCAGCATCTCATAGAACAAAGAGAAGACGGTTCCATGGTTTTTCAAATTACAGTAGTCATCAATCATGAATTGCAACGTGAAATCTTAGGCTTTGGAGATGGCATACGTGTGTTATATCCGGCATCACTGGTACGTTTCATGAAAAGTAAATTTCGTTCGGGCAGTCAGTTGTACACTGAGGATATCTAAAGGGAGTCCGGTATCCGGATATCCCTATCCCCCTACTCCCGTCACTGTCTTCAGCAAATAACCTATCAGAAAACTGATTCCGGCCACGGAGAAGCTCAACACCGCCATCTCCGTGAAACGGCGTTTAAAGCTTTCATTACGGGCAATGTCATAATAATAGTTGAAAAAGGCAATAATCAGCAATGCCATCACCAGCATGATGCATAAAGCCAGAACAGGACTTGACAATAAGATAAACGGACCTACCAAAGCCACTACGGTTATGATATAAGCTATCCCCGTATAAATAGCTGCCTTAACCGGACGCTTATTATGAGTCTTTTCTGATTTAGTGGAAAGGTATTCGGAAGAAGCCATAGAAAGTGCCGCTGCAATCCCTGTAATGCTGCCGGTCAGCGCAATCAGTTTCGTATCATTCAGTGCCAGCGTGAAACCTGCCAATGCTCCGGTAAACTCTACCAAAGCATCATTCAACCCTAAGACTACCGAACCCATATATTGCAAGCGCTCCTCATCTATCATTTCAATAAGCTTTTCTTCATGGTGCTGCTCATCCCGCGCCATCTCGGCAAAGTGTTCCATACTCGGGTATTGGGAATATACCCCACTCGTTTCTTTCTCTCCCAGTTCCAGACGACGAACGGCAAACGTAACACCCAGCAGACGCACTAACCATACATAAAAGCAGATTTCAAAACGATTAGGACTGACATCCTGATGAGTATAGCCTCGTAGTGTGGCGTAGTGCCTACTTTCATCCTCTGCAATACGTTGCAATATCTCCCGGTTATGAATATCCTTTTCCTTTACCGCTAACTTCCGGTATATAATACTCGACGTTATTTCCTCTTTCTGAAAGCCAATCATCTTTTTGATCAATTCTTGCTCAGTCTCTTTCTCCATGCTCTTTATTTTAAGGATACACTAAATTATAAGTTATTTATCAGGTACAACAATCCAAGCAATAATTGTTTCCGGTCAGAATGATTTTTTAATAAAACATAGAAAGCTGATCGGTACGCAGACTCTTCATTTCCCGTTCTTTAATCACTGCGTCCTTATCCACTTCTCCTATTAGCATCGGAGAATCCTTATCGTGTTTACTCCGGTTAAATTTTGCCGTATTATAATTACCTTTAATAGCATAGCAATAAATGCAGCCATTAAGGCAGCTTTCATAAGTGCCGATGTCAATACTTTCCACACAACGGCAAATGTCCCGCTGATTCTTGTCTTTACGGGCAATAATAGGATATCCGACAATTCGTTCAATCAACCTATTGTCAACGCACACTCCACCCGAAATACCCAAATGAGATAAGTCGACCTTCGTTGTACAAGTATCCAACTCCATCGAACATTCATCCGCAACCTTCTTAAATGAAATGGTCATGGCATCGATATCTTCCTTTATCAACGGCTCGATATGAAATTCACGGAGAAAGGAACGCACATGCGGATAATGATCAATAAAGCCCAGCATACACTTTTCAGTATAGTCATGCAAAGCAAATGCCATTTCTGCAAATTTGTCTTGGTGGAAAGTAACTGTGTATTGTTCATTCGTAAGAATAGGATCATATCGCCACACCACTTTCTCCCTTCCTATCTTATCAGAAAGGCGTTTGAATGTATCTATACGCTTTTGAAGTGGTGGCAGTTTACTTTCAAGTTCCGTTCCGTACGGATTCAGTGTAAACTGGAAATAGTATTTATAGTCCTGTAATCTGTCCAGTTTATCAATCATCGGTGCAGGATTCTTCGTCCAAAAGACAATGCAATCAATGACAGCAGGGTCCAGGTTGACCCTGCTGATCATATTAGGATTATACGGATTAGGTACCAGAACATACCTTTCTTTTATCCGGTTGAGAAACCACTCCGAATAAAAAGCAGGTATATCCGTCCTGCGACTGGCACTGATGATCATCTTCCTACCTCGCTATTCGTCGGAAGATGGAACCACGTAATCTTCTTTAATGAATTCGTCATATACCCTCTTGGGATGGTCAAAATGAGCCACACCTGTACGATCTTCATTAAAGTTCTCTCGACGGAATTTTTTCAGTTTCAAATTGTCTTCAGCATACTCTCTGAGTTTCCTCTTTTCACTCCCGTACAAAGAGCTATCCAATACCTCAGATTCCAACAAACCTTCCCTGGGAGTGATGGTAGGCAATAGATTTTGTTCCAACAGTCCGCGATAAGCACCATTGTACTCACACCAAACATTATCACCCAAAACAAACAAGCGATACGTGTAGTTTGACCATGCCGTCTTGATGGTAATCTCGCGGGCATAGATTTCTACTGTCGCCTCCGAATTGTAATTCGGATCACGGATGACAACCAACTTTCTGCCTGAAATATCCTCTTTTACTAAAGTTGTCCATCTCTCACAATTCAGGATCTCTTCGATAATTTCAGGTAGTTTTTCTCTAATTTCAAAATGTATTCTCATATTCTTTGCCTGTGGGTCAGGACTTTTTTACTACCCCCCAATTGATATATGCCCCTAAAGATAACAAGTATTTGTCAGAAAAACAATAAAAAATCCGTTATCTATTTGCCATGCGATAGATATTTTTCATATCATCGCGATGTAAAACCTTCAAATTTCCGGTTGTTGTACTACCACCGGAACTACACTTATCTGCCATGAGTTTGATTTCTTCGTCAGTGGCCTGCCGTCCTATCAACTCGCAAATACTAACCGGCATTCCAATTGCGCGATAGAAATCTTCCATGGCTTCAATGCCTGCCAAAGCGGTATGTTCGGGTGATTTGAAATCATTTGTTACACCCATCACATTCACGGCAAACTGAGCGAAACGGGTTATATTTTCTTTGTAGACATACCGTGCCCAGCTTCCCCAAAGAGCTGCCAGACCTGCACCATGTGCTACATCGAATAGTGCACTCAGTTCATGTTCAAGCTGGTGTGTTGCCCAGTCACCAGTTGTTCCACATCCCGTCAAATCATTGTGTGCCAAGCTACCTGCCCACATAATTTGGGCACGATGTACATAATTCTCCGGTTCTTTCAGTACTTCAAAAACGCTATCTTTTACCGTACGGAGAATACTTTCAGCAATGGCATCAGTCACTGTCATATCGTCATCATGAGAGAAATAACGTTCCATGGTATGCATCATAATGTCCGTTACACCACAAGCTGTCTGATAGTTGGGCAATGTATAAGTCCGTTCCGGATTCATCACAGCAAATTTGCAACGGCACAGATTATTGGAATAACCTTTTTTCAAATCACCGTCCTCATTGGTTATCACGGTACTGTTACTCATTTCACTCCCCGCAGCAGGAATTGTCAGCACGGTAGCAACCGGCAGACAAGCTTCCGCATGGGCTCGTCCCATATAAAAATCCCAGACTTCACCCTCATAAGGTACACCGAAAGCAATCGCCTTCGCAGAATCAATCACACTACCGCCACCTACGGCAAGAATGAAATCAACCTTTTCTTTCCGACACAGTTCAATACCCTCGTGTACTTTCGACAAACGTGGATTAGGAACCACCCCACCCAGTTTTACGTAAGCAATACCTTCCGCCTCCAATGCCCGGCATATTTTATCCAGCAAACCGGAACGCTCCGCACTCTGTCCGCCATAATGTACCAGGACTTTAGCGCCGCCATATTGCTTCACCAATTTCCCTGTTTTATCTTCCGATAATGCTCCAAACACAACCTGTGTGGGTGCATAGTAAATAAAGTCTTTCATCGTCAATTTCGTTTTTTTATTCTGATACAAAGATAAGCATATTGAGGGTAGAAAGGTTCATAGAAACTATAACTTTTCATTATCTTTGCACCGTAATTACCGACTAACTAATCCGAGAATAAATATTATGGCATTTACCAACAACATTATGATTGTCCGCCACAGATTGCTGACAGAGCTGGTAAAACTGTGGAGGGATAACGAACTTGTAGAAAAAATAGACCGTCTTCCCATTGAATTGAGTCCGAGAAGGTCAAAACATGCAGGACGCTGCTGCGTACATAAAGAACGCGCCGTGTGGAAATACAAATCACTGCCGTTGCTGGGACTGGATATGGAAGATGAAAAAGATGAATTAACCCCATTATCAGAGTATGCAGCACATGCACTGGACCGTGCAGAAAACGGAACGCCGAAAGATAACATCATGTGTGTGATTGATGAAGCATGTTCCGCCTGCGTACAAATCAATTACGAAATCACCAACCTTTGCCGCGGATGTACCGCCCGTAGCTGCCAGACCAACTGTCCGAAGAAAGCTGTCCATGTAAAGGAAAGCGGACAAGCATGGATAGACCATGATGAATGCATCAGTTGTGGTATTTGCCACAAGAGCTGCCCCTATCATGCCATTGTCTATATCCCAGTACCTTGCGAAGAGGCTTGTCCGGTAAAAGCTATCAGCAAGGATAAGAAAGGTATCGAACACATCGACGAAAGTAAATGTATCTATTGCGGAAAGTGTCTCAACGCTTGTCCGTTCGGAGCAATTTTCGAAGTGTCACAGGTATTCGATATCCTGCACAAGATACGCAAAGGAGAAAAAATAGTGGCCATTGTGGCACCCTCTATCCTGGGACAATTCAAGACTACTATTGAACAGGTATATGGTGCACTCAAAGCTGTAGGATTCACTGATGTCATCGAAGTGGCTCAAGGAGCTATGGATACGGTCAGCAACGAAGCACATGAATTGATAGAGAAGTTGGAAGAAGGACAGAAGTTTATGACTACTTCCTGTTGCCCTTCCTACATAGAACTCGTAAATAAACATATTCCGGGCATGAAACCTTATGTTTCAGGCACAGGTTCACCGATGTATTATGCAGCACGCATTGCCAAAGAGAAACATCCGGATGCCAAAGTCGTTTTCATCGGCCCGTGTGTAGCCAAACGTAAAGAAGCCCAGCGTGATGAAGCTGTAGATTTTGTTATGACTTTCGAAGAAGTGGCATCTGTATTGGACGGACTGAATATTCAGTTGGAGCAATCGCAACCTTATGCCATGTCGTTCGCATCCGTGCGCGAGGCACATGGATTTGCCCAGGCTGGTGGCGTAATGGGAGCAGTAAAAGCCTATCTGAAAGAAGAAGCTGACAAAATCAATGCCATCCAAGTAGCTAATCTGGATAAGAAAACCATCGGTTCATTGCGGGCGTATGCCAAATCAGGCAAAGCACCGGGGCAATTTATAGAAGTGATGGCATGTGAAGGTGGCTGTATCACCGGACCTTGTACGCACAATGAGATTGCCGCAGGTAAACGTCAGTTTGTACAAGAATTAGCTAAACAGGAAAAGACGTATTAAAACCAGCGTAGCGCTGGAGCAAGGCTTCCTTTCGGCGTACAGACTATTTTTCATCCGCAGATAACACGGATTACGCTGTTCTTAAGGCTGCGCCATGTTTCTATAGTATACAACGAGCACGGAGAGAAAAAATCCGTGTGATCCGTGTCATCTGCGGATGAAAAATAAATAGCATGAAGAACTTGATTGATCAATTACATAACGAGCGGACCCTAAGTGCTGAAGAATACAAAGCACTACTCCTTTGCCAAGACGCTGATACTTTAAAGTATCTGCAGGAGCAGGCACGGGAGATGTCACTTGAGCAGTTTGGCAATCGGGTATTTATTCGTGGGCTGATTGAGATTACCAACCATTGCCGTAACAATTGCTATTATTGCGGTATACGGAAAGGAAATCAATCTGTTCTCCGTTATGAGTTGACACGGGAGGATATTCTGGAATGTTGTCGTGAAGGATATACCCTCGGTTTCCGGACTTTCGTCTTGCAAGGTGGTGAAACATCCTCCGTAAAAGATGATTTTATCCTTGAAACTGTTACTGCTATACATCGTGAGTTCCCGGATTGCGCCATCACACTATCATTAGGCGAAAAGTCCCGTGAGACTTACGAGCATTTCTTCCGGGCGGGTGCCAATCGATATTTGCTTCGCCACGAAACGCATAATGAAGAGCATTACCATCATCTGCACCCCGATAAGATGTCTATCAGACAACGCTTGCAATGTTTGGCATGGCTGAAAGAAATAGGATATCAGACAGGAACAGGTATTATGGTAGGCAGTCCGGGACAGAACACCGATCATCTGGTGGAAGATCTCCTTTTTATAGAGCAATTTCATCCTGAAATGATAGGAATCGGTCCTTTTATTCCGCACCACGATACCCCGTTTGCAGCATGCCCACCGGGAAGCATGGAGATGACTCTGAAACTTCTTTCCATCTTCCGGTTAATGCATCCGAAGGTGTTATTACCCTCTACCACAGCATTAGCAACGCTTGCACCGGATGGACGAGAACGCGGAATACTGGCAGGAGCCAATGTAGTAATGCCAAACCTTTCTCCCCCGGAACAACGGAACAAATACTCACTTTATGATAACAAAGCCTCTTTGGGAGCCGAAGCTGCAGAAGGCTTACAACAATTAGAAGAAAAACTGACGGTTATCGGATACCGGATATCGAAAGAAAGAGGAGACTACTTATCACTAATCACTCACCCCTAATCACTAAAAAACGTGTATAATGTAAGTTCAAAGCAGGCAGAAGAGTTCATCGATCACCAGGAGATACTGGATACGCTGGACTATGCCCGTACCAATAAAGACAACCGTGCCCTCATTGAGAGTCTGCTCGAAAAGGCAGCCTCATGCAAAGGTTTGTCCCATCGTGAAGCCGCTCTACTGTTAGAATGCGACCAGCCCGACCTGACGGAACGTATCTTCCATCTGGCACGGGAAATTAAGCAAAAACTATATGGCAACCGCATCGTAATGTTCGCCCCGCTATACCTTTCCAATTATTGTGTGAACGGATGCGTTTACTGCCCCTATCATGCAAAGAACCGCACTATCGCCCGCAAGAAATTATCACAGGAAGAAATACGCCGGGAAGTGATTGCCTTGCAGGATATGGGACACAAACGTCTGGCACTGGAAGCCGGCGAAGACCCTCTACGCAACCCCATCGATTATATTCTGGAATCTATTCAGACCATCTATGGTATTCATCATAAGAATGGTGCTATCCGGCGGGTAAACGTGAATATTGCCGCTACAACGGTAGAGAACTATCGTCGGCTGAGAGATGCAGGTATCGGTACTTACATTCTTTTCCAAGAAACCTATCACAAGGGGAATTACGAGACCCTGCACCCCACAGGCCCTAAAAGCAAGTATTCCTATCACACCGAAGCTATGGACCGTGCCATGGAAGGTGGTATCGACGATGTAGGTATAGGTGTATTATTCGGGTTGAATACCTATCGATACGATTTCGTAGGATTATTGATGCATGCCGAACATCTGGAAGCGGCATTCGGTGTCGGACCGCATACAATCAGTGTACCCCGTATCTGCCCAGCGGATGATATTGAAACAAAAGATTTCCCCAATGCCATTTCTGATGAAATGTTCTGCCGCCTCGTTGCGGTAATCCGCATTGCAGTGCCTTACACCGGAATGATCATTTCTACCCGTGAATCGGAAGCTGTACGACGTAAGGTATTGGAATTAGGTATTTCACAAATCAGTGGCGGCTCACGTACCAGCGTAGGCGGATATGCCGTACCGGAAACGAAAGAAGAGAACTCGGCCCAATTCGATATCAGCGACCGCCGCACACTGGATGAAGTTGTAAACTGGTTGCTCGATCTGGGACATATCCCCAGTTTCTGTACGGCTTGTTATCGTGAAGGTCGGACAGGTGACCGTTTCATGTCTCTTGTCAAACGGGGACAGATAGCAAATTGCTGTCAGCCCAATGCCTTGATGACTCTGAAAGAATATCTGGAAGATTACGCTTCACCCGAAACCCGGGAGAAAGGTATCCGCCTCATTCATGAAGAGATGGAACGCATCCCGAATCCGAAAATCCGGGAAATAGCTCTGCGAAACCTGCATGAGATAGAGGAAGGGAAAAGAGATTTCAGATTTTAAAAAGAAAATGATAATTTATTACCCCCTTAATATTGAGACTAATGAATCAGACTCCTAATGCCAACCGCCTCCACATCGCCCTCTTCGGACGGCGAAACAGTGGAAAATCCAGCCTTGTCAATGCCTTGACAGGGCAAGATACCGTTATAGTCTCCCCCACTTCCGGCACTACTACTGATCCTGTGACAAAAGCAATGGAAATTCATCCACTCGGCCCGTGTCTGCTTATTGACACTCCGGGCTTCGATGACGAAGGCGAGCTGGGAGAAATGCGCGTAGAATGCACCTTGAAAATAATCGGAAAAACCGACATCGCCCTGTTGCTTTGTGAAACCGGAGACGCACAGGAACAGGAATGGCTTCAACGATTGAAAGA
>ENA-UEQN01002736-UEQN01002736.1-human-gut-metagenome-genome-assembly--contig:-NODE-2736-length-11841-cov-3.889833_pt1 | contig 11841 bp, 10 predicted proteins | sample MGYA00242940_ERZ507944 | MGnify/ENA primary metagenome ERZ507944 (study PRJEB26167, sample SAMN06115449) | human gut metagenome | host: Homo sapiens | place: China:Fujian | collected 2015-08-20... | reverse complement strand
TGCCCGCTCTTATCGGTCGTCGATAAATTTTTAAAGATCATTTCGGCTTTCGCCGCCGCTCAGTTTCGTGAGCGAAGGATTGAAATTTTACAGACTTAAAATTTCTTGTCAACTCGACAGTTCGTTTCAAACTGTAAAATTTCTTTTCATAATGCGAAACTCATCGTTCCGAACGAGGATGAATTATCCTTGCCTAAATCGCTTCTGTCAACGAGGATCTATGTCATTTTTTCAAAAAATCATCCTTTATCTATTAAATTCAAACAGTTGCATTAAATGTAAAACTTCGTATGCAACCTTTCATTTAAAAATAAAAGCCGAAGTCTTTCTCGACTCCGGCTCATACAAAACTCTTCAATGAATACTATTTTTGCTTCGGTTCGCTTGAAAAGAAAGGTGCAGCCGCTTTCAAATAGACGAACATGGAATAAATCGTCAGGATTGCAGCGATATAAATCAGAATGGTTCCCGTAAGGTAGACATTCCATGCGCCGATCGGATCAAAATAAAGAAGCATCGGAATAGAAACCATCTGAGCGATTGCTTTGATCTTTCCAAACCAATTAACTTTTACCTTTCCGGACTCACCGACTCTAGCCATCCATTCACGCAGAGCTGAAACGGTAATTTCTCTTCCGATAATTACCAGCGCTACCAGCATATCAACGCGTCCGAAGGCAAGAAGAACGATTAATGCCGCGCTAACCATAAGCTTGTCAGCCACAGGATCCAAGAATGCCCCGAGTGTTGTGCCCATCCCATAACGTCTGGCGATAAAGCCGTCCAAGGCGTCCGTAACCGCCGCGACAATAAAGAAAATACATCCGAGCAAATTCTGCGAATGCATACTTAGAACTGAAGTCGGAATCATGAAGACGCCGACGATTAACGGAATCAATGCAATACGAGTCCATGTAAGGACCATCGGAATATTGATTCGTACTTTTTTAACTGATTTGTCCATGCAACTGTGCGTAAATTTGTCTGGCTAAAGTTTGAGAGATGCCATCTACACTTGCGATGTCCTCCACGGATGCGTTGGACAACACTTTCAAGCTGCCGAACCGCTCAAGAAGTTTTTGTCTTCTTTTCGAACCGACTCCCTCAAGATCCTCAATTCTAGAATAATTTCTAGCCTTAGCCCGCTTCGCTCTCATACCGGTAATAGCAAAACGGTGCGCTTCGTCACGAATTTGGGCAATCAGCATCAGCGCAGGTGATTCTTGTCCGAGTTTGAGAGGTTCTTTATTTGGGTCCGGAAAAACCAATTCTTCCAGTCCAACCTTTCTTCCCTCGCCTTTTGCAACACCAACAATGACGTTTTTATCCAAACCTAATTCGTCAAAGACTTCGCAGGCCATCTTAACTTGTCCGCGCCCGCCGTCTACGAGAACAATATTCGGCAGAGTGGCCTCACCGTTAGCAACTCTTTGATATCTTCGAGTCAGAACCTGTTTCATCGCAGCATAGTCGTCGCCCGCCGTGACGTCTTTGATGTTGAACCTTCTGTATTGAGAGCTGTCCATGCGGTTTCCGGCAAAAACTACGCAGGATGCTTGGGTTGCTTCGCCCGAACTATGGCTAATATCGAAACACTCAACACGAAAATCTTCATACTCGGACTCAGGGATATCCAGTCCCAATTCCTGAACCAATGCCCCGATTCTTTTCTTCTGACTACCCTCTTCCGCAACTTTGCGTCCCAATGAGACTTTGGCATTGGTGACAGCGAGTTCAAGCCATTTTCTGCGAATATTCTGAGGACGGTAGATGACACTAACCTTCTTACCGGCAATCGTATTGAGGAGCTCTTCAATTCTTGGAGAACGCTCTTCCAGATTGATAATGACCACGGGAGGCACATCCATCTGCGTGTAGTGATGAGTAATGAATGCCTCAAGCACTTCTTCAAGTTCCGGTAATTCGGCATTCCGACCTAAAGATGGGAAAGATGCCTTGTCACCAAGATGACGACCTCCTCGAACCATCGCTAAATTCACACATACTTCGCCTTGAGCGGCAACCGCGGCAATAATGTCTGCATTGGCATCCGGCGCAGCTTCCATAGACTGCTGATGAATGACATTGGAAATCGCTGCCAAGTGATCTCTCATTACAGCTGCCCGCTCAAAGTCGAGTTTCTGCGAGTACTCGTTCATTCTGCGAGTCAGATCTTCCTGGACCTTTTGAGAATCTCCTCTTAGAAATTCTTTTGCTAGGTCAACCGACTTACCGTATTCCTCCGGCGACACTTTTTTACAGCATCCTCCGCTGCAGCGCCCGATCTGGTAAAGCAGGCAAGGACGGGAGCGGTTATTAAAAACAGAAGTCTCACAAGTTCTCAGCTGAAAAACCTTCTGCAGCAAAAGCATGGTGTCTTTAGCCGCATTCGCATTGGGATACGGGCCGAAATATGAATTGCGTTTATCGAGCGCTCCGCGGTAATAAGACAAGCGCGGATACTCTCCGGAACTTAATTTAAGGTACGGATACGACTTATCGTCACGGAAAAGAATATTGAAGCGGGGATCCTGAGTCTTAATCAGGTTCGATTCAAGAATCAAAGCCTCGGCTTCGCTGTTCACGACCGTGATTTGTGCGCTCGCAATCTGATCTACCATCAGTTTGGTACGAGGCGCTAGCGTTTTTTGGAAGTAACTGGAGACGCGGCGCTTCAAGTCCCTTGCTTTGCCTACGTAAAGCAAATTACCGTCTTTATCGAAATATCGATAAACGCCAGGCAAATGAGGCAGATTCTTTAAAAACTCGGCCGAATCAAATTTCTTGTCCGGCAGGTTCACAAGCTTTCCTTCAGTTTCTTTAAGAGCAGTTTCCATATACCTTTGGTAGGTCTTTTTGAACTTGAATACGGATTTAATTAAATACGTGTCGACAGTCAATCAACATTTCCTAAATTATAGGAAGCAGCCAGATGCTGGTGCTCAGAGTTGTATCACTTTGGTCTAAAAGACAAAATACTATCGAACATCGCAAAAAATTGGCGTAACCAATCGTTGCGCAGCTTCGACCGCATCGATTGTTTTTCTTGAGTTAAGGTTAAGATTGAGAGATATTTTTTCCAATCTATTTTCTAGAAAGCATGACCATCGATATTTTCTGTGACGTTATCGACAATTTCGGTGATGCCGGAGTCTGCTGGAGGTTGGCCTCCATTTTTTCCTGCGAGCACGGTTTTCCGGTGAAGCTCTATATTAATGATGCAGAAACGCTTTCTAAAATCACGGCCGGCTTAGACCCAAAAAAATTACCGTGCCTTGTCCAAGGCGTGGAAATTCACGACTGGAAGGACGCGGAAACGAGCGAGCCGTCCCAAGTTGTCATAGAGACCTTCGGATGCCGCCTCCCGATCGCATTCGAGCATAAAATTGCAGCCGCGCGTCCGCAGCCGATTTGGATCAACCTTGAATACTTATCAGCCGAAGACTGGGTGGAAGGCTGCCATAGTCTGCCCTCTCCACATCCGTCCTTAAACGTCAATAAATATTATTTCTTTCCCGGCGTCACGAAAAAGACCGGCGGCCTAATGATCGAGAAAGATCTATTTATAAGACAAGAACGTTTTGCAAAAGACAGAAATAAATTCTTAGAGAGTTTCAATCTGGACCCCGCCCTGTTCACGGTTTTCGTCTTTTGCTATCCCGGCGCGCCGTTGGCTGAATTTTATAAAGCACTCCGGCAGCGCGGCAAAGAAATCAATCTGCTTCTTCCGAAGGGTGCAGCTACTGATATTCTGTCCAAGCTTTATGAGGAACATCCATCCCGAAATATTCAGTTTGGAGTTTCAAAGATGGTTCCTCAATCTGAATTTGACAAATTTTTATGGGCCTCGGATTCTTTAATCATTCGCGGAGAGGACTCTTTCGTCAGGGCTCAGTTATCCGGTAAGCCGTTCATCTGGAATATCTACCCTCAAACCGAAGAAACGCACATTAAAAAATTAGAAGCCTTCGGCGAGAGAATCCGACCTTATTACGGAGAGAGTTATCAAACTTGGATAGATATGAATTTATCCTGGAATAAGTCCTCTAGAGACTTAACTTGCTGTTGGGAGCGATGGTGCCATGAGTTGCCTCTTATGAAAGAAGCCGCCCAGCACTGGAGAGACCATTTGGTTTCCTTAGGTTCCCTCGCAGACAACCTTCTCAGCTTTGTGAAAAGCAAAATCTAATGCCTGTTTTCAAGAAGACTCTATCCACTATGGAGGAAGGTTTCTTCTTCCACAACATATTCCTTCGGACATTCTCGAAAGATCGTTAGAAGTTGCAAGAGACGGTACCAAAATTTTGACGGAGCACTGTTTTTAAAGCTAAAATCTTTGTTTTAAAAAATTTTAGTTCGGCCGTTATTCACAGCGACCGCAGACATTAACCTTTCATTTTTAAGTATTAATATGAAAACAGCACAAGAACTTCGCGTCGGCAACGTCGTGATGATCAACAACACTCCGATGGTCATTTTGAAGTCTGAATACAGCAAGGGCGGCCGCGGTGCCTCCACTGTCAAACTCAAAATGAAGAACCTTCTTTCCAACGGCGGTACCGAAACTGTTTATCGTGCTGATGACCGTTTCGAAGACATTATCCTCGACAAGAAAGAAGTTTCTTACTCCTACTTCGGCGATCCTCTTTATGTTTGGATGGACGACGAATACAACCAGTACGAAGTCGAAGCCGAAGTTATGGAAGACGTCCTCAAATATCTTGAAGACGGCATGAAGGCTGAAGTTGTTCTTTACAACGGCCGCCCCATCTCCATCGAACTCCCGACAATCCTGGTTCGTGAAGTTGTTTACACCGAACCTGCTGTCAAAGGCGATACTTCCGGCAAAGTCATGAAACCTGCCAAGCTGGCCACAGGCCACATCGTTCAGGTTCCGGCTTTCGTTAACACCGGCGACAAGATCGAAATCGACACAAGAACCGACGAATACCGCAGCCGCGTTATGTAATTTGTCGGGATTCAGTCTCGCCTAACGAGAGATTGAAAATCCAAAGCCGGGCTTTCGGGTCTGGCTTTTTTCTTGCCTAAAAGTCCAGAAACATAGAATTCTCAATCTGCCTATTCTCTTGGACAACTGGACTTTCACTCCATATCCTTAATCGATATCACTGACAAACGGGTGCCTGATATCGCTTAATCACGGTTTATTTCTGGATTGTGCGGTAATTTTTCCGCAAATGCGGGGTTGACCGAAAACAATCAATTACAATCCCCAATATCCATTAATAACTTATTTAAACCTTCGACCATGGAACCTTATGCAGCCGGCTGGTTATCAATCCTGCCTCCAATCATTGCCATCGTCCTTGCTCTGATCACCAAAGAAGTGTTTTCTTCTTTATTGATCGGCATCTTCTCCGGCGCCGCCATTTACACATTCGGCTCCGGCGTGCCTGATCCTTTAATCAAGATGCTTGACGTTACTTTTTCGCTCATGGGCCAAAAAGTCGACTTCCAGATCCTTCTCTTCTGTACTCTTTTAGGAGCACTTGTCTATGTTCTGAACATGTCAGGGGGCACTAAGAAATACGGTGAAATTGCCCGAAGAAAAATCAAAAACCGAGAAACATCGGTTCTTGCCACCTGCGGTCTGAGCTTCTTCATCTTCATTGACGACTACTTCAACTGCCTGACTGTCGGTACGGTCATGAAACCGCTCACCGACTCTTATCGTGTCTCCCGCGAGAAGCTGGCTTACATCATCGACTCGACAGCAGCTCCGATGTGTATCATCGCTCCAGTTTCTTCTTGGGCTGCCGCCGTGGGAAGTTCTTTGAAATCCACAGGCGCTTTCCAGAGTGACTTCCAGGCATTCGTCTCGACAATTCCCTACAACTTCTACGCAATTTTCTGCCTGCTTTTAGTTCTTTATCTTTCCTGGACCAATCGTGACTTCGGTCCGATGAAAAAAGCAGAAGAAAACGCTCTCCTTAAGTCAGTAGAAGATAAAGGCAGCGGAGCCACCGTCGAGAAACCCAAACATGCGCAAAGTGATAAAGGCACGATTTGGGACATGCTTCTTCCTCTCATTGCTTTGATCGTTTTTGCTGTTCTCGCCCTTCTTTATGACGGCGGGTACTGGGGTAAAGATGCTGCCTATCACACAGTCGCTGCTGCGCTCGGCAACTGCTCCGCTTCCAAAGCTCTGGTTTGGGCTTCCTTCGGTGCCTTAGGCGTTGCATTCATCATGTACATCCCGCGCCGCGTGGTTTCTTTCCATAACTTCATGGAAGGCACCATCGAGGGTATGAAACTCATGCTTCCTGCCAACGTGATTTTGGTTTTGGCTTGGACGCTTTCCGGTGTTTGCCGCGACCTGCTTACTACCCAAACTTTTGTTCAAGGTATGGTTTCCAGCGGTTCCGGTCTTGACCTTTTCCTTCCTGCCGCGATCTTCCTCGTTGCCGCATTCCTGAGTTTCTCCACTGGTACTGCCTGGGGTACTTTCGGTATCCTGATCCCGATCGCTGTGCCGGTTGCAGCTGCCGTCGATCCCTCTCTTACCATCGTCTGCTTGTCTGCCACATTAGCCGGCTCTGTTTTCGGTGACCACTGCTCTCCGATTTCAGACACGACGATTCTGTCGAGCGCGGGCAGCGGATGCAGTCACATTTCGCACGTTTCAACACAGCTACCGTATGCTTGGTTTGTAGCTTGCTGCTGCTTCGTGGGTTACGTGGCTGCCGGCTTCAGCAAAGGCAGCTGGATCATCAGCTTCGGCACAACAGCAGTCTGCTTCGTCGGCTTCTTAGCCTTCATGTGGAATCGAAGCTTTAATGTTCGCGCTTTTGCGAAGAACATTCATAGTCCAATCAATATCGGTTAATCCGATTTGAAACCCTCTCAAAACGCCCTTCGGGGCGTTTTTCATTTGGCGTCTAATTCAGTTATCGGTAACCAACAAGAATCAAAACTCTTTGATAATATGGATGCAAGTAGTTTTAGAAGTACGGGCATAAAAATGACGATAGACAATCCTGATGACTTCTGCTCCTTCAAGGGCAAAGATATCGACTTTGAGGATGAGAAATACGATCCGTTTCCGGTTTACCGTTTCAAACCGGTAGCGATGAATATGCTCAAGCACTGCATTGTCCCGAGCAGATTAGATAATTTGGTGGCAAATCTGGAGTATATCGGCAGCCGAAAAATGGCCAATGTCGAAGAACTAGAACTTGCCGAATCGACCTTATCCTTTTTCACGAATGAATTTCCGAGATATTGGCTGAAAAAAGGCTCAGAAGCCCTCCTGACCAGTGTTCCTGAAATCTTGGTTTCCATGCAGGATCCGAAGCCTGTCGGCGGGGAGTCGCCTCTTAGCATTCCTTTCCTAACCGAATCCATTCGCGGAGACGAAGGAAAAGTAGCGATTTTGGTTGCTCCTCAGTGTTTCGAGAAAAATCCGGATTTCCCGGACAAGCAAATGCTGAATTAACCGACAAGAAAGGCCGAATCTTCAACAAAGACGGCCTTTTATTTTGCCTGCCCTTCGGCAGGCTTTGTTTTGCTAACTATTGCAGTCTTAATTCCTTGGATGCTCTCTCCTCCAATCGCGAGGGTTCTGTGGATTGGGGTCCGCCTATAAGCCGATTCTCTTTGCGCGCGCATTGTCCTCAGCTTTCAAATAGAGGTTTTTATCTCCCGGTTGAAGATCTTTCAGATAATTTCTATAGACCCAGGCGTTTCCGGTGCTGACCTGGTCGAGATTTAGATCTTTTCCATCGGCTACCAGTTTTCCGATAATTCTGCCGTACTGGTCTCTCCCGCGGTAAATCACTTGAACGTGATACTCAGCGTCCCTCAGATTGCGTTTTAGATGTTCCGCACTTTGAACTCCGTAAGCTTGTTTGCTCTCCGGGGCGTCGATGCCAAGAAGCCTAACTCGAGCTTCTTTTCCTTCGTCATCTTTAATGTAAACGGTATCGCCGTCAGCCACACGAGTCACGCGGGCATGGAGTGTTTGAAAGCCGTCTTTGAGCGCCTGTTCTACAAACGGGCGGTTATCCTGAGTTTCCATACCCGGATGCGGGTCACGAATATCAGCAATGTAGCTGGCAATAAGAGCAACCGCACCCAAAATCAAGAGAATATTTCTCCACGTCTTGGCGCGAGAAGATCCGGCGTTTTTAAAATTGCCGTTGTTTTTCATCGATGAGCTCCGTCCGAAAATGGTTGGTCAAAGTCTAACAAGGAGATTTGTCTTAAAGAAAATATGCCGCCGAAGTTGAGTTCAATGCTTTGTCCGAAAAGCAAGAAGACCGGTCCCGAATGTTCTTTCGAGCCAGTCTCATAAAATTTATTTCTCAAAAAACGCTAACTGCGGCGATAAATAAATTTCTTGAATAAGGACTCGAGCGTTTTTAAAGTCTCTTCATGCGGATAGTCACTTCCGACACGTTCAAGAAGATGTTCCTCCGGCAGTCCTCTGGGCTGGCGATAAATTTGAAGTGCGTAAGTTTCAATTCCTGCATCAGACAGTTCTCTGGCGAGCTGAAGGATTTGCTCTTCAGTGTGATATTCGGGATGCACGGTCGTACGTGTTTCTATAGAAACACCAGCCTCTAACAGCATTTCAAGAGAAGAACGAACTTTGGCTGCTGCGCCTTTGCGGCGAACGACTTTTTCATAAGCAGCTTCATCAGACAAAGGAGCCTTGATATCTAATCCGACCCAATCTAAATACGGAAGAATCGCTCTCAGTCTGCGCGGATACATTCCTCCGGTGTGCAGCCCGATCTTATAGCCCTTCTCTTTGACTCTTTTAATGGCGTCAGGGAGCGCAGGATCAACACAGGGTTCTCCGCCGCTGAAAACCACGCCGTCAATTAAACCTTTTCTTCTGTCAAGGAAATGATCAATGTATTCCCAGGAAACGTAACCGTCCCCTTCGTTCATCTCTCGGCTTTGGAGATCCTCGTTTTGACAATAGACGCACTTCCACGGACACCCTTTGATAAAGACCACTGCAGATAAACAATCAGGAAAGTCGATGGTGGTCATGCGTGTTACGCCGCCCACCAGAAGTTCCTCAGCAGGTTTGTCCTTCACTTCAGGTTCAATAGGAATAAATACGTCTTTCATAAAAAGAAAAATCCCAAATAAAAAACCTCCCGATGCGCGAAGCAACGAGAGGATTTCTTTTAATCAAAGATTACTTGCTGCAGCCGCACTTCTTTTCGTCGAAGTATTTGCGTTCTGCAAATTCACCCTGCTTGCCGATGTTGAAAGAAGAGATCGGACGATGGTAGCCCATCACGCGGGTCCAGATTTCGCATTTTGTGCGTTCTTCGTCTTTCAATTCGATGTTTGTGTCTTTAACATTTTCATTCATTGCAGTCTCCTGTGTGAATAAATCAATCCTAAAAAATTAATCTTTACTGTTTCTTAACCGTTGGAAGCCATGTCAAGCTTCTTCTTGGCAATCAATTCTGCGTCGCACTTCGGACAGAACTCGTGGTTGCCCGGGATATAACCGTGTTTCGGGCAAACCGAGAATGTCGGAGTGATCGTGATGTACGGCAGTCTGAAACGTGTCAAAGCGCGGCGAACGATGTCGCGACAGAGCTCGGGGCTCGAAATGGCTTCATTCATGTACAGATGCAGTACGGTGCCGCCTGTATACTTCTTCTGCAGGTCTTCCTGCATTTCCAAAGCTTCGAAAGGATCGTCCGTATAGGAAACCGGCAGCTGAGAGCTGTTGGTGTAGTAAGGATGATCTGGCGTACCCGCCTGAAGAATCTTCGGGAAACGCTTCTTATCTTCTTTGGCAAAGCGGTAAGTTGTACCTTCAGCCGGTGTGGCTTCAAGGTTGTACATGTGTCCGGTTTCTTCCTGGAACATGACCATCTTGTCGCGGATGAAATCAAGCACTTTAGCGGCAAAGGCGTGGCCGGCTTCCGTCGTAATGTCTTCTTCGTCCTGTGTGAAGTTGCGGATCATTTCATTGATGCCATTCACACCGATCGTAGAGAAGTGATTACGCAGCGTGCCGAGATAACGTCTTGTATACGGGAACAAGCCCTGATCCATATGGCGCTGAATGACCTTGCGCTTAATTTCAAGGCTGTTGCGGGCTAAGTCAAGCAGGTAGCTCAGACGATTGAACAAACCTTCTTCATCCTGAGCAAAAACATAACCCAAACGAGCGCAGTTGATTGTCACAACGCCTAAGGAACCGGTCTGTTCAGCAGAGCCGAAAAGTCCGTTGCCGCGCTTAAGCAGCTCTCTCAAGTCCAGCTGCAGACGGCAGCACATCGAACGAATCATGTTCGGCTTGAGTTCGGAATTGATGAAGTTCTGGAAATACGGCAGACCGTAGCGGGCAGTCATGCTAAAGAGCAAATGTGCATTAGGGCTGTCCCACTCGAAGTCCGGCGTCATGTTGTACGTCGGGATCGGGAATGTAAAAACGCGGCCCTTAGCGTCGCCTTCAAGCATCACTTCAATATACGCACGATTGATCATGTCCATTTCTTTCTGGAGCTCACCGTACGTGAAGTCAACTTCTTCTCCGCCGATCAAAGGATGCTGATCGCGCAGGTCCTGCGGGCAGACCCAGTCAAACGTCAGGTTTGTAAACGGAGTCTGTGTACCCCAGCGGCTCGGGACATTCAGGTTGTAAATAAGTTCCTGAATGCACTGACGGACTTCCTTGTAATCAAGGTTGTCGATGCGGATGAAAGGAGCGAGATAGGTGTCAAACGAACTGAAAGCCTGAGCACCGGCCCACTCATTCTGCATCGTACCGAGGAAGTTTACGATCTGACCGACAGCACTGGTTAAATGCTTAGGTGCTCCGGCTTCAACCTTGCCTGGAACACCGTTCAGACCTTCATTCAAAAGTGTCTTCAGGGACCAGCCAGCGCAATAGCCGGAAAGCATATCCAAGTCGTGGATATGGATATCGGCCTGTCTGTGAGCATTGCCGACTTCCGGAGGATAAATATAGTTGAGCCAATAGTTAGCAACAACCTTACCGGAAACGTTGAGAATCAAACCGCCCAAAGAGTAGCCTTGGTTGGCATTGGCGTTCACACGCCAGTCCAAATGCTGCAGGTACTCATTCATAGAGCTTTCAACATCAACGAGGCTGCGGCGAGCATCACGGGCCTTTGCGCGCTGTTCGCGGTAAACAATATAAGCACGCAGGGTCTTACGGAATCCGGTATCAAAGAGCGCGTTTTCTACGGCATCCTGAATCTGTTCAATAGTAGGAGTCGCAACATTCTGCTGAGCCAGACGGTTCATCACTTCGATATGAGTGATGCGGTTTGCGGTCGCGGCATCGAATTCACCGGTGGCTTTACCTGCTTTTTCGAGGGCGGCTGCAATCTTTGAAATATCGAAGTCCTTTACCGTGCCGTCACGTTTAATGACGTACATCGGCGTCTCCATCGTAGGGCTCATCTGCCTTGTCTCCTTATCTATCTAGTTCATGTTCGCAAATACATTAATTCAAAAATAGTCATGTACTGCTAAGCCATTTAAAAACTTTTAGGGTGGTCCGATAGTCCAAACAAAGTTTGAGCTATCGGACCAGTAAATCTACTCCAAATGATAATCTCATACAACAGATGGTGTGGGAACAATAAAAAGATAACTATATACGGAAATAAGAGGGGATATTAAAAATCTCTTGTGTAGGTCAAAACTGTAGGAAAAAATCAAAAACCTTGTAGATAAAAGGACCTGCGCGAAAGACGTGAAAAATGACGGGAGAGGAAAAACACAATAGGTTGAGATTCGTTTTTTTAAGCTGATTTTGTAACCGTCTATTTTGCTCAGCTTTTTTCGAAGCTCCGATCACTCAAAATAGGTAGG
>ENA-UEQN01002729-UEQN01002729.1-human-gut-metagenome-genome-assembly--contig:-NODE-2729-length-11869-cov-2.677239_pt1 | contig 11869 bp, 8 predicted proteins | sample MGYA00242940_ERZ507944 | MGnify/ENA primary metagenome ERZ507944 (study PRJEB26167, sample SAMN06115449) | human gut metagenome | host: Homo sapiens | place: China:Fujian | collected 2015-08-20... | reverse complement strand
ACCTCTTCCTTCAATCCTTCGAGGAACATTTTTTCGACGCGCAGATCGATGCGTCCGTAGAGAGTTTCCCGAGGAAAATCGACGGAAACGCTGCAAAAATCGAAGCGCGGAACGGGCTTATCTCGCTGCTCCGATTTTTTCCTTCCCGTCACGTCGAAAATTTCCAGAGCGCGTATGACCCGTTTTGTGTCGTTTGGATGCAGGATCTCCGCGCTTTCGGGATCTTTTTGCTTCAACAGCTCGTGTAAATATGCCGCGCCGCGTTCCTTTAAAAGATCCTCGTACATATGGCGGATAGTTTCGTCCGCTCCCGCATTGCCGAATTGACTCTTATAGAGGAGAGCATTGATATAAAATCCCGTTCCGCCGCAAATGATCGGCGTCCTGCCTTTTTTTAATAAGTTTTCGACGATCGGCAGAGCCAAAGACTCATAATCGCTGACGGAAAATTTTTGCGTAGGTTCCGCGACGTCGATGAGATGATGAACAATCCCGCCCTTTTCCTCTTCGGTCGGCTTGGCGGTGCCGATATTCAGCCCTTTATAGACGAGCAGGGAATCCGCGGAAACAATCTCCGTATGCAGCGCCTTTGCGCACTCGACAGCTAAGGCGGTCTTTCCCGAAGCAGTGGGTCCGCACACGACCAAGACGCGCATATCAGACGATCCTCTTAAACATTTTTTCGAGGTCCGTCTTCGTCATTTTGACAACGACGGGTCTGCCGTGCGGGCATTTCAGTCCCATATTCCCGTCCATCAGGGCAAAAAGTCTGTCCACTTCCTCGCGCGTCAGATCCATGCCGCCCTTTACCGCGGCTTTGCAGGCGGCGGTAGCAAGCTTATCCTTTAAGAGATCTTCCAGCTTGACACAGCGATAGCCGCTCACGTCGCCGAGAATTTCATTAAAAAACGCTTTTAAATCTATTTCCTGCAAATCGAGAGGCACGGCGGAAATTTTGAAGGCATTGTTTCCGAACTCTTCGATATCGAAGCCGATGTCGCGGATATTTTCGAGATTTTCCCGAATGAACGCGCTCTCAAAGGCGTTCAGATCGAGCATAAAAGGCAAGAGCATGGGTTGCTGCAAAATTCTACGGCTCTGCATCTGTTCTTTCAAGCGATTGAAAATCAATCTTTCGTGCGCGGCGTGCTGATCGATGATAAAAACTTCCTCCCCTCGCTCGTACAAAAGATAGGTGTTGAACAGTTTTCCCGCATACACGCAGGAGGCGACGTCGATCTTGTTCTGTTTTGCCTTGCTTTCCATCTCTTCGAGCAATTTTTTGTTCTCGGCAAAGAAATCCTGCCGTTCGTTCTGCCGCTCTGCCGATGCGGAAATCGTTTCCGACGCGTTTACTTCCAAAACGTTCTTTTCGAAATGGAGATCGGCAAAGGCGTCCCTTAAATCGGATTCCTTTTCTTTGTCTTTTTCCATCGCTCCGCCGCGCGCTTCGGGGGTTTTTCGGGAAGTATCCTCTCCGTCGTCTATCGCAAAGGGAAGCTCTATTTCCCCTTTTGCGGAATTTTGTTTTTGAACGGAAAACTGCGGCGCCGCCTTTTCTATTTCCCGCTTTGCGTCTTCGTAAGTAAAGGCGGCAAAGCCCGAAGCCTTATCGCTTTTTAAAGGCATTTCTCCCGACCGCTTTTCCGAAAAGGAAGGCGGAGGCGTATTGCCGTGCGGCGGTTGCGCCCGCTCGGGAACAGTCGAAAAAGTTTCCTGCGTCGCGGACACGTTTTTATCGGGCACCACATATTCCAACGCCTTGGAATTGCCGTCCAAAACATTGGACACGACCGAATAGATGCAGCCGTATATAATTTGGTTGTCCGCGAAGCGCACGTCCGCCTTATTGGGATGCACGTTGACGTCGACTATCTCCGTCGGCACATCGATATAGAGGATATAAAAAGGATATTGCCTCTTCATCAGATAGCTTGCGTAGGCATTGGCTACCGCGGCGGCGATCGTGGAATTGACGATATAGCGTCCGTTCAGAAATACGCTCTGATAAGTCTTATTCGGCTTGGAAAAATTCTGATTGCCGATATAGCCGCGAATGCGGATTCCGTGTTTTTCCGCATCGAGCTTATAGCAGTCTTTGAGAACGGATGCGCCGTAGACTCCCACGACCGCTTCTTCCTCTCCGCCCCCGAACGATTGCAGGATCTTCTTGCCGTTGACGTAATAGCGGAAGGAAATGTTCGGTCGATTGAGAATAAAGCGGGAAACGAAGTTAGTGATATCCGTTTCTTCCGCTTTGTCCGATTTCAAAAAGCCGAGCCGCACGGGCGTGTTGAAAAAGAGCATTTCCACTTTGACGTCCGTTCCATCGTCGCCCGCCGCCTCCTTGATTTCCCCAAGCTTTCCGCCGTCCGAAGCCAACTGATAGCACCTTTCTCCGGGAACTTTGGAGGTGATCGTCATTTTGGAAACCGCCGCGATGGACGCCACGGCCTCGCCTCGGAATCCGAGGGTGAGAATCCGCTCCAAATCGTCCGCTTTGGCGATTTTGCTGGTAGCATGCGGCAAAAAAGCCGCCTGCAAATCCTCTCTGAGAATGCCGCCTCCGTTGTCCACGACACGGACGAGCTGTTTGCCTCCGCTCTCGACATAGATCTCGATTTCCGTAGCGCCCGCGTCGATGGCGTTTTCGACAAGCTCCTTGACGACCGAATACGGCCTGTCCACCACTTCTCCTGCGGCGATCCGATTATAGACCTGCGCGGGTAAAATATTGATTTTCGACATATCAGTTTTCCGCCTTCACTTTTTCTTTCAGATCGCTCAACAAAAGCAGCGCCTGCATGGGAGAGAGGGTGTCCAGGTCGGTTTCCGAAAGGATTTTTTCCGCTTCCGACAGAGTTCTCTTTTCCTCTTCCGTTTCGTTCTCCTCTCCCGATAAAATCCTGCCTTTGGCGATGTCGTTCTTTTCCAGCGTCTTTAAGATTCCTTTCGCGCGTACGGTAATTTCTTTGGGTACGCCGGCCAAAGAAGCCACTTCGATCCCGAAGCTTCTGTTCGCGCCGCCGCGCGCGATCTTTCTCAAAAACACCACCGCGCCGTTCATTTCCCGAACGGTGATTTTATAATTTTTGACGCCTTCGATCTTATTTTCTAGCTCGGTGAGTTCGTGGTAATGGGTGGCGAAAAGAGTCTTTGCGCGGATCTTTTCCGTCAGAAACTCAATGACCGACCAGGCGATGGAAAGTCCGTCGTACGTGCTCGTTCCCCGTCCCACTTCGTCTAAAATCAAAAGACTGTCTTTGGTGGCGTGCAGGAGAATGGACGCCACTTCCGTCATCTCCACCATGAACGTGCTTTGGTCGAAGATGAGATTATCGCTCGCGCCGACGCGGGTAAAGATGCGGTCGGTGAGCGGGATTTTCGCTTCTTTCGCAGGCACGAAGCAGCCGAGGTGCGCCATTAAAACGATGAGCGCCACCTGCCGCATATACGTGCTTTTACCCGCCATATTCGGCCCCGTGATGATCGCGCTGCGGTTTTCCCCGTTGTCCAAAAGAGTGTCGTTAGGCACGAAACGCTCTTTGGAAATAGCCTCGACGACAGGGTGACGCCCCTCCGTAATCGTTAGTTGCCCGCCGCTTTCGATCATTTGCGGGCGGCAGTAGCGGCGTTCTTTCGCCACCGTCGCAAACGCGACAAGACAATCGAGCAGCGCTATCGCGCCGGAAATTTTTTTCAGTTTGGAAATGTTCTGCGAAAGGATGTCGAGCAGATCGTTATACAGCCGCGCTTCCAGTTTGAGCGCCTTTTCGCTGCTCGTCAAAATCTTTTCTTCCAGCTCTTTCAACTCCTGCGTAATGAAGCGTTCCCCTGTCGTCAGCGTCTGTTTGCGGATATAATCGTCGGGAACTTTGTCCTTGAACGAATTGGAAACTTCGATAAAATATCCGAATACCCGATTGTAGCCGACTTTGAGATTCTTTATCCCCGTCCTGTCCTTTTCTCTCGCCTCTATCTGCAAGATGAGGTCTTTTCCGTTTTTTCCGATCCTGCGAAGCTCGTCCAGATCGCGGTTGAATCCCCCGCGGATATATTCCCCGTCCTTCATCAAGGCGGGCGGATTATCCGCGATCGCGGAGGAAAGCAGATCGGCGAGCGGCTTCATATCGAGCAGATTTCCGTCTATGTCCGCAAGGATCTTCGCGGAGAATCCCGTCAGCTGAAACTTGACGGACGGGAGCGCGTTCAGGGAGGCCGCGAGCGCCACGCAGTCCCGCGGAGAAAAGTTGCCGTTGGAAATTTTCCCCGACAGTCTTTCGATGTCCTTTACCTCTTTGAGCGTATCCGCAAGCCCCATCCTCACCACGGAAGCGTTAAAGAGTTCCGCCACGCCTTCCTGTCTGTAATTGATTTTTTCTATATCCTTTAACGGAGAGAGAATCATCTGATTGAGAAGCCTCGCCCCCATGCCCGTGCGCGTCTTGTCGAGCAGCCACAGAAGAGAGCCGTACTTTTTGCCCTCCGCGTTGCTTCTGACGAGTTCGAGATTGCGGACGGCAATGCTGTCGAGCACCATGAAACGATTATGATCGACGCACCTGATCGAATTGATATTGCTCAGAGAATGTTTCTGCGTTTCTCTCAGATATTCGATCAGGGCGCCCGCCGCGGCGACGGAGTTTTCCTTGCCCGCGATTCCGTACGCCGCGAGAGAAAGCGTTTCGAACTGTTCGAGAAGGTTTTTCTCCGCGTGCTTGACGTTGAACGCCCAGGGAACGTAACAGGAAAATGGCGGCAGAAGATTGTGCCTGATTTCTTTCAGATCCTTGGACGCGATCAGCATATCCTCGTTGCAGATGACCTCCGCCACGGACAATTTCACCAGCTGATTGATCGTGTCCTCGACCGCGGAAACGCCGCAAAACTCCGTCACGGCAAATTCTCCCGTCGTGATGTCCGTCCATGCCACGGCGACCGTGTCCCCCGATTTGAAGAGGGAAGCTATATAATTATTCTTTGTTTCGTCGAGCATGGTGTCGTCGATAAGCGTACCCGCCGAAACCACCCGCACGACGTCCCGATCGACGAGTCCGCGGCTTTCCTTGGGGTCGGAGAGCTGTTCGCAGATCGCCACCTTTTCTCCGAGCGCCACCAATTTGGAAATATAGACGTCCGCCGCATGATAGGGAATCCCGCACATGGGAGCGCGTTCTTCGAGTCCGCAGTCCTTGCCCGTCAACGTCAGATCGAGGAGCTTGGAAACCTTCTCCGCATCCTCGAAAAACATCTCGTAAAAGTCGCCAAGACGATAAAAGAGAATACATCCCTTGTATTTGTCCTTCATTTCGAGATAATGCCGCATCATCTGTGAAAGAGCCATAAATTTTTCAAACCCGCCTTTTTAGATTCCGTTTTCTTCTTTTGTTTCGTTTTCCTTTTCCGCCGCGCTCTCGCCGTAAAGGGAAATACCGTTTGCCCGCGTGATCTTTACCTCCACGAACTCGCCCACCACATTCCTCTCGCTCCCGAAATATCCCATGCGGCCGAACTCGTCCCGCCCGAGATACAAGCCTTTTTTTTCGTCGTAATCCTCGCAGAGTATCTCCACCGTCCTGCCGACGTATTTTTCCGATTTTTTCCGCGTCAGAGAGTTTACCAATTCCACGAGCCGCATGATCCGATCTTTCTGCACGTCCTCGGAAATCTGCCCTTCCATCGACGCCGCTTTGGTCCCCGAACGGGGAGAAAAGACGAAAGTAAACGCCGAAGCGAAATCCGCTTTTTTCACGAGTTCCTCGGTAGCCAGATAGTCCGCCTCCGTTTCTCCCGGAAAGCCGACGATGATGTCCGTCGTCACCTCCGCTTCGGGCAGCCGCATCTTTAAAAGCTCTATTTCGGATAAGTATTTGCCGCTCGTATAGCGGCGGTTCATCGCCTTCAAAACGGCGTCGGAACCCGACTGTACGGGCAGATGTACGAGGCGGCAGATCTTGCGGTGCTTTTCCATCACCTCGACGACGTCCTCTCCGAAATCCTTTGGGTGGCTCGTCATGAAACGCAGGCGAAACTTTCCCTCAATCGAAGCTACAGCGTCCAAAAGCCCGGCAAACGTCGTCTTTGTACTTCCATCCGATCCGTAGGAATCGACGTTCTGTCACAAAAGGGTGATTTCTTTATATCCTTCCGCCACGAGCTTTTTTACTTCCGCGAGGATATTTTCGGGCTTTCTCGAACGCTCTCTCCCCCGCACGTAGGGCACGATGCAGTAGGAGCAGAAATTGTTGCAGCCGTACATGATATTTACCCAGGCATTGGGATAGCTGGTGCGCAGAGGCTCGTCGCCTTCGACGATTTCCCCTTCCTTTTCGCGTATCTCTATCACCCGTTTTTTTTCTTTCAGCTTTCGCTCGATCAGCGTTTCCAATTCTTCGAGATTGGGAGTTCGGAACATGACGTCGATGAACGGAAATTTCTTTTTGAGGCGTCATGCAGCCACCGACGGCGATGATGAGTTCGGGCTTTCTCTTTTTGAGTTTTTTAAGCGCGCCGATGTTTCCGAAGGCGTGGTTCTCCGCATTTTCGCGGATACAGCAGGTATTGAATACGATAATATCCGCCTCTTCCGTTTCTTTCGTTTCCCGATAGCCCATTTTGTAGAGGATGCCCGCGATCTTTTCCGATTCGTGCACATTCATCTGACAGCCGTAGGTGACGATATGGTACTTTTTTTCCATAAATTTCCTGTCGTAAAGTTTTTCTTTCATTATACTCTTTTTTATGAATTTTATCAAGTCTTTGAAAGCTTTTTGCGGCGTTTTCATCATAAAAAGTAAAAATAGGCAGATACTGTTTACGATGAAAAAGACATGGAAGATTCTGCTTATCATCGTCGGCTGTTTTTCCGTTTTGACTGCCGGCGGAAGCATTTACTATGCGGCGGTGACGAAAGACGCCGTACTCGACGAGAACAAGCTCCTTTTATCCGACGATAAAATAGAGCTTTTCGACGCGCAGGGCGAGTCGGTAAAAAACGCCGCGGCGTTTTCCTCGCGCGAAACTTTTCGGCTCGATTCCCTGGCTCCGAAAGCGAAATACGCCTTCGTGGACACCGAGGACAAGGGCTTTTACAGCCACCGCGGCTTCGACTTCAAGCGCATGGCGAAGGCCACCTTGAAAAACGCCAAGGCGCGCTCTTTTAAGGAGGGCGCCTCCACCATTTCCCAGCAGCTCATCAAAAACACCCATCTTTCGCAGGAAAAGACCATCAAACGCAAGCTGAAAGAATTTAAACTCACCCGAGCGCTGGAAAAGAGATATTCCAAGGACGAGATACTCGAAAAATATCTCAACACCATCTATTTCGGTCACAGTTGCTTCGGACTGCGCTCGGCGGCGGATTTCTACTTCGGCAAGCAGCCCGAAGATCTCGACCTCGCGGATTCCGCGGTCCTTGCGGGACTCATCAAATCCCCGAACAATTATTCCCCCTTTAAGCATCCCGAAAACTGTGCGCGGCGAAAAAAACTCGTTCTTTCGGCTATGCGCGCGCGGGGACATATCGACGAAACGGAGGAATCGGAAGCGCTTAAAAAGCCCCTTCCCGACGCGCCGACCTCGCAGTCGCTCGACAGGAGTTATTTCAACCGCGTATTCGACGAATTGGAGGAACTTTCCGATCGCTACGACTTTACGCTTGGCGGCAACATCCGCATTTACACCTATCTCGATCCCCGCTTGCAGGAATATCTCGAATCTTTGGGAAATTTAAGCGAAACGGATAAAACGTACAGCGTTCTCGACAGCAAAACGCACGGCTTCAAGGCGTATTATTCGACGGTGGGAGAGATCAAGCGGCTTCCCGGCTCTCTCATCAAGCCGCTCCTAGTCTACGCGCCCGCTTTGGAAGAAAATCTTATCTCCCCCGCTACGCCTATCCTCGACGAAAGGACCAACTTCGCGGGCTACGAGCCCAAGAACTTCGACGGCTCGTACAGCGGCTATCTCAGCGTGCGCGAGTGCCTTTCCAAAAGCGTGAACGTGCCCGCGGTCAAGATACTCAATTCGATGGGCGTCGCAAAATCCGCGGAGTATATGAAAAAGATGGGACTCGCAATTTCCGAGGAAGATTATTCGCTCGCGCTGGCGCTCGGCGGCATGAAGGAAGGTTTTACGCTCAACGGACTGCTCGACGCGTACTCCACCTTTTCCTGCGGCGGGGAATATGCGGAAGGAGGCTTTATCCGCGAAGTGCTCATCGACGGCCGCCCCGCGTATCATAAAACGGAGAGAAAGACACGGGTGTTTTCCGAAGAAACCGCCTACCTCGTGAACGATATGCTGAAAACGGCGGCAAAGACGGGCACGGCAAAGAAACTGCGCTCCCTGCCCTTCCCCGTTGCGGCAAAGACGGGGACCAGCGGAACGGAGAAAGGCAACAGCGACGCTTACGCGCTTTCCTATACCACGTCCGACTGCGTCGGCGTATGGCTCGGAAACGCCGACAACGCCCTCACGGATATCACGGGCGGCGGACTGCCCGCCAATGTGTTGTTGAAGATAAACGAGTATCTCCACCGAAATTCCCTCCCCGAAGACTTCCCCCGTCCGGCGGGGATAGAGAAGGCCGAACTCGACAAAGCGGAATATTATGCCACGCATAATATGATCCTGGCAGACGAGAACGCCCCCGTGAACAGCCGCTTTTCCGAACTCTTCAAAAAGAGCGCCTTTCCCGCGGCGAGATCGGACAAATACTCCCATCCCGCCATATCGGCGCCCACGCTCAAATACGAGGACGGAAAAGTCGTTATTCGTTTGAAGGCGGGCGCGCCCGAAGAATACGAATATCTCATCGACCGCTTCGACTCTGTCACGCATAATACCGTCTATTCGGGGAAATTCACGGATACTTTTTCGGACGACAAACTGGAAAACGGCAAGACCTACGTCTATACGATTACCCCCGTCTATAAAGGCACAAAGGGAAAAAGCATCTCCCTTCCCGCCGTGACGACAAAGAATGCGGAAGGCGATCTGCGCCCCGTCGTTCCCGATACACCGCCCGAAATCGTCGGAAAAGACTGGTGGAACTACTAAACCGCATTCAAGCGGACGGCGCCTGTCCTTTCGCGCCGCGCCTATATGCTCTCACTCAAACGAAAACGCTTTCGAAATTTTCGAAAGCGTTTTTTACATCCTTTCAAAGCTCGATCGTTTCCAGACTTTCAAAGGCTTCTTCGATTAGCCCCTCCACGTCGAGTTTGCTCTCTTCGGCGAGAATATCCTTCCTCTTGGGACGGATGGCGGGATAATCGGGAAGAAAGACGGTGCAGCAGTCTTCATAGGGAAGAATGGAGGTGTCGTAAGTGCCGATCTTGATCGAGCGTTCGATGATCTCGTTTTTGTCGAATCCGACGAGCGGCCTCAAAACGGGTAAATCTTCCACGACGGAATTGGAGGAGGTCATTCCCTCGACGGTCTGACTGGCGACCTGTCCCAGGCTTTCGCCCGTGATCAGGCACTGCGCTTTTATCCGCCGGGCGTGGCGCTCGGCGATGCGGAACATGAAGCGCCGCAAAAGAGTGATCATCAATTCCGGCGCGCATTTCTCATGGATCGCCTCCTGAATATGCGTGACGCTGACGGTATAGAGCTGCGTTCCCAAGGTGTAGGAGGAGAGGATTTTCGCAAGGTCGACGACCTTTTCTTTCGCCTGCATATTCGTGTACGGATAGCTGTGAAAATGAAGGCATTGTACGCTCATGCCGCGCTTTGCCATCATGTGCCCCGCCACGGGACTGTCGATGCCGCCCGAAATGAGAAGAAGTCCTTTTCCCGCCGTTCCCACGGGCATCCCGTCCGCGCCGGCGAAAAATTCCCCGAAAACGAGCGCGGTGCCGTTTTCGCGCACGTCCACATAGACGCAGAAAGACGGATCGTGTACGTCCACCGTCAGCGTTTTGAAGTGCGCCAAGAGGCGGGCGCCGAGTTCTCTGCTGATTTCGATGGAGGTCAAAGGATAGCTTTTATCTCCGCGATGCGTTTCCACCTTAAAACTGCCGCTCGGTCTGCACACCTCTTTCGCAGCCTCGAAAATGCTTTCCATGCCGTTGTCCGTTTCAAAGGCGACGCTCATCGAATGAATGCCGAAGACCTTTTTCAGGCGCGCGACGATATTTTCCGTTTCGCTTTCCTCGAAGTCCTCCACGAGATATCGCCCGCTGTAACGATGCAGTTCGTGACGGAAGCCTCGCAGCGCGCGTTCCATATTCGTCGAAAATACCCGCTCGAAAAAGCCCCTGTTCTTGCCCTTTAAAAACATTTCCGCATAGCGGATGATGATCACCTTTTTCATCTTTATCTCCTCATGTCCGAAGTTCAATTCATTCTCGACTTCAATTCCCGCGCGCTCTCGTTCAGGATCTCCGCTGCCCGCGACGCTTCTTGTTCCGTCGTCTTTTCGGAAAAACTCAGCCGCAGAACGCCGTCCGCCGTCTTTTCGTCAAATCCGCAGGCAAGGATCACGCGCGAGTAACGGTTTTTGGCATTCGAGGAACACGCGGACCCCGTGCCGACGATCAAGCCTTTGTCGTCCGCCATGTGCAGGAGTATTTCGCCCCGAAGCCCCGCCGCGGACACATTCAGAATATAAGGCGAGGATTCTGTTGACGAAAGCCTGATAAAGATATTCTTATCAAGCAAATTCCAAAGGATCTCGCGGCAGGCTTTCAACCGTTCGCAATCTTCCCGGATCGTCCTGAATTTTTCTTCCGCCGCGTACTCGAACATCTTGATGCCGAATAAATTTTCGGTGCCGCTCCGCCTGCCGCCTTCCTGACCGCCGCCGAACACGAAGGGACGAAGAGTCAGGGACCTGCGCTTTATCAGGGCGCCCGTTCCCTTTAAGCCGCCTATTTTATGCGCGCTCATCGAATATAAGTCGATCTCTTTTCCCAAACGGAAAGGAATTTTTCCGTAGGCTTGCACGCCGTCGCTGTGAAAGATGGCGCTCGGATTTTTCGCTTTCACCGCCTTTGCGATGGCGTTCACGTCGTTGATCGCGCCCGTTTCGTTGTTGACGTGAATGACGGAAACCAAGGACGTTTTCTCATCCACTAACTCCAAAAGCGCTTCCGCGTTCACGCCGCCGTCTTTATTTAGCGGAGCGAATCTCGCCTCCGCCACGCCTCGGGTTTTCAGTTCCGCGACGCACGCCGCGACGGCGGAATGCTCGCCTGACGTCGTGACGACGTTGCCGCGGCGCCCGAACGAGAAAATCGCGTGATTGTCCGATTCCGTGCCGCAGGAGGTAAAGACGAGTTCGAAATTTTCCTCGTCCGCGACGTGCGAAAGCAAAGCGGAGCGAGCCTTTTTCAGCTCGCCCTGCAAAGCGAAGCCCTCTTGATAAAGTCCCGAGGGATTAAACCATTTATCCGTCAAAAATTCCCGCGCACGCGCAAACGCCCTTTCGTCGGGCTTTGTCGTGGCGGCATTGTCCAAGTATATCATACGAACGCGAGTCCTTATTATTTGCTCTGCTGCTGTTTCTTTTCCTGACTTACGTAGTCCGATTCCAGTATGCCTCGCTTTACGAAACGGAGAATATTGACGAGAAGCTCCTCCCTGCATTCGAGAATATACAGTTTTTTGACGCCGCTTTCCCCGACTAAAATATACAGAAAGAACTTTCCTTCCGCCGGCTCCGCATTCGGCGTAAACAAGACCTGCTTGGTAGACGGATCCGAACGGAGCCTGTCGTAGCTTTCGTTTTCCACATCCCCTAGCTGCAAAATTTCCTCGGGCTGAATGCGGCAGAGAAATTTGCGCTTGTTGATGTTGAATACTTTGGCAATCCTAAGTTCGCCCGAAACGAACGTATAGTCGTAACTGATGTTCACCCGTTTTT
>ENA-UEQN01002707-UEQN01002707.1-human-gut-metagenome-genome-assembly--contig:-NODE-2707-length-11956-cov-3.597272_pt1 | contig 11956 bp, 10 predicted proteins | sample MGYA00242940_ERZ507944 | MGnify/ENA primary metagenome ERZ507944 (study PRJEB26167, sample SAMN06115449) | human gut metagenome | host: Homo sapiens | place: China:Fujian | collected 2015-08-20... | reverse complement strand
GGGCCTTGCGTTCGTCACGCGCGGCACGATCCCGCAGGAGACCTCTCCGCGCCCGGAGAAAACCGATACCGTGCTCGAGATCGAATATTCATAATGCCCATCAGACCCTGGCAGCGAGGCAGGGGAGATTGGTGAAACTGCCTACTTGCATTTTTCATAAAATCTGCTAAAATGTAGCGTGCTACCAAAAACGGTAGCACGCTACATTTTTGATTCGGGAGGTTCCGATGAAGGATTGTTCTCAGAATCTCGGCCCGCGGCTGCGGCATCTCAGCAACCGCATCACGCAGTACATGGATCAGCAGTTTCTTGCGCTCGACCTGACGTCGACGCAGTCATTTATCCTGCACCATCTTGTGCTGCACGAGGGTGAGCAGATCTACCCAAAGGACATTGTAAAGCGCTTGCACCTGGCGCACCCGACCGTCTCCGGCGTGCTGCAGAGGCTGGAAGCAAAGGACTTTGTCGTGCTTGAGCCGGACCGGGACGACCGCCGCTGCAAGCGTATCCGCCTGACCGAACGCGCCCGGCAGTGCGATGCCGCCGTCGGGCAGGCATTCGAAACGCTTGAGCGCGTCATGTGCTCCGGCATGAGCGATGAGGAGCAGCAGACGCTCCTGCGGCTTCTCGATCTGGCCGCAGACAATCTGCACGCCACACAGGAAATGGAGGTATCTGATCTATGATCAAACGTCTTTCCGCCTGCATCCGGGAATACAAAAAGCAGACGATTCTGACGCCCGTGTGCATGGTGGGCGAGGTCGTCTGCGAATGCACCATCCCGCTGCTGACAGCGGATCTCATTAACTCGATTCAAAACGGCTGCGATCTGCGCACGATCCTGCTTTACGGCCTCAAGCTGTTCGTGATTGCGATGCTGTCGCTGGGCTTTGGCGCGCTTTCCGGCTGGTTCGCGGCGGAGGCTGCGGCGGGCTTTGCGAAAAACCTGCGCCATGATCTCTATTATCAGGTGCAGAGCTTTTCCTTCGCGAATATCGACCGCTTCTCCACGTCCTCGCTCGTCACCCGCCTGACGACGGATGTGACCAACATCCAGAACGCGTTCATGATGTGCATCCGTATCGCTGTCCGCGCGCCCATGATGCTGGTGTTTGCCGTCATCATGTCCATCCGCGTGGGCAAGCAGCTTGCGTTTATTTTTGCGGGAACCGTCCCAATTCTCGGGCTTGCGCTGTTTTTCATGATCCGCAGCGCGCTGCCGCTGTTCAAGGCGGTCTTCAAGAAATACGACGCGCTCAACAACTCCGTGCAGGAAAACGTACAGGGTATGCGCGTGGTCAAGAGCTTCGTGCGCGAGGACTATGAGACGCAGAAGTTCTCCGCCGCGTCCGATTCCGTCCGCGCGGACTTTTTGAAGGCGGAGAAAATTCTGGCCCTCAACAGCCCGGTCATGCAGTTCTGCGTGTATACGTCGATGATCCTGATCTCGTTTTTTGCCGCGAAGCTCATCGTCACCTCCGGCGGCACGTACCTCGGCGTCGGCAGCCTGACCAGCATGATCACCTATTCCATGTCCATCCTGATGAGCCTGATGATGCTCTCGATGATCTTCGTGATGGTGACGATGGCCTCGGCCTCGGCCAAGCGTATCGCGGAGGTATTGGACACGGAGTCCGACCTCAAGAATCCCTCCTCCCCGCTCCGCGAGGTCCCGAACGGCGCGGTCGATTTCGATCATGTGAGCTTCAAATATTCTGCCAAGGCCGAGCGCAATGCCCTCGACGACATCGATCTCCACATTTCCTCGGGCGCGACCGTCGGCGTCATCGGCGGCACCGGCTCGTCGAAGACGAGCCTCATCCAGCTCATCTCCCGCCTCTACGACGCGACCGAAGGCTCCGTCCGCGTGGGCGGCCATGACGTGCGCGAATACGACATCGAGGCGCTGCGAAATCAGGTGGCCGTGGTGCTGCAGAAGAACGTGCTCTTCTCCGGCACGATCAAAGAAAATCTCCGCTGGGGCGACCCGGACGCGACCGACGAGGATCTCGTCCGCGTCTGCCGCCTCGCGCAGGCGGACGACTTTGTCCGGGCCTTCCCGGACGGGTATGACACCTATATCGAACAGGGCGGCACGAACGTCTCCGGCGGGCAGAAGCAGCGGCTGTGCATCGCGCGGGCGCTCGACGTCCGCCGTCGACACGAAGACGGACGCCCTCATCCGGCAGGCATTTGCCACTGAAATTCCGGAAACGACCAAGATCATCATTGCGCAGCGCATCGCGTCCGTGCAGGACGCCGATCTGATCGTGGTGATGGAAAACGGCCGCATCGACGGCCTTGGCACGCACAAGGCGCTGCTGCAATCGAACCAGATCTACCGCGAGGTCTATGAATCCCAGACGAGAGGAGGCGCAGACGATGGCGAATAACCGAATGCCCGGCAAGGGCGGCCCGCGCGGCTTCGCCGGCGGACAGAAGGTCGACGGCAAGGCGTTCGCGCGCCTGATGCGGATGCTCTTCCACGACTATCCCGGCAAGCTGACGGCAGTTGTGATCTGCATCGCGCTGAACGCCGTCATCGGCATCACGCCGACGATCTTCGTCAAGACCATCACGAGCTACATTGAGACCGGCCTGACCACGGGCTGGGACGCGATCCTGCCGAAGATGATCCAGTCGGTCGTGCTGATGGTCGCGCTCTACGCCGTGAGCGTCGCCTGCGCCGCGACCTATACACAGCTGATGGCGCACGTGACGCAGGGCTTCCTGCACAACATCCGCACACGCATGTTCTCCCGGATGCAGACGTTCCCCATCCGCTACTTTGACCAGAACACGCGCGGCGACATCATGAGCTACTATACCAACGACACCGACACGCTCCGCCAGCTCATCTCGCAGAGCCTGCCGCAGCTGTTCTCGTCCGGTCTCATGTGCGTCGGCCTGATCTTCATCATGCTCTACTATTCGATGCCGCTGATGCTGATTGTGGTGCTCGGCATTTTTGCGATGACGCGCGTGACGAAGTCCATCGGCGGCAAATCCGCGACGTTCTTCGTCCGGCAGCAGAAGTCGCTCGCCAAGGCCGAGGGCTATATTGAAGAGACGATGAACGGCCAGAAGGTCGTGCAGGTCTTCTGCCACGAGCAGGCCGCAGAGGCCGATTTTGACAAGCTGAACGACCTGCTCTTCCAGGACGCACGCAACGCGAACCGCTTTGCGAACATTTTCATGCCGATCATGAACAACATCGGCAACATTCTCTACACGCTGACGGCCTTTGTCGGCGGCCTGCTGGTCTGCTCGGGCGGCTCCGTGCCGAACGTCTCGTTTGAAAACCTGCTCCACACCGGCTCAATGCTCGGCGTGCTCTCCATCCCGGTCATTGCGTCGTTCCTCGGCATGACGAAGCAGTTCACGGGCAACATCTCCCGCGTCTCCGATCAGATCAACTCCGTCGTCATGGCCATCGCCGGCGCGGGGCGCATCTTCGAGCTGCTCGACGAGCAGCCGGAGGCCGACGACGGCGACGTCACGCTCGTCCGCTGCCGCAAGAACGCGGACGGCAGCCTGACCGAGTGCGCCGAGCGCACCGGGACATGGGCCTGGAAGTATCCGCCCCGCGACGGGCAGGTCACACTCGTGGAGCTGCGCGGCGACGTCCGCTTCTACGGCGTCGACTTCGGCTATGACCCGGAGAAGACCGTCCTGCACGACATCTCGCTCTACGCCGAGCCCGGCCAGAAGCTCGCCTTCGTCGGCGCGACCGGCGCAGGCAAGACCACCATCACGAACCTCATCAACCGGTTCTACGACATCGCCGACGGCAAGATCAAATATGACGGCGTCAACATCAACCGCATCAAAAAGGCCGATCTGCGCCATTCGCTCGGCATTGTGCTTCAGGACGTGAACCTCTTCACCGGTACGGTCATGGACAACATCCGCTACGGCAAGCTCGACGCCACGGACGACGACTGCATCCGCGCCGCGAAGCTGGCCAACGCGCACGATTTCATCACGCGTCTGCCCGAGGGCTACAACACGATGCTGACATCCAACGGCGCGAACCTTTCGCAGGGGCAGCGGCAGCTGCTCTCCATTGCGCGCGCAGCCGTCGCCGATCCGCCGGTCATGATCCTCGACGAGGCGACCAGCTCCATCGACACGCGCACCGAGTCGCTCGTGCAGCGCGGCATGGACGCGCTGATGAAGGGGCGGACGGTCTTCGTCATTGCGCACCGGCTGTCCACCGTGCGCAACAGCGACGCGATCATGGTCCTCGACCACGGGCGCATCATCGAGCGCGGAACGCACGACGACCTCATCGCCCAGCGCGGCACGTATTATCAGCTCTATACCGGCGCGTTTGAATTGGAATAATCGCAGCTCGCTCCACGCACGCAAAGGCCCCCTCTGCCAAGAGGGAACCTTTGGGCGATTGCAAAAAGCCCCGGGTCCTGTATCAGGACCCGGGGCTTTTCTCAGGTTTCGTCGATATGGCGCTGGATGCGGTTGATGATCATTTCGAGCGCGATGAGGTTTTTGCCGCCCTCGGGGACGATGAGGTTGGCGCTGCGCTTGCTCGGCTCGACGAACTGCTCGTGCATGGGCTTGACCGTGGTCATATACTGTTCGATGACCGAGTCGATCGTGCGGCCGCGCTTTTTCACGTCGCGCCGGATGCGGCGGCAGAGACGCACATCGGCGTCGGCGTCGACGAAGATGCGGATGTCCATCTCGTCGCAGAGCTCACGGCTCGCAAAGATCAAAATGCCCTCGACGACGATGACCTTCCGCGCCTCGACGTGCAGTACCTCGCTCGACCGGTTGTGGACCGTATAGTCATACGTCGGGCAGTCGATGGCGCGGCCGGCCTTCAGCGCCCGGAGGTGGCCGATCATGAGGTCGGTATCGAATGCGTCCGGGTGGTCATAGTTGAGCTTTGTGCGCTCCTCATACGTCAGGTCGTCGTGCCGCTTATAATAGTTGTCGTGGCTGAGGACGCTGATGTCGTCCCCAAACCGGTTGATGAGTGCCTTGACCAGCGTCGTCTTGCCGCTGCCGGTTCCGCCTGCGATTCCAATTACGATCACATCTGCCATATCCCGTGCTTCTCCTTTTTATCTGACAATGCCGAGGATGAGCGGCTGCTTCTCCGGTGCGGTATCCGACCATTGCAGCGCGCCAAGGAAGGCCGCCTCCGCCGCTGGGACGGACTCGGCCCGGTTCGCATGCAGCACGGCGAGGACTTCGCCCGCCTCCACGCGCTCGCCGGTCTTCTTTTTCAGGACGACACCCGCTGCGAAATCGATCACGTCCTCCTTCGTCTGGCGGCCTGCGCCGAGCAGGGCGGACGCTTCGCCAATTTTCTGCGCGTCCATGTGGGAAAGATAGCCGCCGCACGGCGCGAGGATCTCATGCTGGATTGCGGCCTGCGGGAGCTTCGACGTGTCGTCGAGGACGGCGGGATCGCCGCCCTGCGCCGCGACCCAGCGCTTCATCTGCTCGAATGCACGGCCGGAGGCAATGGCTTCCTTGACCTGCGCGCGCGCGGTCTCCTCATCCCAGCCGTTGCAGAGCATGAGCATGTTGGACGCGAGCACGGTGCAGACCTCCTGCAAATCGGGGCAGCCCTCGCCGCGCAGGATCTCGACCGCTTCTTCCACTTCCAGCGCGTTGCCGATCCGGTGCCCGAGGGGGACGTCCATATTCGTGAGGACGGCGGTCACATTCCGGCCACAGGCCTTGCCGATCGTCACCATGTGCTCGGCCAGCTCACGCCCGGCGTCCAGCGTCTTCATGAACGCGCCGGAGCCGACCTTGACGTCGAGCACGATCGAATGTGACCCGGCGGCGAGCTTTTTGGACATGATGGACGACGTGATAAGCGGCAGCGAATCAACTGTCGCGGTCACGTCGCGCAGGGCGTAGAGCTTTTTGTCGGCGGGCGTGAGGTTGCCGCTCTGGCCGATGACGGCCACGCCGACCTGCTCGACCTGATGCAGGAATTCGTCGACGGTCAGGGTCGTTTTGTAGCCGGGGATGGACTCCAGCTTGTCGACGGTGCCGCCCGTGTGGCCGAGACCACGGCCGGACATCTTTGCCATCTTTCCGCCGAGGCAGGAGACGATGGGCGCGAGGATGAGCGTCGTCTTGTCGCCGACGCCGCCGGTCGAGTGTTTGTCGACGGATTTGTCGCCGAAGCGGGAGAGGTCGATGGTGTCGCCGGAGCGCATCATCGCGTCGGTCAGCACGGCGGTCTCGTGGTCGGTCATGCCCTTGAAGAACACGGCCATCGCAAACGCGGACATCTGATAGTCCGGGATCGAGCCGTTCGTGAAGCCGTCAATGACGAAGCGGATCTCCTCGTCCGTCAGGGCGAGACCGTCGCGCTTTTTTTCGATCAAATCTACCATTCGCATGGAAAGAACTCCTTTCAGGTGGTTCTCGGATAGAAAAATGGGCAATGAAGCACTGCTCTAAAGGCTCCCCTTCGTAAGGGGAGGCTTGGTGCTGTGGCAGAACTTCCGGGAAAAGGGGCCATGGGAAAGGCGGGGCCTTTCCCATGGGCTGTGATTATCGCTGCCCCTTGTCGTAGGGGATGCCCTCGGCCTTCGGCGCACGGGAGCGCTTCGACGTGAAGGCCAGCACGATCAGCGAGATGATGTACGGCATCATGTTGTAGACCGGGCCGGGGATGTTCAGCACCTTGAGGAAGTCGAAGCCGACATAGACGTTCGACAGCGCGCGGAACAGGCCGAACAGCAGCGCCGCCAGCGCAATGCGCCACGGCTTCCACTGGCCGAAGATCATGACGGCGAGCGCCAGGAAGCCGAAGCCCGCGACGCCGTTTTCAAACCGCCACTCGGACACGCCCGCGAGGATGTAGCAGATGCCGCCGAGGCCGCCGAGCATGCCGGAAATGAGCACGCCCGCCCAGCGCATCTTATAGACGTTGATGCCGACGGAGTCCGCCGCCTGCGGATGTTCGCCGCAGGCCATCAGCCGCAGGCCAAAGCGCGTCTTATAGAGCGTGACCCACGCAAAAATGATGGCGATAAACGCGATGAGCATGAACCAGTTGAACTCGAATTTGCCGATGTTGACGATGAACGCCGTTTTCGGCGTGGCGTACTGGATGGCGGAGGAGACGTCGTCGGGGTTGGCCGCGGTGTTGATGGCCTTGACGATGACAGTCGCCCCGGCGGTGCCGAGCAGGTTCATCGCGGTGCCGACGAGGGTCTGGTCGGCCTTGAAGTTGATGCTGGCGACGCCGAGCAGCGTCGAATACACGACGCCGAACAGGACGGAGCCGAGCAGCACGAGCAGCACGAGCGCCGCGCCGGAGACCGAATCGCCGAAATAGCGCATCACGAGCGCGCCGCCCAGCGCACCGAGCACCATGATGCCCTCGAGGCCGAGGTTGATGACACCGGAATGCTCCGCAAAGCAGCCGCCGAGCGCCACGAGAATCAGGACGGACGAGAAGATCAGCGTATATTGCAGCAGCAGAACCATTACGCCTCGCCTCCTTTCTCCGTTTTGGCCGCTTTTTTGGCCTTGCGTTCCTCATGCAGGAAGATCCAGCGGTTCATCGCCGTCTTCAGGAACAGGACGAACGCGCAGAGATAGATGATCAGCGAGGAGATCAGGTCGGACACCTGCGAGCAGTAGATCGACTTGTCGACATACGCGCCGCCGGCCGTGATATGCTGGATGAAGAAGGAGGCGAAAATCGTCCCGATCGGGTTCAGGCCGCCGAGGAACGTCGCCGCGATGCCGTTGAAGCCCATGGCCGGGACGGAGCTTGCCGTACACTGCCACTGCTCATAGCCAGTCTGGTAGAGCAGCGAGCCGCCGAGGCCGGCCAGCGCACCTGCGATGACGAGCGTGAGGATCGTGTTGCGCTTTTCCTGCATGCCGCAGTATTTCGCGGCATTTTTGTTGAAGCCCGTGGCCTTTAGCTCATAGCCGAACATCGTCTTTTCCATCACGATCCAGACCACGATGGCAAGCAGGACGGAGAGCGGGATGGCCATCGTGATGTATTTGTTGTCGCCCAGCAGCTTGTCAAAGCCCAGCGAGGGCAGGATGGCCTGCTTGCCGAAGCTCTTCATCTGGAGGGTATAGGGGCTGGTGTCCTCCTTGACGTTCGTCAGGATCATGTTCGTGGTGTAGAGGCCGATCCAGTTGAGCATGATGCCGGAGATGACCTCGTTGACATTGCAGTAGGATTTCAGCAGGCCCACGACGCAGCCGAACACCGCGCCGGAGACGATCGCCAGCAGCATGCACGGCAGCCAGCCCCAGCCCCACGCGAGCGCCGCATAGAGGCACGCGCAGGAACCCGCGACATACTGCCCCGCCGCGCCGATGTTGAACAGGCCGACCTTATAGGCGAACAGCACCGACAGCGCGCACATCAGCAGCGGCGCGGTCTTGACCAGCGTATTGCCGAAGTATTTCAGCTGCGAGGCGGGCTTGTTATAGGTCAGGAAGTTTTTGACGATATCGCCAATGGCCTTGCCCGCGCCCGCCGGGTTGATGATCAGCAGCGCGAGATAGCCGATGAACAGGCCGAGCAGAATGCAGACCAGCGACGCGATCAGAGACTGCACGGCGTTCGACTTCAGGGGATTTTTCTTCATTTGCCCACCTCATCTCTCTTCGCGCCCGCCATGTAGAGGCCAAGCTCTTCCACGGTGACGGCCTTCGGGTCGAACTCGCCGACGATCTCGCCCTCGTACATGACGAGGATGCGGTCGGACAGGTTCATGACCTCGTCCAGCTCCAGCGACACGAGCAGGACGCCCTTCCCGGCGTCGCGCTCGGCGACGAGCTGCTTGTGGATGTATTCGATCGCGCCGACGTCGAGTCCGCGCGTCGGCTGCACGGCGACGAGCAGCTCCGGGTCCTTATCGATTTCGCGGGCCACGATGGCCTTCTGCTGGTTGCCGCCGGACATGCTCCGCGCAATGGTGATGGGGCCCTGGCCGGAGCGGACGTCATACTGCTCGATGAGCCTTGTCGCATAGGCGCGGATATTGGCGCGCCGGAGGAAGCCGGCCTTGTCCGTAAATTCCGGCTCGAAATACCGCTGGAGCACCAGATTGTCCTCGAGCGTATAGTCCAGCACGAGTCCGTGCTTGTGCCGGTCTTCGGGGATGTGGCTGAGGCCCATGGTGCTGCGCTTGCGGATGGGCATGTGCGTGATGTCGCGGCCCAGGAACTCGACCTTGCCGGACGTGACGGGTTCGAGTCCCGTCAGGCCGTAGACGAATTCGGTCTGGCCGTTGCCCTCGATGCCCGCGAGGCAGACGATCTCGCCGCGATGCACCTGGAGCGACACGCCGCGCACGGCGTTGTTCTTGTGGACCTTCGAGGCCACAGTCAGGTTTTCCACATTCAAAACGGCCTCACCCAGCGTACACGGCTGCTTGTCCACCTTGAAGCTGACCTCGCGGCCCACCATCATCGCCGAGAGCTGCTCTGCCGTGGTGGTGCAGGTGTCGACCGTGCCGATATACCTGCCCTTGCGGAGCACCGTACACCGGTCGGCAACGGCCATGATCTCCGCGAGCTTGTGCGAAATGAAGAGGATGGACTTCCCCTCCGCCGCGAGATTCTTCATAATCTGCATCAGCTCGTCGATCTCCTGCGGAGTCAAAACCGCCGTCGGCTCGTCGAAGATGAGGATCTCATTGTCGCGGTAGAGCATCTTCAAAATTTCGGTGCGCTGCTGCATACCGACGGAGATGTCCTCGATGAGGGCGTCCGGGTCGACGCGCAGGCCGTATTTCTCGCTCAGCGCCAAAACCTTTTTCCGGGCCTCCGCCTTCTGCAAAAAGCCCGCCTTGTTCGGCTCGATACCGAGGATGATGTTGTCGAGGACGGAGAAACATTCCACCAGCTTGAAATGCTGGTGTACCATCCCGATGCCGAGCGCGTTGGCATCGTTCGGGTCGTGGATGTGGACGACCTCGCCATTTTTCTTGATCGTGCCCTCCTCCGGCTGGTACAGGCCGAACAGGACGCTCATCAGCGTGGACTTGCCCGCGCCGTTTTCACCGAGCAGCGCGTGGATCTCGCCGCGTCTCAGCTGCAAGGTGATGTTGTCGTTGGCCTTGATCCCTGGGAATTCCTTCGTGATGTTCAGCATCTCGATCACGTATTCCGATCCCGCCAAACTCATCACTCCTTTTCTCGATTCGTCGGCATCCCTGCCGCAGAAAGAAGACTATATTTATAATATCATAATTCTGCACGGATTGCCATAGCGAATCTGTACTTTTTTGACAACCGCCGCGAGGAAATTTGCGCCCGTCCCATTTTGACGGAACTTTTCGCTTGCCCGAATCGTCCATTGCATGTATGATAGAAAATAATCAGAGCTTTTGGAGGAGCGCTATGGCCTCAATTTTGGATTATCTGGACTGGCGCGGCGATATCACGTTTGCCGAGCGGGCCTTTAACGAAGTGGACAATCTGCTGCTCGCGGAGCTGAGCTATCTGGACTTCGGCGGCATCGTCCCGGCGGACTTTGCGGCCGCCGTCCCGCTTTCCGACGCGGTCGCGGCCTTTACCAAACGCACGCCGCATGCGGACATGGGCGTACTTGTGCCGGATAAGATCCCCGGGCTTGCCCAGAAGATGGCAGCCAGCGCCCGCTTCCGCGACGTGCTGCTCTCCGGCTACGTCTGCAAGCTCGACGAGCAGACCGAGACGCAGTTCGCCGCGCTCTGCGCCGCGCTGCCGGACGGGACGGTCTATGCGGCCTTCCGCGGCACGGACGACACAATCGTCGGCTGGAAAGAGGATTTCAACATGGGCTTTTTGCCCATCGTGCCGTCGCAGCGCGAGGCGGCGGACTATCTCCGCGCGGTGGCTGCGGCCTTCCCGTCGCAGAAGCTCCGCGCCGGCGGACACTCCAAGGGCGGCAACCTCGCGGTCTACGCCGCGGTCTGGTGCGGCGAGTCCGTGCAGGATCAGCTCCTCGCCGTCTATAATAATGATGGCCCCGGCTTCCACACCTCTCTGCTGGACCGGCCGGAGCACCAGCGCATTGCAAACCGCATCCAGACCATCCTGCCGGAATCGTCCGTCGTCGGGATGCTGCTCGAACACGAGGAGAGCTATCAGGTCGTCCGCAGCAACCAGGTCGGACTCATGCAGCACGACGGCTTTTCGTGGCAGGTGCTGGGCACGCAGTTTGTCCACCTCAGCGGCCTGACCGAGGGCGGCAGGATCGTCGACAGTGCGCTGCGCGACTTTGTGCGCGGACTGGACCAGGAACAGCGCATCCGCTTTGTCGACGCGCTCTTCGAAGTGCTCACCTGCACGAACGCTGAAACGCTCACCGATCTCAAGGACGGCGGCTTCCGCACGGCCTATTCCATGCTCAAGACCGTCCGCAGCCTCGACCCCGACACGCGGCAGGCCCTGTCCGGCACGCTCGGGCTGCTCGTGCGCTCCGGCGCGAAGTCCGTCAGCCAGTCGCAGCCCATCCAGCGCCTGAAAAACTGGCGTCTCGTCGATTGGATTTCCAAAAAACTCGCCCACGGCGACGAAACATAATCCCCTGCCACAGTGGACAAATCTAAAATAGAGACGCCATTGCGAGCCAGTGCGCACACTGGCGTGGCAATCCCGTGGATCTTTTAGGAAACTTCCGTGGTGCAAAAACGCGGGCGACCATTTGCTGCCCCCTGACAGGGGTAACAATGGCGGCGGGGATTACCCGGCTGGTGCTTCAGGCACCAGCCGGGTTTTCCATTGGCGTATAACTGGGAATAGTTCAGGACACTTTCGGGATTTCTTTATGTTGCTCCGGTTTTGCTGTTTGTCTGTTCTCCATGCACCCAATGTCGGCGTAGTGAATTTCCACCGTCTGTGGTGCGTGTTTGGACCATTTTACTTCCTTTTCATGCACCACGATCTTCTGGATGAAGAGCCGCAGCAGCTCCGGTGTCAGCGCTTGAATGTCCGTGTA
>ENA-UEQN01002701-UEQN01002701.1-human-gut-metagenome-genome-assembly--contig:-NODE-2701-length-11977-cov-2.984118_pt1 | contig 11977 bp, 10 predicted proteins | sample MGYA00242940_ERZ507944 | MGnify/ENA primary metagenome ERZ507944 (study PRJEB26167, sample SAMN06115449) | human gut metagenome | host: Homo sapiens | place: China:Fujian | collected 2015-08-20... | reverse complement strand
AGCCGAAACGCTCCATGAACGTGTTTTTCCAGCCCGGCCGGTGCCGGTATTTCAGGTAAAGCCCCGGCACGTAAAAGAGAAAGCCGACCGGCATGAACAGATTGTAGATCAAGCGAAACATTTATTCCACCGTGACGCTCTTCGCGAGGTTGCGCGGCTGGTCGATTTCACAACCGCGCTCCACCGCGATGTAGTAGGCAAACAGCTGAAGCGCCACCGTCGTCGGGAGGGGAGCGATGAAACGCGAACAATGCGGAATGAAAATCACATCGTCGGTCAGGTTCTCGACCTCGCGGTCGCCGGCCGTCGCCACGGCGACCACCGGAGCGCGCCGCGCGCGGCACTCCTGAATGTTCCCGAGAATCTTGTCGCGCCCCGGAATGTCATTGGCCAGCGCCAGCACCGGGTGGCGTTCGTCCAGCAGCGAAATCGGGCCGTGCTTCAGCTCGGCGGCATGATACCCTTCGGCATGGACGTAGCTGATCTCCTTGAGCTTCAGGGCCCCTTCAAGCGCGGTCGGGTAGAGGCAGCCGCGGCCGATATAGAAGAAATCGTCGAACCCGGCGTAACGCTTCGCGATCGCACGGATCTCCTCCGCCTGGGCCAGCACGCTGCGGATCAGCTCCGGCGTCTGCTCGATCTCGCGCACCAGCTCGCACCCTTCGCTGCGGCTCAGCCGCCGGTTGCGCCCGAGCAGCAGCGCCATCAGCAGAAGCACGGCGACCTGACTCGAAAACGCCTTCGTCGACGCGACGCTGATCTCCGGCCCCGCGTGCAGATAGACGCCGCGCCCGGCCTCGCGGGCGATGGTCGAACCGACCACGTTACAGAGCGCCGAAATATAGGCTCCCTTGCCGACCGCTTCGCGGACCGCCGCGATCGTGTCGGCGGTTTCGCCGGACTGGCTGATCGGAATCACGAGCGTATTCGGCTCGATGATCGGGTTGCGGTAACGGAACTCCGCCGCCTGCTCGACCGAAGTCGAAATTCCGGCGATGTCCTCAAAGTAATACTCCGCCACCATGCCGGCGTGCATGCTGCTGCCGCAGGCCGCGATGACGATGCGCGAAATCTGCGCCAGTTCGCACGGCGAAAACCCCAGGCCGTTCAGGATGGCCGTGCCCATCTCGTAGTTGATCCGGCCGCGGATCGCATTTTCGATGGTCTCGGGCTGCTCGAAGATCTCCTTGAGCATGAAGTGCGGATAGTTGCCCTTTTCGGCCGCCGCCGCATCCCAGTCGATATTCGCGACCTCCCGCTCGACGGGGACATTCGAGATATCGCGCAGATCGACGCTTTCGGGCGAAATCGCCGCGATGTCGCCGTCATTCAGGTAAATGACCTGCCGCGTGTGGGTCAGGAGCGCCGCGATGTCGCTCGCAATCAGGTTTTCGCCGCTGCCGAGCCCGATGACCAGCGGGCTGCCCTTGCGGGCGGCGACGATGAGCCCCGGGTGGTGCACCGAAACGACCGCGAGACCGTAGGTGCCGGATACCTGCCGCAGCGCGGCGGCCGTTGCGGCCAGCAGATCGCCGTTGTACGCATCGGCGATCAGGTGGACGATCACTTCGGAGTCGGTCTGCGAACGGAAGCGGTACCCCTTCTTCTCCAGGTGGCTCCGCAGCTCATGGTGGTTTTCGACGATGCCGTTGTGGACGATCGCGAACTCCCGCTTCCCGTCGCAGTGAGGATGCGCGTTGACCGTCGACGGCACCCCGTGCGTGGCCCAGCGCGTATGCGCAATGCCGCAGCCGGTAAACTCCCGGAGCCCGGACTCGGCCTGAAGCGCCGCCTCGAGCCGCGCCACCTTGCCGACCTCCTTGAGCTCCGCCATCATCCCGGCCCCGGCCAGCGCCATGCCGGACGAATCATAACCGCGATATTCCAGACGTTTCAGACCATCCAGGAGGATCGGCGGAACGGCGCGGGCGCCGGTATATCCGATAATTCCACACATAAGACGTTTCTACTCCATTTCCTGCGAAAAGTGAGTTGCTATATATTCGGCCGCCTCTTCCAGCGAACCGAGAATCTTGGTGCAGTAGCGGACCATCCACGGACTGCACTCCCGGTATTCATAGGGCGAAAACGCCACCACGAACTTGCCGAGCACGTGCGAAGCGTAAAAAACCTCCATGCTCGTTCCGATGCTCGGACGGCTGTAATTGACCAGAATGATATCCGCGTTGCGGACGTCGAGCAAATCGAATTCGACGATCTCGTTCGCGCTGTCCACTTCACGGTCGACGAATTTGCGCCGCATCGGGTCGAGCAGCCGGTAGCGGCCCGCCAGGAGGCTCTTCGCGCACTCGCGCCACTCCCGCGCCGCCCCCGCATGCTCATCCATGATCGGGCCCGACAGATAGATCGTTTTCAGGTTGTTTTCCCTTTTATCCATCAAATAACAGCTTCTTCAGATATTGACGATTTCAGGCGCGCGCAGATGAATCAGCGCCTCGGAAATGGCCAGCGCGTCGGTCGCATTCGTGCAGGCCAGCGCGGCCTGCGCGGTTTCCTGCATCTCGAACATCGACATGCTGCGGATCACCCGGCGCACCACCGCGATCGACGACGGCGCCATGCTGAGCTCATGTACGCCGATCCCGGCCAGCAGCGGAACCATATATGCGTCGGCGGCGGCCTGCCCGCAGACGCTGACCCAGATATTGTGCCGGTTCGCCGCCTCGACGCAGTTGCGGATCAGCCCCAGGATCGCGGGGTGGGACGGCCGGTACAGATAGGCCACCCGCTCATTGCCGCGGTCGATCGCCATCGTGTACTGGACAAGGTCGTTGGTCCCGATGCTGAAAAAGTCGACCATCGGGGCGAACTTGTCCGCCATCAGCGCCGCGGCGGGCGTTTCGATCATGATGCCGAGCGGCAGGTGCGACATATATTCGAGCTTCTCGTTCTCAAGCTGCTGCTGGAGCTGCCCGATGATCGAACGGACCTCGATCACCTCGCGGATGCTGCTCACCATCGGCAGCATGACCCGCAGATTCCCGAAAACCCCGGCCCGCAGCAGCGCACGCAGCTGGGTCTCGAGAATATCGCGCCGTTCGTGCAGACAGAGCCGGATTCCGCGCAGTCCCAGGAACGGATTCTGCTCGTTCGCCCGGTAGATGTTCGTATTGAATTTGTCGCCGCCGACGTCGAGCGTGCGCACGATCAGGGGCGCGTTGTCGCACTCGACCAGCAGCTTCTTGTAAACCTCGAACTGCTCTTCCTCATCCGGCAGGGCCTGCCGGTTCATATACAGATATTCGGTGCGGAAAAGGCCGATTCCGCTGGCGCCGCACCGCTTGACCTCGCCGACCTTGTCGGGAGAATCGAGGTTCGCGGCCAGCTGAACGATGAAGCCGTCGGTCGTCTCCGGCCGCAGCTCGCTTTCGCTCTCGAGCCGGCTCCAGAGCTGGCCGGCCTCGGCTTTTTTCAGGCGGTACGCCTCTTCGGTGCGGGCGTCCGGATTGATCAGGAGCTTGCCGCTGTAACCGTCGATGATGAGCTTGTCGTCCGCCGTAAGCTGTTCGGGCAGTTCGGGCGGAATCCCGACCACGACCGGGAGCCGCATCGACCGGGCCAGAATCGCGGTATGGCTGGTCGCACTGCCGGTTTCGACCGCGAAGCCGAGCACCTTTTCGACGTCGAGCTGGGCGGTTTCGGAGGGCGACAGATTGTGTGCGACGATGATGCGGCGGTCGTCGAGGTCGATCTCGTGACCGTGCACATGGATATTCGTCAGGTTCGACAGAATGCGGGCCGAAACGTCGCGGATGTCCGCGGCGCGCTCGCGCAGGTATTCGTCCGCCATCCCGGCAAAAACGTTTGCAAAATGTTCGCTGGCAAGATAGAGCGCGTATTCGGCAACATAGTGCTTCTCCCGGATTCCCTTCTCCGCCTCGGCGATCATGGTACGGTCGTCGACGATCATGATATGCGCGTCGAAAATCTCCGCTTCCTGGGCCTTCAGCTTGTTGCGGACCTCCTGCCGGAGCTCGACCAGCTGGGTCCGGGTCAGCGCGAGGGCGGCCGAAAGGCGCGAGAGCTCCGCCGGGATTTCATCTTCGGTGATCCGGTGCGGCTCGGGCTCGCGGTATCGGGTCTGGCCGGTCACACGCATCGTGCGCCCGATGGCGATGCCGGGAGAAACGGCGAGCGCCTGAATCGTCTGTGTCGGAAGCGCCATGGGAACCTCCTACTCTTCCCCGAACTTCGAAGTGAAGAAATCGACCGCGGCGCGGAACGCCTCCTCCGCCTGCGGGCCGGAGACGCGCAGCAGCAGCCTCGTGCCCCGCCCGGCCGCCAGCATCAGCAGTGAAAGCACGCTGCGGCAGTCGGCGACCTCGCCGTCGTCATCGAGTTTCTCCACACTCATGGACGCATCGTAGCCGGAGGCGATCCTGACCAGCTGCGCCGCGGGGCGCGCATGCAGCCCCATGGCGTTATCCACCGTGATCTCCTGCTCGAAAACGTTCTTTTCGCCCATGAATGTCATCCAGCTCCATCGTGGTTGTTGTTTCCGCTCCATGCCTCACGGGTGATTAATATATACCGTTTTCACGGATAAAGCAACCGCGTCCGGCTTGTAAAATACGGATTTCAACGCTATATTCAACACACAATCCTCAAAAACCATCTGCATCGGCAATAGAAGGAAACACCGCATCATGAATCAGAACTGGCATATTGAAACACAGGCGGTCCAGGCCGGCTACCGGCCCGGCAACGGAGAACCGCGCACGCTGCCGCTCTACCAGAGCACGACCTACAAATACGACGACGCCCAGAGCGTCGCCGACCTCTTCGACCTCAAGAGCGAGGGGTTCTTCTACACCCGGCTCGCAAATCCGACCGTCGACGCATTCGAGAAGAAGATGGCCGCGCTCGAGGGCGGCGTCGCCGCCGTCGCGGTCAGCGCGGGACAGACCGCCTCGATGCTCGCCATACTGAACATCGCCCGGGCCGGAGACCACATCGTCGCCGTCGCGAGCCTCTACGGCGGAACGGTCTCGTTGTTCACCAACACCTTCAGCAAGCTCGGAATCGAATTCACCTTCGTCCAGCCCGACGCCGACTCGGAGACGGTCCGCAAGGCAATCCGCCCGAACACGAAAGCGATCTTCGCGGAAACGCTCGCGAATCCGGCCCTCATCGTGCTCGATATCGAGCGGTTCGCCGGCATCGCCCACGAAGCCGGGATTCCGCTCATCGTCGACAACACCTTTCCGACCGCCTATCTCTGCCGCCCGTTCGACTTCGGCGCGGACATCGTGACCCACTCGACCAGCAAATACACCGACGGCCACGCCATGGCCATCGGCGGAATCGTCATCGAAAAGGGGAATTTCGACTGGAGCAACGGCAAGTTCCCGGACTTCACGGAGCCGGACCCGGCCTATCACGGGCTGGTCTATATGGAGAACTTCAAGGCCGCCCCGTTCTCGGTCAAGCTGCGGGTGCAGTTCATCCGCGACATGGGGGTCCCGATGGCGCCTTTCAACGCGCTGCTCGCCAACCTCGGGCTTGAAACGCTGCACATCCGCATGCAGCGCCACTGTGAAAATGCGATGGCGATGGCGGAGTTCCTCGAGAATCACCCGAAGGTCAGCTGGGTCAACTATCCGGGCCTCAAGTCAAGCAGCCAGTACGAACTGGCGAAAAAATACATGCCGAAGGGCTGCTCCGGCGTGATCTGCTTCGGAGTGAAGGGCGGAAAGGCGGCCGGTGAACGGGTCATGAACTCCCTGAAGCTCGCGGCGATCGTCGTCCATGTGGCCGACGTCCGCACCTGTGTGCTGCATCCGGCCAGCATGACCCACCGCCAGCTCTCCGACGCCGAGCTCAAAGCCGCCGGCGTCTCCCCGGATATGATCCGGCTTTCAGCCGGAATCGAACACATCGCCGCTCTCACAGCCGACTTCGATCAGGCCCCCCCCAACGCCTGACCCGTCCGCGTCCCCTCCCGGGCCCCGGAGGGGGACGTTTCGTCCCGCTCCGACTCCCGGGGCGCAAAAGCGCGGTCAGAGTGCGTGTGCCGCCCAGAGCAGTCCGCGCAGCGTCAGTTCGCGCGCTTCGGGGACATCGAAATCCGCCGCAACGTGTCCGAGCGAGCAGTAGAACACCCGGCCTTTTCCGTAGTGCCGCTTCCATGCCGCCGGCATGATCGTCCCGGCAATCCAGTCGGCGTGCCGGCCGTCGAAGCGCGTGACGGCGAGCACCTCATTGCCCGGGTCGGTGTGCATGTAATACTGCTCGGAATGCATCGCAAACGTGCCGATTCCGGCTGTAATCGGATCATTCTTCACGACTTCGACCGTATAGTCGATCGCGTTGCCGGGGTGGGCGACCCACTGGCCGCCGACCATCCACTGATACTCGGTCTCCTGCCGGAACGCGTCGCCCATGCCGCCGTGCCAGCCGCCGATGCCGACCCCGGAGCGGACCGCCTCAAGCAGCCCCCAGAGTTCCTCCTTCGCGATGGACGACATGGTCCACACCGGCACGATCAGGTCGAACGTCTTCATTTTCTCCGTATCCGCCAGGGGAGAGAGCGAATCGACGCGTTCGACCGCGAATCCCTTCTCCGCCAGCAGCTTCGCAAACAAGGCGGAAGTCTGCTCCGGCTCATGGCCGCTCCAGCCGCCCCAGGTGATGAATGCTTTCCGGTTCATTTTCATGCCTCCAATTCAAGTTGACCGTGCCGGAGTCCGACCGGCAACGGCGCCGGGCGTTCGCAGGTCGATTGCACTTTGACGAATGCGCCAGTCCGCGCGGAATCGCTGATGCCGCACATGACATCGAGAACATGGAACGCAAGTTCTCCGCAGGCGCGGGCCGGAACGCCGCCTGAAAGCGAGCGGGCCAGATCCGCCGCCCCGATGCCGCGCATATTGTCGGTGTAGCCGTGCGTGAGCTTCAGTTTCGCCCACTCGGCCAGATGCGGCTGGAAAAGCCGGACCTCGCCGCCGAAGCAGTTCGGGTCCGGCACCGACAACGATCCCGCCGTGCCGTGCAGCTCGATGCAGGGCAGAGAGTGCTTCCAGACGTCGAAGCTCATCGCAAGATTCACCAGTGCGCCCGACGCGAAGCGCAACACGGCCGCGATATGCGTGTCGACCTCGACTTTGCAGCTTTTTTCGGTCGCGGCAGGGGCCGTGATTTCGCGTTCGTCGAAGGCGCGTCCGCCGAACGCCGCAACTTCGGCCACCGGGCCGAGCAGATTGACCAGCGCAGTCAGGTAATAGGGCCCCATGTCGAACAGCGGACCGCCGCCGCGCCGGTAGTAGAAAGCCGGGTTCGGGTGCCAGCTCTCGTGGCCGTGACACTGCATGAATGCGGTTCCGGCGACCACCTTCCCGATCGCGCCCGCATCGACCAGCCGGCGGCAGGTCTGGTGCGCGCCGCCGAGAAACGTATCCGGAGCGCCGCCGGTCCGGAGTCCCTTCGAAGCGGCGAGCGCGAGCACTTCACGTCCGGCCTCGCGGTCCAGGCCGAACGGCTTTTCGGTGTAAGCATGTTTGCCGGCCATCAGAATCCGCTTGTTGACGGCGGTGTGGAACTCCGGCGTGGTGAGGTTGATGACCAGCCTGATCTCAGGATCGTTCAGCAGCTCTTCGGTCGTCATCGCGCGGAAGCCGTACTGTTCCGCCTTCGCTTTGGCCCGCTCCATCACCAGATCGCTCGCGGCCGCGAGCCGCACGTCCGGGAAAAACGGCAGCGACCGGAAATAGGCGTCGCTGATGTTCCCGCACCCGATCACCCCGATTACAACGGCATTTTTCATGAATCACCTCGATTTTGACTTGAATGGACGACGGATATAGTATACCTTACATCGTTCCGCAAACCAATAGACAAAAAATTTATTAAAATGGATTATTTATCCAGACACCTGGCCGGACTGCCGCGCCGGCTGAATGTGGCGCCGCAGCTCGATTCGATCGGCTTCATCCCGGAGAAGCGGGATATCGTCGACCGGATTTTCCCGAGCTGGAACTTTTCGTTCGTCCTGGCGGGAGAAGGCTTCTACGAGCTCGGCGGAGTCCGGCACAAAGTCCGCGCGCCGGCGGTGCTGACCCAGTGGCCCGGTGAACCGATGCACTACGGGCCCGACTCCGCCTGGCGCGAAATCTTCCTGATCTACCCGGAAAATTGCGGGGAAAAGCTGCGGGAACTCGGGCTCATGCGGGAGAACCGGCCGTTCTGGCAGGTCGGCAATCCGCACCGGCTCTTCGAACTGGCCGAGGAGTTCGAAACGCTCGCGGCCGACGCGGAGCTCGAATCGAACACCGACCGGCTCGACTGCTGCGCAGTGCGGCTCGTCCTCGAGAGTTTGCTGGAGAAGCAGCTGGGCGTACCGGGGCGGCTGGAGCCGGAGCTCCGGGCGCTGGCCGGGCAGATCCGGCGGAATCCGTCCCGGCCGTACGACTGGGACGAGGAGGCGGCGAAGCTCGGAATTTCCCGCACGACGTTCCGGCGCTTTTTCCTGGCCTACCTCAATCTGCCAGCGGGGGAGTTCCTGCTGAACGCCCGGATCGACCGGGCGCGGCGGCTGCTGATCGAAACGGCGCTGCCGGTCGCGGAGATCGCCCGGCGGTGCGGATTCGCGGACCCGTTCTACTTTTCGCGCCGGTTCCGGCTGGAAAACGGCGAGACGGCGAGCGCTTATCGCGACCGCAACCGGGTCGGGGGATGAAAAACAGGCGCGCCGCCCTATCCATCCCATAGATTACCCGCATTCAAACGTTGCCTGCGGCTCCGGTTATTCATTGTATTTTCCTGATACAACGCAATAAACCCTTTAGTCGCTCCGCAGCCTCCGGCCGCTTTCGCTCACACCGGGCAAAGCACCGCAACTTCGCTGCGGATTTTTGCGCAGGGGCTTTGCCCGGGTCCGGCTTGAGGGTCGCCTCAAACTCCACTCGGAGCTTATCCCTGAATAAGCTCTCAAGGAGTGCGCGTCCTTAAGAATCCTGCCGGAGCCGGACAGCCCTGAACCCGGCCGCTTGCGCTCCCCTTGCGTTTTCAGTCGCCTGTTCCAACCCGGCAGATTTCCAGCAGCATCTCGCCCTCGGTCGGCGGCGTCACCGGGCGCATCCAGAGCTCATTCGAAACGTGCTTCTCCTCCTTCAGCAGCTCCGTTGTCACCGGGTCGAACCAGCGCAGGCAGTACTCCCCGGCCGGAAGCGACACGGCGAGCACCTTCCCCGCCGTCTCCGCCGCATAGGCAAGATAGCGCCCTCCCCCCAGAGACAGCGCCGCCGAACGGCACTCCGGCCGGAACACCTCGAACGCCGGGCGCGCCTTCGAAAAATCAAACCGCCCGAGAAAGGCCGCCAGCGCCGCAAGCTCGCGGTGAAAGCTCTTCCCGCCGCCGTGCGTGCATTGTTCGGAACACCGTTCGGTTCCGTCCGGAGCCTCGACCGTATAAGCCATGTCGAGATTGCTGTATCCCGCCGCACCGGCCAGGAGCGCCAGATACGCCTCCTCCCGGTACGGACGGTTCGCGGAACCGCAGAAACCGGTCTCGTCATCGACGATCGGACGCTGCCGGTGCCAGTTCGCCAGCACGCATTCGGGGCGCATGTAGTGGAAGTTCAGCACGTCCGCTCCCGGAACGCCGTCGAACGCGCACGACAACGTATTGTCGACATTCCAGGCGACCGGTTTGCCCGGCGCACACTCCCGGATCAGCTCGGCCAGCTCCTGCTGGAACCGGAGCACCGGCTCCATGCGGCGGACCATCCAGTACGGCTCGTTGATGAGTTCGACGATCACATTGTCGAACGGCTCAAGTTCGGCCAGCACCAGACGCACATACCGCTTCTGCTCTTCGGTCAGCGCCTCGAAAAACTCCCGGCGGTCAACCGCCGGGTCATGAAGCGGGGAATCCAGATAATTGCCCTCGTTGTAAAAGACGCAAAAGAGCGTGAGCTCGACCACGACCCCGGCCTCGTCGGCGGCGGCGAGGATCGCGCGCAGCCGTTCGACGTATTCCGGATGCAGCCGGTTCTTCTCCGGCCCGGCAAAGAGCGGGACCAGATTCTCCGCCCCCGGCGCCAGCGGATTCGAATCGAAACTGAAGTCGCTCGCGCGCTCGAAATAGCTGCCGGCGAACAGCCGGGTCTGATTGAAGCCGTTCTTCCGAAGCTCCCGGAAATAACGGACATAATCGAACGCGCGGTTGACCAGCGCGCCGTAATGCTCGGCCGAACTGATCAGAAGCCGCAGCTCCCCGTTGATCGTGAAATAGTGCGGATTCTCATGCGAAATACCGACGACCGTCTTCGACATCTCATCTCCCCGGAATTGAAAGCTCATCGACAAATAAACAAAATTGCATTGTTGGGAAACATAGCATTCGTTCCGGGAAAATTCAACTGTCCGAATTACGGTTCCGCACGTTCCCGCCGCGCCGCAGCCGCGGAGACGAAAAGCGCAATGTCACCGGTCACGCGGGAATCCACCGGCGCGGGAACGAAATACTCCTGCGGCTTCGCCTTTCCGATCCCCTTCTGCATCAGGTGGTTCAAATTCCCGTAGAAACGAAATGAGGCCGACGGACTGCCGCCGAGCGCCTGTTTCCAGCCGTTGAAGTCCTCTTCCGTCACCTGGTAATCCCGGCCGCCCTGCAGAAACAGCATCGGCCTGCCGACGAGCTTTGCATCGTCGAGCGGCACGTATTCGCTGAACTCCCGCCAGTAGCCGGCCGGAACGGAACGCTTCATTTCGCCGAGTCCGGCCGCAATCTCGAAGTCGGCGGCCGGCGTGCCCCGCAGCCCGATCAGATAACGGAACTGCTCCTCCAGCACCGTCTTCATCGGCCGGGACGGAGCCGCCATAAAGATGTATCCGGCCGGAATTGCGGTCGCCGCGGCGATGCGCGGCAGCAGCATCCCGCCGAGGCTGTGGCCGAGAACGAAAATCCGGCCCGGATCGATCCGCTCCTGCTTCGCGGCGAACTCGACCGCCAGCACCGCATCGTCGATGACCTCTTCGTCCAGGGAATAGTCGTTCAGCTTTGCGACCCGGGCTCCGTGCGTCCGTGTGCGCTTGTCGTACCGGAGCGTTGCGACGCCGGCGCGCTCGAGATCGCGGGCGATATCGCGGAACGGCCGGTTCGGCCCGAGCGTTTCGTCGCGGTCCTGCGGCCCGGAGCCGTGGACCAGAACCACCAGCGGAAACGGTCCGTTCCCGCCGTCCGGAACGGTCAGCGTCCCCTTGAGCGGCCATTCGGCGCCGAACCCGATCTCCCGCTCCTCCCCCGCGCAGAGAAACGCGCAAAACAGAAACGCGGCGGACAGCAGAATGCCGGATAACTTCATCAGATCAATCCCCCTTTCCCGTAAGATAGCACCGGAAAGCGGGAAGTACAAACGCCGTTCGCCTATTTCACCTTCTCCGGCGGAACCGCCGCATACTTTTCCAACACCCGCCGGATTTCCGCCGCTTTCTCCGGCGGCAGCGCCCGCGGAACAAATTCAACGGCGAGCTTCGGCGACAGAACGACCGCATTTTCAGGGAGGACCCCGAACTTCAGCAGCGCCGTCCGCAACTTCAGCGCGCTGTCTTTCTCCCCCGCTTCGATGAAATTCAGCTGTGCGTTCCCTTCAGCCAGATAGGTGTTGTAGAGCAGTTTCACCCCGCAGCCGAGCCGGGCGGCGACCTCGGAACGGAACGGCTCAAGCATGTTGTTGACCTTCACGAAACCGATGCCTTCCGCACCAAGTTTGGCGACCGCCTCGATAATCGGGTCTGGAATCAGCTCTGCCCAGAGCGGAATCAGTACGTCCATATGGACCGATTCAATCTCATAAACATCATTCCCGTGCGGCAGGCAGAGCGCGCGGCTGAACGGATAACTCCGCTGCCAGAACTGCTCCGCCTCCTGCGGCGTCCGGAACGAATACCGGACCACCACGGCCCCTTTGCCGTCCTGCGGTCCGCGCAGTTCCTGCCGTTCGACTCCGGTCAGGCC
>ENA-UEQN01002678-UEQN01002678.1-human-gut-metagenome-genome-assembly--contig:-NODE-2678-length-12064-cov-3.446984_pt1 | contig 12064 bp, 9 predicted proteins | sample MGYA00242940_ERZ507944 | MGnify/ENA primary metagenome ERZ507944 (study PRJEB26167, sample SAMN06115449) | human gut metagenome | host: Homo sapiens | place: China:Fujian | collected 2015-08-20... | reverse complement strand
CTCACGTGAAGGTTTGCCGGAAGTTGTAAAAAAGAAAATGGACCACGCTGTGGAAGCAACTAAAAACAATACCGGTATTATTTTAAACTTGGCAATAAACTACGGTGGGCAGGCCGAAATTTTACAGGCAATACAGCGTATTGCGGCAGATACCGAAAAAGGCTTGCTGAAAGTAGAAGATATACAGGCAGAAACTTTTGAAAATTATCTTTATACGGCTGGCTTGCCTGCGCCTGATCTTTTGATCAGACCAGGAGGAGATAATCGTATCAGTAATTTTATGCTGTGGCAAATCGCATATGCGGAAATTTGGACTACAGATGCATATTGGCCTGCTTTTACCCCTGAAATGTTCTTGCAGGCAATCAAAGAATATCAGGGACGCGAACGACGCTTTGGCGGGTTAGTGACAAAATAAATTAAGCAGGTGTAAAAGATATGTTGACTCGTATTTTGACAGGTTTGGTAGGCGTTCCGATAGTAGTATGGCTGCTTCATAGCGGCGGTATGCTTTTTAATGCTGCAATATTTGTACTGGCAGCTATCGGCTGGCTGGAATTTTATAATATGGCCAAAAATAAAGGCTATAATGTTTTTTATTTTTCGTCCGGTATTATGACGTTGGTGCTGGTAGGAAGTTTGATGTATTTGGATGATTCTATTTATACATTATATTCACTGCCGCTTTTTCTGGTCGTAACTATTATTGCTATTTTACTGGAAGGCCTGCATAAGCACTGTAAAGGTCATTTGGTTGAGAATGTTGGTTTGTCGGTTATGGCGGTTTTATATATCGGCATTCTGTTTTTTCACTTTGGTCTTTTAAGGCAGTTACCATTTGAACCGGTGGTTATTGGTTCATTTGTTTTAGAAGGCGGCGAATGTTTTTTCTGGCTGATTATGCTTGGAACATGGGCCAGTGATACTTTTGCTTATTTTGTCGGCTGTGCGATCGGTAAACGCAAGTTGTGTCCAAATGTCAGTCCTAATAAATCTTTAGAAGGAGCTGCAGCCGGATTTATCGGCTGTCTGGCTGTAATGGTTTATTTGGGAGTAAAGGTGTTAGATATGGAGATAGTACAGGCAGCTGCATTAGGTTTATGCGTAGCTGTTTTTGCGCCGCTGGGAGATTTGGTAGAGTCGATTTTGAAACGTTCCTTTGGCGTTAAAGACTCTGGTAAGATTTTTCCAGGCCATGGTGGAGTTTTAGATCGTTGTGACAGCTTGTTGTTTGCCATACCGCTTGGCTATTATGTTTTAGTGTTTTCGGTTTTGTTGACTAAAACACACTGATTATATTATTCGGAGGCTTCAAAATGAAAAATGTTTCCGTGCTTGGCAGTACCGGGTCCATTGGTAAACAGACATTAGAGGTTGCTGCAGCTAATCCTGATAAGATAAAAATCAGAGCGTTGGCGGCACATACAAGTGACGTTTTATTGGAAGAACAGATTAATATTTTCCAGCCTGATATTGCGGCGCTTTCTGATGAGGCCGCTGCAGAGCGGTTGAAAAAACGTTATACCGGCAAGACGAAAATCCTTGCAGGAGAAGCGGGTCTTTTGGAAGTGGCTACGTTCAGCGAAGTTGACACAGTTTTAGCTTCAATGGTCGGTTATGCCGGTCTGAGACCTACTTTGGCTGCGATTGAGCATGGTAAAGACATCGCTTTGGCTAATAAAGAAACGCTGGTTGCTGCAGGAAGTATTGTTATGAGTGCGGTAGCAGAGCACAATGTTACTTTATTGCCGGTCGACAGTGAACACAGTGCCATTTTTCAAGCTTTGGCAGGTGGCAAACATCAGGAAGTTAAGCGGTTGCTGATAACTGCTTCTGGCGGTCCTTTTCGTGGTAAAAGTAAAGCTGAGCTTGAAAATGTGACTTTAGAACAGTGTTTGAAGCATCCAAATTGGAGTATGGGCAGAAAAATAACTGTTGATTCTTCTACTTTGGCTAATAAAGGGTTGGAAGTTATTGAGGCGCATTGGCTTTTTGACATGCCTTATGAAAAAATCGATGTAGTTGTACATCCGCAGAGCGTAATTCATTCTTTGGTTGAATATCAGGATGGTTCTGTTTTGGCTCAGTTGGGACTGCCCGATATGCGTTTGCCGATACAGTACGCTTTTTCATATCCAGAGCGATTTGATAATGCTTTCGGACAGCTGGATTTAGTAAAAGCAGGTCAATTGACGTTTGAAGCTCCTGATTTGGAAGCATTTCCGGCACTGAAACTTGCTGTCGAATGTGGTAAAGCAGGAGGTACCTTACCTTGTGCATTTAATGCGGCTAATGAAGAATCTGTTTACGCATTTTTGGACAATAAGATTAAATACCTTGATATTCCGATGACTATAGAAAAGATTATTGTCAGACATCAGAATATATTGCAGCCTGTTATTGAGGATATAGAGCAGACAGATGCTGAAACTCGCAGGCTGACCAGAGAAATTTTAAAAAACTTGTAATGAGAGGGGGAACTCGGACATGACAACTATTTTAGCGGCTATTTTTGTTTTTGGTGTTTTGATCACCGTACATGAATTCGGCCACTTTATTACGGCAAAAATGACAGGCATGCGCGTGGACGAGTTTGCCATTGGTTTCGGACCCAACATTTTTCAGAAAAAAGTTGGTGAGACCCTATATAGCTTAAGAATTATTCCTTTAGGCGGGTATAATAAAATAGCCGGTATGGATCCGGAAGAGCCTGACAGCGATGATTCTTTTAAGTCAAAATCTATTCCTACCAGAATGTTGGTTATTTTAGCAGGTTCGTTAATGAACTTTCTGCTGCCGATAATTTTGTTTTTCAGTATTTTTATGATCAATGGTATTCAAAAGCCAGTCGATCAGCCTATTTTGGGCACGATTATGGAAGATAAGGCGGCCGCGCAGGCAGGCTTGCAGGTAGGCGATCGTATCCTTGCCATTAATGGTGAAAAGATTGCCACATGGAATGATTTGGTAGTTACCTTGCAGAAGTATCCTGATAAGGAGATTACTGTTACGGCAGAGCATCAGGGCGCAGTAAAAAATTATCAAATGACGCCAGCCTATGATGCGCAGTACGGCAGGCCCTTGATAGGTATTTCTCCTACATATGAACAATATCAGCCAGGCGTTGTTGAAGCGGCTACCATGGGCGCTGGCTATACTAAGTATATTATATTTGCGATGATTGACGGTCTGCAGAAAATAATTACCGGGGCGGCGCCGGCAGATGTTTCAGGTCCTATCGGCGTAGCTAAAATGGCAGGGGAGATGGCAAATCAGGGCATGCTTCCGCTACTGAACTTTATTGCTTTTCTCAGTATTAATTTAGGCGTTATCAATTTATTGCCATTGCCGGCTTTGGACGGCGGGCATTTTGTTCTGTTAGTTTTGGAAGCTGTACGTGGCAAGCCTTTAGGAGCGCGTGCGACCAATGCTATTCAAATGGTTGGCGTAGCAATCATTCTAAGTATTACTGTTTTGGCGGTGTTTAACGACATCAGCCGATAAAATAAAGAGGTGTCTTTATGAAGCGCAGAATAACCAGACAATTACAGTTGGGATCTGTATTTATTGGCGGTGATGCTCCTGTTTCAGTACAGTCGATGACTAATACGAGGACCGACGATGCTGCAGCGACTTTGAAACAAATTAAGGAACTGGCGGCAGTTGGCTGCGATGTCATTCGTTGTGCTGTACCTGATATGCCTGCAGCGCAGGCCTTAAGGGAAATAGTTGCGCAGAGCCCGATTCCTGTAATAGCTGATATTCATTTTGATTACAAGCTTGCTTTGGCGGCTATAGATGCCGGTGTCAACGGACTTCGGTTAAATCCTGGTAATATTGGCGGACGTGAAAAGGTAGAAGCGGTAGTTGCAGCGGCCAGAATAAAAAATATACCTATTCGTATCGGTGTTAATGCCGGTTCACTGCCGAAGGATTTATTGGAAAAATATGGGCATCCGACAGCAGAAGCATTAGTAGAAGCTGCTTGGCGTCATATTCATATTTTAGAAGAACTTGATTATCGCAATATCAAAATTTCTTTGAAAGCACATGACGTACCATTAACGATTACGGCTTACAGGCTTTTAGCTGCTCAATGTGATTATCCGCTGCATGTGGGGATTACTGAAGCTGGTACCGTTAATTCCGGGATTATAAAATCGGCAGTTGGTATAGGTACGTTATTGGCGGAAGGTATTGGCGATACGATTCGTGTTTCGCTTACCGGGGATCCGGTTAATGAAGTAAAGGTTGCTTATAATATTTTGAAAGCTTTGGGGCTTAGAGAATATGGGCCGACTTTGATTTCCTGTCCAACCTGCGGCAGGACCAGAATCAATCTGGAAAAGCTTGCTTTAGAGGTCGAACGCCGTTTAGACGAAATAGCAGAACCAATTACGGTTGCAGTTATGGGCTGCATAGTTAATGGACCTGGTGAAGCCAGGGAGGCCGATATAGGCATTGCCGGCGGTATTGGCGAGGGCCTGCTGTTCCGCAAAGGCGAGATCATAAAAAAAGTCAGCGAAGATAAAATCGTTGACGAGCTGTTTGATGAAATTAAGAAAATTTTGGTTGAGAGGAAGATGAAATAATGCGAGTTTCCAAACTGTATGCTCCTACTTTGCGTGAGGTACCTGCAGAGGCGGAGGTTGTTAGTCACCAATTAATGCTGCGTGCCGGATTTATGCGTAAAGCTGCCGGTGGTATTTATACTTATCTGCCGCTTGCCTGGCGTGTATTGAAAAAAATAGAAAGAATAGTACGTGAGGAAATGGATGCCAAAGGTTCACAGGAGCTTTTGATGCCTATTGTACAGCCGGCTGAGATTTGGCAGGAAAGCGGACGTTGGGATGTATACGGTGCGGAAATGTTCAGGTTGCAGGATCGTCATAATCGCTGCTTCTGCCTTGGGCCTACACATGAAGAAATGGTAACGACTTTGATCCGCGGTGATGTTCGTTCTTATCGCCAGCTGCCGCTTAGTGTTTATCAAATCCAAAATAAATATCGTGATGAACGTCGCCCGCGTTTCGGTTTGATGCGCGGCCGTGAATTCATTATGAAAGATGCGTATTCCTTTGATCGTGACGAAGCTGGTCTTGATAAATCTTATCAGGATATGTACGATGCTTACACCAATATCTTTACGCGCTGCGGCCTGAACTTCCGCCCTGTTGAAGCTGATTCTGGGGCTATCGGCGGCAGTGGTTCCCATGAATTTATGGTAATTGCCGACAGTGGTGAAGCAGAGATTGTTTTCTGCACCAGCTGCGATTATGCGGCCAATGTTGAAAAAGCAGAGCTATTTCCTTTGGAAGCTCAAGAAGAAGCAATGCTGACTAAAGAAGAGGTAGTAACACCAGACTGTAAAACTATTGCTGATGTGTGCGCTTATTTAAAACTTCCTGTTGACCATTCTGTTAAAGCTGTTGCTTATAACAGTGAAAAAGGTTTGATTCTTTGTTTTGTACGTGGCGATCACGAAGTCAATGAAATCAAAGTTATCAATACCTGCGGCGTTATTGACCTTGAAATGGCGACAGAGGAACAATTAGCTGCTGCTGGTACTGTCGGCGGTTATATGGGCCCTGTTGGCATCGATAATAAAAAAGTCATAGTAGTTGTTGACGCTACTGTTATGAAAATGCATAATGTTTGCTGCGGCGCTAATAAAGAAGGGTACCATTTCATCAATGTTAACCCGGGCCGTGATTTTACACCAACATATGTAGCAGATATCCGTCTTATTCAGGAAGGGGATCCGTGCCCGCATTGCGGCGGCGAAGTGAGCAAAGCCCGCGGCATCGAGGTAGGGCAGGTCTTTAAGCTGTTTACTAAATACAGCTCTGCTTTAAAAGCTACCTATCTTGATGAAAACGGTAAAGAGCAGCCTATGGTAATGGGGTGCTACGGTGTCGGTGTCAGCAGGACGATGGCGGCTGCTATTGAGCAGAATTATGATGACAATGGTATCATCTGGCCAATCGAAATAGCACCCTATCATGTGCTGGTTGTGCCTGTTAATACAAAAGATGAAGCATCTGCAGCGAAAGCTGAAGAAATTTATATGCAGTTGAAAAAAGTAGGTCTGGAAACAGTTATCGATGATCGCAACGAACGCCCTGGTGTTAAATTTAAAGATGCTGATCTGATCGGCTATCCGCTGCGTGTTGTAGTTGGGCCGAAAACATTGACTGAAGGTAACCTGGAAGTTAAAATTCGTAAAACAGGCGAGATCAGATATTTGCCTTTAGATGGCGATTACGTACAAGATATCAAAAATATTATCGCAGAACTTGCTTTTTCAAAATAAAAGATTAAACTGACAGTAAGGAGGTGCCGATAATGAGTTCTCATGATTGGGAGATGCTTATTCGTCTATTATTGGCCGCTTTTTTAGGCGGAATAGTCGGCATCGAACGCGGCAGCGGCGATAGACCGGCTGGCTTTAGAACACATATTTTAGTTTGTGCCGGTGCGGCGTTATTTATGCTGGTTTCTATGTACGGTTATGATGATTACCCTATGCATGGGGAAGAATTCCCGCGCAATCGTGATTCTTCCCGTATTGCTGCACAGGTAGTCAGCGGTATTGGTTTTCTTGGTGCCGGTACGATAATGCATGAGGGAGTTACCGTACGTGGTTTAACAACAGCTGCCAGCTTGTGGATGATTTCGGCCATTGGGTTGGCTGCCGGTGCTGGGATGTATGTTTTAAGTATTGGTTCTACGGCGGTAATGATGGTTACTTTGGTAACTTTTCACAGCTGGGAAAAACGTTTTGCCGGCAGCAGCAGAAATGCCCGCCGCTTTATTCGGATTGTTGCCGAAAATGAACCCGGTATTATAACGAATATTACTGCGTATTTGACTGAAAATGGCGTGAAGGTACGCACTTTAAACGTAAAAAACAACTCCAGAAAAAATGAGGTAGTTTTAGAGCTGTATCTCAAAATAAGTAAAGATAGAGATGATATTGATATTATTCGCGGTTTACAAAGTATTGAAGGCATCATTACTTTAGAGAACGTTGGTTGATTGGTAAGAAAGGACGCAAGCATGAAGGCGAAATATTGTATTGTTCCTGATAAAAATAAATTTTTTGCTTTTTTAGCCGAGCAGTCCTTAACGGAAGCAGAATTATTGCGTGCTCGTTTAATCCAGCCGGAGAAAATCTTTATGGATATCGAGGCTGCCGTGTGGCAGATAGAGTATAAAGCAGTTGCTCCCGTGACAGAAACTTTACTTGCAGCGGTGGCAAATAAGCTTACCGCTGCTTTTAATTTAAAAAAAGTGGAGCTGCAGCAGACAAATCTGCTGGAAACTTCCGTTGTGGCTGAATCGGTTAAAACAGAAAATAAGCTTGAAACAGAAAATAAGTCTGTGCAGGTAGAGCCGGAGCGTGAAGAAATTCCTTTGCCGCCGGAAGAACCTGAAGCAGTCGAAATAGGAGAAGCTGCCGCATTTGAAGCAGTACCTTCGTGTGAGGCAGAGCGTAAAGACGATGCTTATGAAAAGGCTTATAACCTTCTCTATGGAGGGAATAAAAAAGCAGACGGCCTTATTTTTGGTAAAGCATTTAAAGGTAAGCCCAGGCCGATGATCGACGTTATCGAAGAAGAAAATCGAGTCGTAGTAGAAGGGACTTTTGTAAAAAGCATTGATAAGGACGGTAAGCTGACTGCTTTTATTGAGCGAGTCCTGCGTACCGGCAATGTGATGCTCACTTTTAATTTGAGTGATGAAACCAGTGGACTTTATGTTAGAATGCGTTTTGAAAATCTGGAAGAATGTCTGCAGTTTAAAAAGAAGATCAAACCGGGGATACAGCTGCGTATTATGGGTAATGTTGCTCCTGACAGATTTTTATTTGATGAAATGGTCATCAGTCCTCAGGGTATTATAGCTGTTCCTAAAAAAGAACGTATGGATAACGCTGAAGTTAAACGTGTCGAGCTGCATTGTCATACAAAAATGAGTAAGATGGATGGCGTAACACCAATGGAAGAATTGGTGGAGACAGCGATAAAATGGGGGCATAAAGCTCTTGCTATCACAGATCATGGCGTTGTACAGGCTTTTCCGTTCTGCTTTGATGTAGCAGAAAAAGCGGATATCAAGCTGATTTTCGGTATGGAAGGTTATTTGATGAACGACGACGGCCATGATATCGATCTGGAGCCGACGGATACGATCAAGAAAAGCCGTATCAAGAAGGTCAAAAATAACCACATTATCATTTTAGCAAAGAACGAAACAGGTCTGCGTAATCTGTATAAACTGGTAACAATCAGTCATTTGCGTTATCTGCATAAACGGCCGATGCTGCCGCGTGAGGTTATCGAAGAATATCGCGAGGGTTTGATTCTGGGTTCTGCCTGTGAAGCTGGTGAACTGTACAGGGCTATTTTGGCAGGTCGTCCCGATGAAGAATTAGAGAAAATAGCTTCTTTTTATGATTATCTGGAAATTCAGCCAACCGGAAATAATATGTTTTTAGTCAGACAGGAGCGCTGCACAGTCAAACAGCTGCAAGAGCATAATAGGAAAATTTATGAACTTGGTAAAAAGCTGGGTAAGTTGACTGTCGCTACCTGTGACGTGCATTTTTTGCATCCGGAGGACGCGCAGCTGCGGGCTATCCTGCAGGCTGGGCAAAATTATTCTGATGCTGATCAGCAAGCACCTCTTTATTTCAGGACAACAGAAGAAATGCTCAAGGAATTTGAGTATTTTGGTAAAGAAATTGCTTATGAGTTGTGTGTAACCAATCCGAATAAGATTGCGGAGATGGTAGAAAAAATCAAACCTGTTCCTGATCGTGATCAGCTGTATTCACCATTTATACCTGGGGCAGAAAAAGCTATCAAGGAAATGTCTTATCAGCGTGCGCACGAATGGTATGGTGAAAATCTGCCTCAGGTAGTCAGCGACAGACTGAAAATGGAGCTCGATTCCATTATCAATCATGGGTTCTCAGTTCTGTATTATATTGCACATAAGCTCGTAAGAAAATCTTTGGACGATGGTTATCTGGTTGGGTCCCGTGGTTCTGTCGGTTCTTCTTTTGTAGCGACTATGATCGATATTACAGAGGTCAATCCGCTGAAACCGCATTACCGCTGTCCACAATGTAAACACAGCGAGTTCTTCATGAAAGAAGAAGTTGCGTCAGGTTTTGACTTGCCTGCTAAAGCATGTCCTGAGTGCGGTACAGAGATGATCCGTGATGGGCACGATATTCCGTTTGCCGTGTTTATGGGTTTCCATGGTGATAAAGTACCGGATATTGATTTGAACTTTTCCGGAGATTATCAGCCGACAGCACATAAATATACAGAAGAACTTTTCGGACGCGATAATGTTTGCCGCGCTGGTACGATTTCAACGATTGCTATCAAAACGGCTTTTGGTTATGTCAAAAAATATTATGAGGCAAAAAATCTGCATGTGCATTCGGCACATGTTGCAGGTCTTGTAGAAGGCTTTGCCGGTATTAAACGAACTACTGGCCAGCATCCAGGCGGTATCATGGTTGTACCGCGCAATATGGATATTCATTATATTTCGCCGATGAACAGACCGGCCGATGAAAAAGATTCGGAAACAGTAACTACTCACTTTGATTATCACTCGATCAACGACCGTCTGGTTAAGCTTGATATACTTGGTCACGACGATCCGACGGTTATCAAAATGCTGGAGGAATTGACAAATATTCCACCGCAGCAGATACCCGTCGGCGATGAAAAAACTATGTCTATCTTCCGTTCGACTGAGGCTTTCGGCGTAACACCTGAGCAGATCGGCAGTGCCGTTGGCACTTATGGTATTCCTGAATGTGGTACACAGTTTGTACGGCAGATGATTCAGGATGTTCAGCCTAAAAATTTCAGTCAGGTTGTCAGGGTATCAGGCTATTCGCATGGTACTGATGTATGGCTGAACAATGCGCAGGATCTGATTCGCGAGGGTAAACCCAGTGAGGAAACGATTTCGACGCGGGATGATATTATGACTAATCTGATCGCGAAAGGCGTAGATCCCAGTATGTCCTTTAAAATTATGGAATATGTTCGTAAAGGCAAGGCAGCTAAAGGCGGTCTGGAAGCACCCATGCTTGAAGCGATGCGTGCCGCAAAGGTGCCGGAATGGTATATTGAATCCTGTAATAAGGTCCAGTATCTTTTTCCGAAGGCGCATGCAGTGGCATATGTTATGATGGCTTATCGTATAGCATACTGTAAAGTGCATTATCCACGTGAATTCTATGCGGCATACTTTACTGTGCGTGCACCGGACTTTGATATGGATCATGTTGTCAAAGGCGTTGATTATATGAAACGTTATATTAAAGATGTTTATGCACAGGGCTATAAAGCAAGTAACAGAGATAAAGATACGGTGACGTATCTGGAGTTGGTGATTGAAATGCTGGCTCGTGGTTTTGAAATGGAACGTATCGATTTGTATAAATCCCATCCGACGCGTTTTACCGTCACTGAAAAGGGATTGAGGCCGCCGCTTGCTGCTTTGGGAGGAATTGGTGTTACTGCCGCTCAAAGTATCAGCGAAGCCAGAGAAATCGGTCATCCTTTTATTTCCCAGGAAGATCTGCGGGTAAGAGCCAAGGTTGGTAAAGCTGTAGTTGAAAAATTGGCAGAACACGGAGCCTTAGGGGATTTGCCTGAAACAGATCAGATAGATTTATTCTGACATTAGGAGGCGATTAGTATGTTAGAAGCAGGAGTAAAAGCACCGGAATTTTCGTTGCAGGACAAAGATGGTAATATTGTGAGCCTGAAGGATTTTTTAGGGAAAAAAGTAGTTGTCTATTTTTATCCTAAGGATTCTACACCGGGGTGTACACGTCAGGCCTGTTCTTTTCGCAATAATTACGGTGAGTATAAAAAAATGGGCATTGAGGTTATCGGCATCAGTAAAGACAGCGTAAAATCTCATGCTAATTTTACCGCGAAACAGGAGCTGCCTTTTATTCTTTTAGCTGATCCTGAACGTCAGGCCATCGAAGCTTATGATGTATGGCAGGAAAAGAAATTGTATGGCAAGGTATCAATGGGAGTAGTGAGAACGACTTATATCGTTGATGAAAAAGGTATGATCGAAAAAGCATATCCCAATGCTAATCCTGATACTAATGCTGAAGAAATTTTAGCCTATTTGAAAGGTTAAGAATCAAAAGCGCGTTCTTGTATAAGGACGCGCTTTTTGATAAATACTTGCAGGAGGATACGATGCAGATAATTATTTCCCCAGCAAAAAAAATGCGTATTGATAATGATGACCTTGTTTCTGCGGCAGAACCGCGCTTTTTAAAAGATACAGAAGTTTTACTGGCAGAGCTGAGAAAGATTCAGTATGATGATCTAAAAAAGTTGTGGCAATGTAACGATGAGATTGCGGCATTAAACTATAAGCGTTTACAGACTATGTGTCTGCGTGCTAATCTTACCCCGGCAGTATTGGCTTATGACGGTATCCAGTATCAATATATGGCACCGCGTGTTTTTGAAAATGGACAGCTTGATTATGTGGCAGAACATTTAAATATTTTATCAGGATTTTATGGTATTTTAAAAGCAATGGACGGTGTTGTTCCTTATCGTTTGGAGATGCAGGCAAAGCTGCCGGCTGCCGGGTGTAAAAATCTGTATGACTTTTGGGGAAGCAGGCTTTATTTTGAGCTGACGCAAAACGATAAAAGCATTCTTAACCTGGCATCAAAAGAATACAGTAAAGTTATAGAAAAATATTTGACGCCGGAAGTGGAATATGTCAGCTGTATTTTTGGTATTTGGCAGGACGGTAAAGTAAAGGTTAAAGCTACTGAAGCGAAGATGGCCCGTGGTGAAATGGTGCGCTGGTGTGCCGAGCATAATATTTTACACATTGAAGACACAAAAAAATTTGACTGTTTAGGATATAAATATCAGAAGGAGCAATCCACCGCAAAGGAATTTGTTTTTCTGAAAAACTGAAATTTGTGACTGGGCTTGATAAAAGTTTGAATTTTGCCATATATATTGTAGGGAAGTTAACAAAA
>ENA-UEQN01002677-UEQN01002677.1-human-gut-metagenome-genome-assembly--contig:-NODE-2677-length-12065-cov-3.154238_pt1 | contig 12065 bp, 8 predicted proteins | sample MGYA00242940_ERZ507944 | MGnify/ENA primary metagenome ERZ507944 (study PRJEB26167, sample SAMN06115449) | human gut metagenome | host: Homo sapiens | place: China:Fujian | collected 2015-08-20... | reverse complement strand
CTTTCTTTTAAATCTATTATCTTTGTTATGAATATATATTTCAAAATTGCATAACATATGCTTGCACTATTAGAAAAATTAGTTATTATCTCTTTATCTATGCAATTATCAATTATAATATTCATTACAAAGATAATAATTTCTTTTTATGAAACGAAATACCACGGGAAATTACCGGGAAAAGTAACTTACCGGTAATTCTCGGAGATTGTATCGTGAGGCCATGACTTCTCCGTATGCACCACAGGAGTGAATGGCGATCAAGTCTCCTCGGTTGGTGAGGGGGAGTTCCCGGTCTTTGCCGAAACAATCAGATGATTCACAGATAGGGCCAACCACGTCGTATTTTTCATGTTCTCCCACGGAGGTCAAGTTTTCTATCCGGTGGAAAGCTTGGTAGAGTGCCGGACGTAAAAGGTCGTTCATTCCCGCATCCAAGATGACGAACTTTTTATGTTTCCCTTCCTTCACGTACAGGACACGAGAGATAAGGGAACCGCATTGTCCGACAAGAGACCGCCCTAGTTCGAAATGAAGTTGCTGGCCCGGCAGGGCTTCGAAAAAATCGGCAAAAGTCTGGAAATAAGAAGCAAAGTCGGGAATCAAGCCACACATGGGACAATCGTAATTAATGCCCAGTCCGCCACCGAAATTCACGTGGGGAAGAATGATTCCCTGTTCTTTCAATCGAGATTGTATTTCGTTCACCCTCAGGCAAAGTCCCCGGAATACCGTGAGGTCGGTGATCTGTGAACCGATGTGAAAATGCAGTCCGATGAGATTGATGTTTTCCATTTCCCGGCAGGCCGTGATGGCGTGGTCGAGGTCGTAAAGGTAGAACCCGAATTTGTTTTCTTCAATTCCCGTGGTGATGTAGTGATGCGTGTGTGCGTCCACGTTGGGGTTTACCCGAAGAGCTACGGGGGCTTTTTTCCCCATTTCTCCGGCCAGTATGTTGATCACTTCTATTTCGGGTAAAGATTCGCAGTTGAAACAAAATATCTCTTTTTCAAGAGCCAGCCGGATCTCCTCGTCGCTTTTCCCGACTCCGGCATACACGATTTTTTCCGGGGGAAAACCACTTGCTACGGCTTGAACCACCTCGTTGCCGCTTACGCAGTCCGCACCTATCCCGTGGCTTTGGATGATGTCAAGAATATGTGGATTGGCATTTGCTTTTATCGCATAATGCAAATTGAATCCGTGTTCTTTAGCCGCTTGGGAGGCTGCTTGAAGTGTGGCCTGTAGAAGAGTCGTGTCGTAATAATAAAACGGAGTCTTCAAAGTCTGAAATGTTTTGATGGTTTCTATATTCATGTGGGTCGGATTTATGAATTCATTGATTTAACAATCTTTCGCTAAGAGCCTCGAGTGCTTTTTGTTTGTCGGTCTGTTTCACGAGCAGGGAAATACTGTGTTCGCTGGCCCCGTAAGAGATCATGTGCAAGGGAATATCTTTCAAGGCGGTGAGAGCTCGGGCGGCGAGTCCGCTATTGTTGATCGAACAATCCCCGACGATACAGATGATGGAAAGGGATTCTTCAACTTCGATTGTGCCGTATTTCGTGAGGTCTTTTTTAATGTCTTCCAGGTGGCATGTGCTGTCAATCGTGAGAGATATGGCGACTTCCGACGTGGCAATCATATCGATCGGGGTTTTCCAGGATTCGAATATTTCGAATACTTTCCGAACAAAACCGTAAGCAAGCAACATGTTGCTGGATTTGACTTTTATGGCCGTGATTCCGTCCTTTGCCGCCACCGCTTTGAAATCTTTGATGGGACTTTCTTTCGTGATCAAAGTTCCTTCGTCGCTTGGGTTCATCGTGTTTTTCATGCGCACGGGAATGTTTGCTTTCTTCGCGGGTTGAATGCTTGACGGGTGGAGAATTTTGGCCCCGAAATAGGCAAGTTCGGCAGCTTCATCAAAAGATAGAGAACGAATGGCTTTCGTATTTTTCACGTACCGCGGGTCGCTGTTATGTACGCCGTCAATGTCGGTCCATATTTGAATTTCCTCCACGTTGAGGGCTGCCCCGATCAATGCAGCCGAGTAGTCGCTGCCTCCTCTCTTCAAGTTGTCGATTTCTCCATAAGCGTTTCGGCAAATGAATCCTTGGGTAATGATAATGCGCTCCGTGGCCGGGTTGGATAATAGTCTTTTTAGATTTTGTTCGATATAGAAATAATCCGGTTCACAGTCTTTGTCAATACGCATGAAATCCAAGGCTGACAGAAGGGTGGAAGGAATGCCTTGTTCCTGTAAATAATAATACATTAGCGTGGTGGAAATGATCTCTCCTTGAGCGACTACAGCTTTTTCTTGTAACGGGTAAAAGTCCTTGTTGATGAACGAACGGAGGTAAGTGAAGATCGTTTGCACGAATTCTTGTCCCCGGTGCTTGTATTCTTCGGTGCTATATAGATCGCTGATAGTCATCAGATAGTCCAGTTCAAGATTTTGAATGGCCGTCAAGGCTTCTTGCCGATCATTGTGATACAGGTAGTTCGTGATGTCGACCAACGTGTTTGTCGTGCCGGACATAGCCGAGAGGACCACGATTTTGGGTTGATCATCCGAGATTAATTTTGCTACTTCCTGTATTCGTGGTGCGTTACCCACGGAGGTTCCTCCAAATTTTAATACGTTCATAAGTTTATTGTTTTTAAATCATTTATTTCTTTACATGAAAAAAGCCCGTGTATTCACACAGGCTTTTTTCGACAGTTTTTTGACAACAGTGCGTTAGCCTGCAAAGAGCTTTTGCATGCACATCATCTGTTTATAGTTATTTGTATACCTTGTTCTCATTCTTCTTGTGTATTTTTCACGATGCAAATATTGCATATAGAATTTGAAAAAACAAGACCTTGTTAAAATATTAACGATTGGGGAAACGGCATTCATTTTTTTAACGCCGTATCCTCAAGTGGTTTTGCCACGTTGCAGAGTTACAGGTTATGGAAGATAACAGCCGTCCAGTTGTCTTTTATTTTGTGGGATTGATATTTGAGTCCCAGACTTTCAGCTTTGTCCCGGATCATGGGGATATCTTCCGTGTAGAATCCGCTCATGATGAGGTAACCGTTCGGGTTCAATACATTCACGTAGGCGTGCATGTCGTTGAGCAGGATGTTGCGGTTGATGTTGGCAAGGATGATGTCGTAACGTTCTTTGCCGTCCAATAGAGCGGCGTCACCGATCAGTACACGGATGTTTTGCACGTTGTTGGTGGCGATGTTCTCCATGGCATTGTTATAAGCCCACTCGTCGATGTCGATTCCGGTGAGGGTGGTCGCCCCGGCTTGTGCCGCCATAATAGACAGGATTCCCGTGCCGCACCCCATGTCGAGTACTTTTTTCCCCTTGAATTCGGGTTTCATGTCAAGTATGTTTTCCAGCATCAGTGCCGTGGTGGCGTGGTGTCCGGTACCGAAACTCATTTTCGGGTCGATGATGATTTCGTGTTCGATGTTATCAATCGAGGGGTGGAAACCCGCCCGCACTAGAATACGATCTTGAACGAGTATGGGGGTGAAGTTTTCTTCCCATATTTTGTTCCAGTCTTGGTTCTCGATTTCGGCTTTCTCCCATGTAATGGTGTACAGAGAGCGGAAGAAAGAGAGGATTTCCATTTCTTCAACTTGTTCCGGCTTGAAATCTTTTGATGGGATGTAGGCTTTGAAACCGTCGTCCGTGTACGAGAAACTGTCGTAACCGAGGTTGCCTAATTCGGCGATGAGTGCATCGGCAATGTCCTCCACGTGGGGAGTGATATGGAAAGTAAGTTCTGTATAAAACATGCTATCTGATTTTTTTGCAAATGTAGCAAAAAATAGTCAAAAGTCCGTAAGGTCCATAAAGTCTATAAGGTCTGCAAAGTCATGTTGCCCTCCGGACGATTTCACCGACAGCTCTGCTATCGTGAACAAAACGCCTCGTGGGGGCAATGGACTTTTGACCTTATGGACCTTATAGGCTTTACGGACTTATTTGCTCTTCACATGAGTTTCTCCAGTTTATTCAACGATTGAGCGATCTCCTGATCTGAAAGTTCGAAATTTTGCAAGTTACCTCCAAGGTATTGCTCGTAAGCGAATAAATCGATCATTCCGTGTCCGGATAGGTTGAAAAGGATTGTTTTAGCTTTCCCTTCTTCCTTGGCGATTTTTGCTTCGCGAATAGCTTGGGCGATGGCATGGGTGGATTCCGGTGCGGGAATGATGCCTTCGGTTTTAGCGAACAGGATTCCTGCCTCGAATGTTTCCAGTTGGGGTATCGCGACGGCTTCCATGAGTTGATCTTTCAATAATTGACTGACCAGAACTCCCGCGCCGTGATAACGCAGGCCACCCGCGTGAATACTTGCCGGCTGGAAGTCGTGTCCCAGCGTGTACATGGGGAGTAATGGCGTGAGACCGACCGTGTCGCCGAAGTCATACTGGAATTCTCCGCGAGTGAGTTTCGGGCAGGATTGAGGTTCCACGGCGATAACCCGGGTGTGTTTACCTTCTTTCAAGTTGCGACGGATAAAGGGAAAACTGATTCCGGCGAAGTTAGAGCCGCCGCCAAAGCAACCGATCACGATATCCGGTTCATCTCCCGCTTTCTCCATTTGTAACAGTGCTTCCTCCCCGATGATTGTCTGGTGTAACAACACGTGGTTCAACACGCTTCCGAGGGAGTAATTCGTCAGCGGGTCTTGCGCGGCTAATTCAACGGCTTCGGAAATGGCTATTCCCAAGCTGCCGGGGGAATCAGGAAATTCACTCAATATCTTTCTTCCGGCTGCCGTCAGTTCGCTCGGGGAGGGGATCACGTCGGAACCCCACGTGTTCATCATGAGTTTGCGGTAGGGTTTCTGGTTGTAGCTGACCTTGACCATGAAGACTTTCAGATCCAGACCGAAATGCTGGCAGGCAAAACTGAGTGCCGTACCCCATTGTCCGCCACCGGTTTCCGTGGTGATTCGTTTGATTCCCTGTTTATAATTGTAATAGGCTTGAGCGATTGCCGTGTTCGGTTTGTGTGAACCGGCAGGACTCGTTCCCTCGTTTTTGAAATAGATTTTTGCCGGGGTGTCGAGAGCTTTTTCCAACGCGTAAGCCCGCACGAGAGGGGTTGATCTCCAGATTTTGTACAAGTCTTGTACTTCGTCGGGGATCTCGATGTACCGTTCCGTGGAAAATTCTTGTTTTGCCAGTTCTTCGGCAAACAGCGGGTAAAGGTCTTCCGGCTTCAACGGTTGTTTCGTGCCCGGGTGAAGCGGGGGGAGAGGCTTGTTCGGCATGTCGGCCGCAGGGATTCCATGATGTAGTAGAAGTTGGGCATAAAGAGTGTGCCGACGAGGGATGTCATTAACATACCGTAGAATACTGCGGTGCCGAGAGAGATTCGGCTGGTCGCACCTGCTCCGGTGGAAATGATCAAGGGGAATACACCGAGGATGAAGGCGAATGAGGTCATCAAAATCGGGCGCAGACGTACCCGTCCGGCCTCCAGAGCCGCTTCGCTGATCGGCTTTCCCGCGGCACGATAGTCCCGGGCGAATTCCACGATTAGGATGGCATTTTTTGCCGTGAGGGCAATCAGCAGGATGATACCAATCTGGGTGTAGACGCTGATCGGCAAATTCATTATAAGGCATCCGATGACAACGCCCAAAAGGGCAATAGGCAATCCCATGACAACGGCGAAAGGTGATGTCCAGCTCTCGTATTGAGCGGCAAGAATAAGGAATGCCACGAGGATGGCGAGAATGAATATCGCGGTGGTGGTTGAACCGGCACTTTCTTCCTGATAGGACAGGCCTGTCCACTCGTACCCGAACGTGTTGCCTAATTCCTCTTTGACGACTTGCTCCATGGCGGTAAGGGCTTGACCGGAACTGTATCCTGCTGCTGCCGAGCCGGATATGGAAGCTGCCGCGTAGGTGTTGTACTTGGGTAGTAATTCTGTGCCTAGACGTTGTTCCACGGTGGTAAAGGCGGAGAATGGAACTATGTTGCCTTGTGTGTTTTTCACGTTGAGGAACAACACGTCATCGATGACTTCACGGGTGGAAGGCAGGCCTTGGAGGTTGACTTGAAAAGTACGTCCGTATTTCACGAAGTTGTTGACGTAGATAGAACCGATATATGCCGACAACGCGCTGAACACGTCGCCGATGGGGATTTGCATTAATTCCACTTTGTCCCGGTCTATGTTCAGGTAATATTGCGGAACACTGGCACTGAACGTGGAGCGGAGCATGGCAAGTCCGGGGTATCGGTTGCCGGCATCGACAAGATGATCCGTGGCTTGTTGCAGGGCTGCCGAACCGTAATTATTGATGTCTTCCAGCATGAGTTGGAAGCCGCTGCTTTCTCCTAACCCGGGTATGGGTGGCGGGGATACGGCATAACTCTGTGCCTCGGGGATTTCCACGTAAGCGAGTTCGTTGAAACGGGTAGTGATGGCATCGACTCCGAGGGCTTTTGCTTTACGTTTGTCCCAGTTTTCGAGCATCACGAAAATGGATGCCGCATTGGAATTTTGAGCGTTGTCCATCATGGAGAAGCCATTGATGGTGATATAGGTTCGCACCCCGTCGATGTCTTTTAATATGGCTCCGGCTTTGGCAGATGCCTCTTCCGTGCGGGAGAGGGAAGCCCCGTCGGGGAGTTGCATGGAGACGAGGAAATATCCCTGATCTTCGTTCGGAACGAAAGTGGTCGGTCTGTACATGAAGCCCAAGAAGGCAAGTACGGACAAAACGATAAAGATAAACATCGCCAGAGCCGATTTGCGGATAAAGCCCCGTACTACCCACATGTACCCGTTACTGGTCTTTTCGAAGAATTTATTGAATCCCTTGAAAAGGAAGAAACGGGATGGTTTTGCCGGTTTCAAGAATAGCGCGCAAAGGGCGGGGCTAAGAGTCAGGGCGTTGAATCCGCTGATCACGGTAGCGGCGGCAATCGTGAGGGCAAACTGTTTGTAGAGCGAACCGGTGATTCCCCCGATAAATGCCGTGGGAATGAACACGGCGAGCAAAACGAGTATAATGCCGACAATGGCGCCTGAAACCTCTTTCATGGCTTGGGTGACGGCTGCCCGCATATCGGTGTATTTCCCGGTTTCTATCAGTCGGTAGCTATTCTCGACGATGATAATGGCGTCGTCGACTACCAGTCCGATGGCGAGTACCAGTCCGAAAAGAGTCAGTGTGTTGATCGAGAAACCGAGTATGTTCATGAAGGCAAAGGTTCCGACAAGCGAGACGGGGATTGCTATCAACGGGATCAGCATCGCCCGCCAGTTTTGCAAGAACAGTAGTATAACGATGAGCACGAGCAGGAATGCGGTACCTAAAGTTTTGTATATCTCTTTGATGGAGGCGTGAATAAATTCCGTAGTGTCGAGAGTGATGTTGAGGTTTACTCCGTCGGGGAGGTAGGACGAGAGGGTGTTTACCCGTGCTTTGATTCGTTGGGAAACGTCGATGGCGTTGGCACCCGGAAGCTGATAAATGGCGATGGCGGCAACAGCACCACCTTTCAACGTGGCACTGGCACTGTATGACTGGCTGCCAAGTTCCACCGTGGCGACATCTTTTACCCGGAGGTATTTCCCGCCAGGGAGAGCTTTGATTATGATATTGCCGAATTCTTCTTCATTTACAAGTAATCCTTGTGTTTCGAGGGTATATTGGAAAGCTACCGGGCTTGCCAAAGGGGGTGCGCCTACTGAGCCGGGGGCTACCTGTATGTTCTGGCTTTCGATAGCGGAAATGATTTCTTCCGGACTGACATCCCGGATAGCGAGTAAATTCGGGTCCAGCCATACGCGCATACTGTAATTGCCGGCACCGAAGGAACCGACACTTCCCACCCCTTTGATTCGGCTTAATTCGTTGACGAGGTTTAACTCCGCGTAGTTGGAGAGGTATAGGGCATCATAGCTCGGGTTGTCCGAGGTCAGGGTGAGGAACATGACCACGTTGGTAGATTCTTTCGTGGTCGTGATACCCAGTTTGGTGACTTCCTGCGGGAGTGCGCTTTGGGCTATGTTTACCCGGTTTTGCACGAGGACGGTTGCCATGTCGAGGTCGGTACCGACTTCAAACGTGACCGTGAGTTTGTATATTCCCGCGCTGGACGAGGTGGACGACATGTATAACATCCCTTCCACCCCGTTCACTTGTTGTTCAATCGGGGTTGCCACCATCTGCGCTATGGTCGTGGCGTTGGCTCCCGGGTATTGTGCCTCCACGACTACCGTCGGCGGCGTGATCGTGGGGTATTGTTCCACGGGTAATGATCTCAAGGAGATCACTCCTGCCACCACGATAAGGATGGAAAGGACAGTGGCGAATATAGGGCGGTTGATGAAAAACTTGGACATCATAAAGATTGAATTTTAGATTTATGATTTTGGATTTATGATTTACGATTTAAGGAGTCGGCAACGTTGGGTTTCGTGTGGCTGGAATCTAAAATCGTAAATCTAAAATTTTAAAATGGGTTTAATTTTCATTCCCGGACGGATGTTGATGAGGGCTTTGGTCACGTAGCGGTCTTCGGTGGTGACGCCGCTGATGATTTCCCGCATGCTGTCAGGGGTTAGGGTTCCGACTTTTACTTGACGAAATTCCACGGTATCGTCGGGGGTGACGAGGTAGATGTAACGTCCTCCTTGGTTGGTACTGATGGAAGCCTCGGGAATGACGATGGCTTTCGGTACACTCTTGTAAGGTACGACAACTTTCACGTACATTCCGCTCAACAAATCCCCGTTCGGGTTTCTGGCTATTGCCCGTACGGTGATGGTTCCCGTGGAGAGGTCGACGTTGGGCGACCGGTAATCGAGAGAGGCAATCCATGTTTTTTCGGGATTGTTCACGTCTTGTATCGTGACGGGTAGTGCCGACGGACTGTTTTGGGGTAATTGCATGAAATCGGCGTATGCCATATTGAAATAAAGGTACATCTGGTTGTCCTTGTATATGGTTGCCAGTGCCGAATTGTTGGCGTCGGTTCCTACCATATTACCGGGATCGACCATGTTACGGGATATCCGTCCCGTGAAAGGAGCTTTTACCGTGCAATAGGATAGGTCTATATTGGCGGAACTCAATTGCGCTCGCGCATCCTCGTAGGCGGCAACCGCTTCCCTGTAATCCGATTGGGATTGCAGGTAGTCTATTTCGCTGATAGCCTTATTTTTCACGGCTTCTTTCATGCGTTCGTAGGATGCCTTGGCGTATGCCAGTTTGGATTTGCAACTTTCTACATTCGCTTCGGCTTGGGCAACCTTGTCTTTGTAAGGTTGAGGTTCTATCACGAAAAGAGTTTGTCCTTCCCGTACCCGCTGACCGGGGGTGAAGTTGTACGAATCGAGATACCCAGATACGCGGGCAACCAGATTGACGGTCTGTTCCGCTTCCATATACCCCGGGTATTCAAACGTGTAAACCACGGTACGGAATCCCGGATGAGCGACCTCCACCGAGGGAGCCTGAGGTGTTTCTTTTTTTTGCTTGGAATCCCCACATCCCGTTCAAAAGATGATCGGAATAAAGAAGATAAAACAGGATACTTTCATAATAAATATGTATATTAGTTCGTGTAAATGAAATCTAAAATCTAAAATTATTCCACAGGCCATCCTCCGCCCAGAGCCCGATAGAGTTCTATCAAGTAACGGAGTGACGCTGCCCGCGCTTCCACGAGGGAATTTTCGTAATTCAGCAGGCTCAATTGTGACGTGAGCACATTCTGGTAGCTTGTCAGACCGTTTTTATATTGTTCTATCGCCAGATCCAGTGTTAATTGTGATTGCTGGTAAGCATCGTTCAGGGCGGAGATTTGCGAGAGGGATTTGTTGTAAGTTACCAGTGCGTTGTCCACTTCCTGTAAGGCGGTGAGCAAGGTCTGGTTGTACGAGTTGATCTCTTCATCCAATTGGATTTGTGCTGATTTCTTGGATTCCACGAGGTTACGACCGCTGAATATCGTCCACTTGATAGAGGGAGCAATTTGCCATATCATGTTTTCCTTGTCCGTGAAGTGTTCGAAGTTCTCGGAAGCGTAACCGATGTAACCTGTCACGAGAAATTTCGGCCACCAGTCGGCACGGCTTGCCCCGACAGCCTCGGCCAGTCCGTCGATAGTTCTCTCTGCCGAACGTACATCCGGTCGTTGGCGGATCAGGTTCGCGGGAATCCCGACGGCTGCCGCTCTCGGGTTTTCCGGGAGCGGGTGTGTTCTGAACAGGGAATCCCGAATCTGAACGGAATGTTCCCCGATCAATACCCCGATCAGGTTTATTTGTTGCGCGATAGTTGATTCGATACCCGGAAGGGATGCTTTTGTTTGCAGGTAAAGACTTTTTGCCTGAGCTACGTCGAGCCGGGATGCGAGTCCCACGTTTAGTTTGGATTCCGTGAGTTCCATGACCTGTTTTTGGGATTCGATATTCTTTTGAGTCACTTCGAGTTGCTTCTGGGCGCAACGCAGATTGACGTATGCCGTGGACAACTGGGCGGCAAGTGATACCATAACTCCCCGGTAGTCTTCTTGGGCGGCGAGATAGAACTCTTTCTGAGAGGAACTTTCTTTACGGATTCGTCCGAAAACGTCGAGTTCCCAGTTCAAATTGACCGTGGCGCTTCCCACCCGTTCGATGATGTTTTTCTTGTCGGCGCTAAGACTGCTCTTTTCTGGTGCGTAACTACCCGAGAAGTAGATGGTCGGGTAATAAGGACTCCGGTCTACTCGTAATTTGGCTTTAGCCAGTTCTATTTTGCGGATCGCGTTACGGACGTCGTAGTTCTTGATTATCGCTTTGTCAATCAGCGTGTCGAGTATGGGATCTCTGAACAGTTTCCACCATTCGTCGTTCGAGGGAAGTGTCTGTTGCAGGTTCGGGGCATTGCTAGTCCTTTTGTAAGGTTTGTTGACTTGTGGCGGGGCAGCTTTCCCCGCCAAAGTTATAAGTGTGAAAATAATAAATGACAGGATACATCCTGTCCTCGTCATAGCAGCCAGTCTCATAGTGTATAAATTGTGTTAGTCTATTTTCTACTAACTGCTATACGAGAATAAGGAAAAAATGTTAGAACCCGAAATTCATTTCGTCTGTAACAATAACTACTTGGGCGGACGGAGCGTTAAGTATTTTTCGCTCGCTTTCCGTTGCCGGGCGTATTTGAATAATTTGCATCGGGTCGACGTTGAATGTTCTCGTGAGCCGATTGTTGACGAGTAATGACGGTTCGGACAGTTTCTCCGGATTGACCGTAAATTCCTGATTTTTGTATTTGTATTTCAAGACGCCGTTGGAATAGCTGATGAATTGTCCTGATTTTTTCAGCGTGTTGATGATCACGTGGGACTTTTTTGCGTTGCCCGGTTCGGTGACCATAATCACGTTGGCAATCTCCTCCGGTATCCCGTTTTTCAAGCTGTCGGCGGCATATTCTACCCCGTCGATCAAGTACGCGAGTTCCGAATTGGTAGCGTTTACTTTGATACGGGTTTTACCGTTCTCGCGGATGACTTCCAGACCGTTGGAAATAGATTCGGACATGCCGTCCATCCCGTTGAACATGCTGCCCATGTTGCGGAATGCCTCTTCTGCACGTTTCATCATATCTTCCATGCTGCCCATATTCCCGAATCGTTCCCGCAGGGTTCCGAAAGGATCTTCGCCGAAGAGCGAATCTCTCTTAACCCCGAATCTCTCTTCCATCCGTTTGAGCAGGTCCATCGGGTTGCCCATCCTCTCGGCGAAAGAACTGCCTTCGGCGGGAGTGTTGATGTATGCCAGTCTGTCAAGTCCTTTCACATTGAGAGCCGCAGCGATCTCATCCACATTATCCAAGTCGATATTTCCCTTTAATTCAATCACGGAGAGCTGTTCTCTTTCTTCGTTCCATAATACTAATGCCGTGATCTGCTCGTTGTTCTGTGTCACGTACAGACGCTCCTGACCGTATACGCCTTGATGGCTGCGTACGAGAGTGTACTTGGACTCGTTTTCCATGATCGGGATTAGTCTTTGGTTGATTTCTTCGACTACT
>ENA-UEQN01002675-UEQN01002675.1-human-gut-metagenome-genome-assembly--contig:-NODE-2675-length-12070-cov-5.381222_pt1 | contig 12070 bp, 10 predicted proteins | sample MGYA00242940_ERZ507944 | MGnify/ENA primary metagenome ERZ507944 (study PRJEB26167, sample SAMN06115449) | human gut metagenome | host: Homo sapiens | place: China:Fujian | collected 2015-08-20... | reverse complement strand
ATAGTGATGATACCACCGAGACCGCAGGCAAATGCCAAAGGCATCAATTGACGGGAAGCAGGGATTTTAGCTGCAGAACAAATACCAAGTACAACCGGCAGCAGACAAGCTGCAGTACCAGTGTTGGATAATACGGCGGACAATGCGGCGCCAACAAGCATAATACCAAACATCAAACTGTTTTCACCAGTACCGGAAATTTTAACAATAGAAGCACCAATTTTTTGTGCAAGACCTGTATAAAACATAGAAGCACCAACAACGAACATACCTGCAAAAAGTACTACGGTAGAATTAGAGAGGCCGGAAAATACTTGTTTAGCAGGAATAAAACCTAACAGGCCGCACGCGATAGCGCCGCCCATAGCCGTTACTGCAAGCGGGATGAGTTCGGTTACAAATAACAGAGCAATAACAGCTAACATAATAAGACATTTTACTGCTTGAGACATGAGAATCCTCCTTCAAAAAGTTAAAAATGTTTTAAGGAAGTAACAAATTACTTCCTATTATATATGTAAGCTAGAATGATTAAATTTGCTATTTTTTGCATATTATTAAAAAACTTATCTTTAGTTACAAAATTGTTAACAAAATTTAATTAACAGCTTACAGTAACAAGTGTAACAGATAAGCCAATTTTTTTCAAGATTTTTTCACAATTTTCGTATAACAAAAAAGTTCAAAAACTGTTAACTGTCTTCGTTATGCATATTTATACTATTTTGATACTTTTTGACAATTTTTTATTCATAGCTAAAACATAAAAAAACAGACGTGATAGTTATCACGTCTGTTTAATTTATTGCTCTTATAATAATACTTTCGTCTATCTTCCTAACAAATTATTTACCGGGGAAGAAAGGCCATACGATAGGAATTACAATCAGGGATACGATAAAGGATACGATAACAAGACCAGTACCTGCTTTAACATAGTCCATAAATTTGTATCCGCCAGGGCCAAGAACCAAAGTATTCGGAGGCGTACCTACCGGAGATGCAAATGCACAGGATGCTGCAACTGCGATAGCCATCAATACTGCTTTCGGATCAGCGCCAAGTTGTTTAGAAATCGCAACACCAATCGGGCACAGCAGAGCTGCAGATGCAGTGTTGGACATAAATTGTGTTAAACCGCAAGAAAGAATGAAAAGAATTGCAGTAACAACTAAAGGAGACGGAGAACCGCCCATCAGGCTTACAGTCCATTCTGCGATCATTTTGCCAGCGCCGGTTTTGTCCATTGCAGTGGATACAGGCATCATACCTGCGAACAGGAAAATAGTTACCCAGTCAATAGAAGCATAAGCTTGTTTTTCAGTCAAACAGCCAGTCAATACGCAAACGATTGCGCCGATAATAGCTGCCATTTCCAAAGAAACGCCCTTGATGCCGATAGCCATAGTCAAAACTACGAGCAACAGGATAACGCCGGAAACTACTTGTTTAGAAGCAGAAGTTTCGTTAGCTTCAACTTCTTGTTCAATTTCCTGATCAGCATCCAATTCAGCTTTCGGAAGCAGGTATTTACCTAAGAACATCATATAGATGATACCAGCTACGGTTACAGGGATACCAATCCAAGCAAATTCGAAGAAGCCAAATTTGTCAGCAATACCAGCAGCTTCCAAAGCGCCGTTAGCGATGATATTCGGAGGAGTACCAACCATAGTGATGATACCACCGAGACCGCAGGCAAATGCCAAAGGCATCAATTGACGGGAAGCAGGGATTTTAGCTGCAGAGCAGATACCCAAGGCAACCGGCAGCAGACAAGCTGCAGTACCAGTGTTGGATAATACAGAAGACAAAGCAGCACCAACAAACATTAAACCAAACATCAAGCTGTTTTCACCGGTACCGCAGAAATGAACTACAGTATTACCGATTTTTTGTGCAAGACCTGTGTAGAACATGGCTGCACCTACTACGAACATGCCTGCAAAGAGTACTACGGTCGAATTAGAGAGACCAGAAAATACTTGTTTAGCAGGGATAAAACCTAACAGGCCGCACGCGATAGCGCCGCCCATAGCTGTTATTGCAAGCGGAATGAGTTCGGTTACAAATAACAATGCAACAACAGCCAGAAGAATGAGACATTTTACTGCTGGGGACATTATAATTCCTCCTTTTAAATTAATTTTATATACAGCGCGTTCGGGGCGCGTATATCAAAATAAAGAGAATTTTGTAAAAGATCCTTAGCATTGCTTTCTATGAATTTTCTTGCAACACCTTATGCTTCATTATACCAATATGCACTCAAATTTAAAAGTGTAAGTTTTATTTAATTTACAGCTTTTTTGACATTAAGGTATATTAATATAATACAATAATACTATTTTTACAATATTTAAGATTCTTTGTCCACTCAAAAAACATTATTCAAAATAACCAAAAGAAAAATTAATGTTTTTATCTTGGTTAACCAGCTTCAGGACTGCATTATTACTTGAAACTATAAAGAAAGCTTGTACTTCTCTTTACTACAGCATAATGATTTGCTTTATATTTTTCTTTTTCCAAAAAAAATAGGTGCACGATAAAGTGCACCTATTTCTGTTTATACTATAAATTATTTGACAGGTCCAATCATTGCAAGCATTGCACCTGCAGCTACTGCGGTACCGATAACACCAGCTACGTTCGGGCCCATAGCATGCATGAGCAGGAAGTTAGCAGGGTTAGCTTTTTGACCAACGATTTGGGATACACGTGCTGCCATCGGAACTGCGGATACACCAGCGGAACCGATAAGAGGATTGGTTTTACCACCATCCAGAATGCACATGAGCTTACCAAATACAACACCGGCAAATGTACCAGCTGCGAAAGCGATCAAACCAAGAACAATGATCAAAATAGTTTGATAGTTCAGGAAGGATTCAGCTTTCATAGTCAAACCTGTACCAGTTGCCAGCATGATCGTTACAATGTTCATCAAAGCATTTTGTGCGGTATCGGAAAGACGATCCAAGCAGCCAGCTTCTTTGAACAGGTTACCCAACATCAGCATACCAATCAAAGAGCATACCGGCGGGAGCAACAAGCTGATAACGATAGTAGTAACAACCGGGAATACGATTCTTTCAAAATGAGAAACCGGACGCAGTTGTTCCATAACGATTTTACGGTCAGCTTCAGTAGTGCAAAGTTTCATAATAGGCGGTTGGATCAAAGGAACCAACGACATATAAGAATATGCAGCTACTGCGATAGCACCTAACAGGTTAGGAGCCATTTTTGCAGCCAGGTAAATAGCAGTCGGGCCATCAGCACCACCGATAATACCGATAGCGGATGCTTCTTGCACGGTAAATCCGAGCATCATAGCGCCCAGCAAGGAAACAAATACACCTGCTTGAGCTGCAGCGCCCAAAAGCAAAGTTTTCGGGTTTGCAATCAACGGACCAAAGTCTGTCATTGCACCTACGCCTAAGAAAATCAAAGGCGGGAAAATTTCATGATTAATACCATAAAGAATTACCTGCATAACACCCGGTTGGTCTTCAAAACCTGTTTTAGGCACGTTTGCCAGCAAACAGCCGAATGCAATCGGAGACAACAGCAAAGGTTCAAAACCTTTACCAATAGCCAAATATAAAAGAATAATACCTACCAACATCATGATGGCATGACCCATGGTGAAAGCGGAGAAACCGCTGTCATTCCATACGGATTGTAAAGCAACTACAAATGCTTCCATAATTTCCTCCTACAAATTTTTTAGTTGAGAGACCTTTTCAAGGTCTCTCAGCTTGTTTGTATTACATTACGATCATAACGTCGCCGGTACCAACAGTTTGACCTGCGGAAATACGGACGTCAGAAATGATGCCGTCAGCCGGAGCCATGATCTCGTTTTGCATTTTCATTGCTTCAAGAATCATCAATACGTCGCCAGCTTTAACTGCGTCGCCAGCTTTAACTTTAACTTCGAGAACTTTACCAGGCATAGGAGCACTGATAGTAGCTGCGCCAGCAGCAACAGGTTTTGCAGCCGGAGCCGGTGCAGCAGCAGGAGCTGCTTTGGGTGCTGCTGCCGGTGCAGCAGCAGGAGCTGCTTTAGGTGCAGCAGCTTTAGGAGCAGCAACGCCGCCCATATCTTCAACTTCTACTTCATATGCAGTGCCGTTAACGGTAATGGTATATTTTTTCACAGGGAATACCCTCCTTCAAAATTGTTTAAAATATATTAAACTTAAGTGTTGCTAAAACCTAACTTTGTTTTAGAAGCATTCTTTACGTACGCTAATTGCTTCAATACGAGCATTCTGTGTCCAGCCAGCTTCGGGCAGACGACGTACATAAGCGATATCTTCTGCAGAATGGCCAAGAGCAGCTACAGCTGCTGCAATAACAGCAATTACTTCACTGTCATCCTGCACAGGAGCTGCAACAGCAGCAGGTGCTGCGGCAGGTGCCGGTGCTGCTACTGGTTTCTCAGTTTTTTTTTGCGTTGGATCTACCAATTGGATGATTTTCATCAAAACACCCAAGGCTGCCAATACGCCAAAAACTATGGTCATATTGATGATAGAAATCAACCAAGGATTAGTAGTTACAGGACCCATTATTTCACCTCATTCTTCTTAATTAATTAAGCACTATACTGCAAGCTGCAAATTACAAAGGAATATTGCCATGGCGTTTTGCCGGGCGAGTTTCACGTTTGGACTGCAACATTTGCAAAGCGTTGATGATGGTGGGACGGGTGTTTTTCGGCTCGATTACGATGTCTACCATGCCGCGCATTGCTGCTTGGTACGGAGTTGCAAAGTTATCGATATATTCTTCCGTTTTTGCTTTTACATCAGGATCATTTTTGAAGATGATGTTAGCTGCACCTGCAGGTCCCATTACTGCGATTTCTGCAGTCGGCCATGCAATTACTTGGTCTGCGCCCAAATCTTGGGAACACATTGCCAGGTAGGAACCGCCGTATGCTTTACGGGTTACTACAGTAATTTTAGGTACAGTTGCTTCGGAATATGCATACAGCATTTTTGCGCCGTGACGGATAATACCGCCGTATTCTTGGTTACAGCCAGGCAGGAAGCCAGGTACGTCTACCAAGTTCAGCAAAGGAATGTTGAAGGCATCGCAGAAGCGAATAAAACGAGAGGATTTGTCGGATGCGTTGATATCCAGGCAGCCAGCCATTACTTTAGGTTGGTTTGCAATGATACCTACGGTTTGACCATCCATACGTGCAAAGCAAGTGATAATATTGGTTGCCCAATATTGTTGGGATTCATAGAATTCACCGTTGTCTACGATGGATTTGATTACGTCTTTCATATCATATGCTTGGTTGGAGTTATCCGGAAGCAATGTATTCAAGGAGTCATCAATACGCATCGGGTCGTCACCGGTTTCTACGATAGGAGCGCATTCCATGTTGTTGGAAGGCAGGAAGCTCAGCAGGTAACGGATCTGTTGCAAGCAATCTTCGTCGTTTTCTGCAGCAAAATGTGCAACGCCGGAAGTGCTGTTGTGGGTCATAGCGCCACCCAGTTGTTCTTGGGTTACGTCTTCACCAGTAACAGATTTTACTACTGCGGGGCCGGTAATGAACATTTTAGAAGTGTTCTTTACCATGTAAATGAAGTCAGTCAGTGCCGGGCTGTATACAGCGCCGCCAGCAGAAGGACCCATGATAGCGGAGATCTGAGGAACTACGCCGGATGCAATAGTGTTTTCAAAGAAGATTTTGCCGTAACCAGCCAAAGCGTCAATTGCTTCTTGGATACGAGCACCGCCGGAATCGTTCAGGCCAACAAGCGGAGCACCCATTTTCAGGGACAGGCGTTGTACTTTTACGATTTTAGCAGCATGCATTTCGCCTAAAGAACCACCTTCTACAGTGAAATCTTGTGCGAATACATAAACCAGACGGCCATCGATGGTGCCGTAACCAGTAGTTACACCTTCGCCAGGAAGTTCTTTCTTCTCTTGGCCGAAGTTTGTGCAACGATGTTTTACGAAACGATCCAATTCAACAAAGGATCCTTCGTCGAGGAGTGCAGCAATTCTTTCACGTGCAGTCATTTTGCCGGCTTCGTGTTGTTTTGCAACGCGTTTTTCGCCGCCTGCAGCCAGAATTACTTCGGACTTTTTGAGCATTTTCTCAATTTTTGCTTGAGTAGACAAATCTTACACCTCCATCATTATTGGGAGAACCTTATTTTATATACATCTACGCGGATGCAGACTCTTTGGTCCGCATCCGTGTAGTATGTAACAACTTAAAATAAAATCTTCAAAAGATTTTTGTAATTCCGTATTTTACGGAATTATTTTTTTGCCGGAGCGCAATACTCAAGCAAAATACCTACGGATTTCGGATGAACGAAAGCGATATCCATTCCGCCAGCACCGCCACGAGGAGCTTTGTCGATCATAGCAGCACCTTTTTCAATAGTGGTATCAATAGCTGCTTGAACATCATCAACGCGAACAGCGATATGTTGGATACCTTGTCCATTTTTAGCGATGTATTTGCCGATAGGGCCATCGCCATTTTCAGTGATATCAACAAGGAGCTCAAGCAAAGTTTCGCCACAGGGAATAAATACGGTTTTTACACCTTGCTCAGGAACAGCTTCTTCACCAGTGCAGCTCAAGCCAAGAACTTCAGTGTAGAATTTCTTGGAAAGATCCAGGTCTTTGCAAGCAATACCTACATGGTCAACACAAATTGTTTTAAACATTTCAAATTCCTCCTAAAAGTAATTTTGGTTGTTTTATCTTAAAACTTTACCAACAATGTCAGCGACAACAGAATACGGCTCAATTTCACGAATTTGAAGTTTTTCAACTAAAATATCAAATTCGGAAGTAGCTACAACATTCTTGTCGATATAACGGTTGACCCTGTCATTAAGCATAGCAGTAACTTCGTTTTTAATACGAGCTTTGCGTATTTTGCTCAATTGATCAGATTCAATCAAATATGCTTTGTGCTCTTCAATAGAGTCAACAACAGCTTCTATACCTTCACCCTTGCTGGCAATGGTCCGATTGATCGGAGGACGCCAGCCAACATGTTCGGGATTTAATTCCAACATCATTTCAATCTCAATGTTCAGCTTGTCCGTACCTTCACGGTCAGCTTTATTGATCGTGAAAAGGTCACCGATCTCAAGTATACCTGCTTTAATAGCCTGAATGTCATCGCCCATACCAGGAATAACAACAACCATTGTAGTATCAGCAGTTTTAACAATATCTACTTCAGATTGACCAACGCCAACAGTTTCAACAATAATAACATCAAAACCATATGCATCCATCAATTTAACAGCATCGCCCGCTTTTTGGGATAATCCACCCAAACTCCCGCGAGTAGCCATGGAACGAACAAAAATGCCTTCATCGGCAGTAAGGTCCAACATTCTGATACGGTCGCCTAAAATTGCACCGCCGGAGAAAGGACTTGTAGGATCAATTGCGATAATACCAACTGTTTTACCGCGTTTACGATATTCTTTAGCAAGCTTGTCGGTCAAAGTACTTTTGCCAGCGCCCGGAGGTCCGGTTATTCCGATGACATAAGCATTACCGGTGTGGGGATAAATGGCTGTCATTATTTCAACAGCGTTATCATACTCGTTCTCTACGGCAGTAATAGCTTTCGCTAATGCTAAACGAGAATGGTTTAATACGCCTTCAACAATATTCAATGATCACACCGCCTTGTTGAGGTCCAATAAAAATTGTATTATGCAAGCCGGGACAAGCCCGGCCTGCAAAATTTTTGAGAACCTTAATTATTTTACGTTAGCGTTGATGAATTCAACAATGTTGCCAGTCGGAGTGCCAGGAGTGAATACTTCGGCAATGCCAGCAGCTTTCAAACCAGGAATGTCAGCGTCAGGAATAACGCCGCCGCCGATAACCAGAACATCAGTCAAACCTTTTTCTTTCAGCAGTTCAACTACTTTCGGGAAAAGGGTGTTGTGTGCGCCGGAAAGCAGGCTCAAAGCAACAACTTTAACGTCGTCTTGCAGAGCAGCTTCAGCGATTTGTTCCGGAGTCAGACGAATACCGGTGTAAATAACTTCAAAACCAGCGTCGCGCAATGCACGAGCTACAACTTTAGCACCGCGGTCATGGCCGTCCAGACCCGGTTTTGCTACTAAAACTCTAATATTAGACATTATTTCTTACCTCCCTATTATTGTTGGCTCTAAATTACAGAGCAGTATGAGATTGATATTCGCCGAATACTTTTCTCATTACGCCGCAGATTTCGCCTTCAGTTGCATAAGCACGTACAGCGTCAAGAATCAAAGGCATCAGGTTAACGGATTCGTCAGCACAGCCTTTTTCCAGAGCAGCTAAAGTTTCTTCAACTTTAGCATTGTCACGACGAGCTTTAAGGGCAGCAATCTTATCAGCTTGCAATTTGCCAACGGAGCCGTCAACACGCAGCAAGTTTTTCGGCGGTTCTTCTTCTTGTTGGAATTTGTTTACGCCAACAATAATACGGTCGCCTTTTTCAATGTCCATTTGCCATTTGTAAGCGGAGTCTTGGATTTCTTTTTGGATATAACCTTTAGCGATAGCTTCAGGAGCGCCGCCAATTTCGTCAATCTTTTTGATATATTCCCAAGCTTCTGCTTCGATTTTGTTAGTCAAAGCTTCAACATAGTAGGAACCACCCAACGGATCAACGGTGTCAGCCAAGCCGGATTCGTAAGCAACGATTTGTTGAGTACGGAGAGCGATGGTTACAGACTCAGTGGTCGGCAATGCCAAAGCTTCGTCTTTGGAGTTAGTGTGCAAAGATTGAGTACCACCCATTACAGCAGCAGCAGTTTGCAGAGCAACACGAACGATATTGTTGTTCGGTTGTTGTGCAGTCAGCATGGAACCTGCAGTTTGAGTATGTACGCGGAGCATTTGAGATTTCGGTTTTTGAGCGCCGAATCTTTCTTTCATAACTTTAGCCCATACACGACGGGAAGCGCGGAATTTAGCAACTTCTTCGAGTACGTTGTTATGAGCGTTCCAGAAGAAGGACAGACGACCAGCAAAATCGTCAACGTTCATACCAGCTTTGATAGCTGCTTCAACATAAGCGATACCGTCAGCGATGGTGAAAGCGATTTCTTGAGAAGCGGTGGAACCAGCTTCACGGATATGATAACCGGAAATGGAGATGGTATTCCACAGCGGTACGTTTTTGGAGCAATATTCGAAAATATTGGTAATCAAACGCATGGAGGGTTTCGGCGGGAAAATGTAAGTTCCGCGAGCAGCATACTCTTTCAAAATATCATTTTGAATAGTACCGCGCAGTTTGTCAGCGGAAACGCCTTGTTTCTCAGCAACTGCGATGTACATGCAAAGAAGTACGGATGCAGGAGCGTTGATGGTCATGGAAGTGGAAACTTGATCCAAAGAAATTTGGTCAAATAAGATTTCCATATCAGCCAAGGAGTCGATAGCTACGCCAACTTTACCAACTTCGCCTTCAGCCATCGGATCGGTAGAATCATAACCGATTTGGGTCGGAAGGTCGAATGCGCAGGACAAGCCGCTGCCACCGTTAGCCAAGAGGTAACGATAACGTTTGTTGGATTCTTCCGCAGTGGAGAAACCAGCATACATACGCATGGTCCAGAAACGGCCACGATACATAGTAGGTTGTACACCACGAGTGTAAGGATATTCACCAGGGAAGCCAAGATCCTTCTCATAGTCGAAGCCTTCGATGTCGAGAGGGGTGTAGAGCCTGTTGGGCTCAAGGTTTGCACGTTCGGGATTTTTAGCAAGTTTAGCTTCTACGCCAGCCATGTACTTGTCAAATCCAGCTTTCAGAGTTTCATTTGCCATTCTCAAATCCTCCTTAAGAATATTGTTTTTGCACAATCCGGTTTGGACTGACCGAATTATGGTGAGAGTGTCCGTCATAGACGGTGTATATGGCAAAGCCCGAAGGCCTCGTCAACAGAATTTATTTACAGATAAGCTGTAAAGTTTGCCGGCAGAACTAGCTATCTGCCGGCAAAATATTTCAGACAACAATCTCAGTCAATCGTCTTGACTAAGAATTATTTTTCCATGGTGCCGGTTTTTACGAAACGATCATGGAAGGAGAAAGCTTCATCCATAATATGCGGAGTTTGGCTATTGCCACAAGCTTCGCAAGCTCTCTTGAAGTAATCAAGAAGCAGCGGTTGATATTTCGGATTAGCAACTTTATCAATGATAACCAAAGCGCGTTCTTTTGGAGACAAACCACGAAGGTCAGCTACGCCGCGTTCGGAAACGATAACATCAACGTCATGTTCAGTATGGTCAACATGAGAGCAGAAAGGAACTACAGAGCTGATAGCTCCGCCTTTTGCAAGAGATGTAGTGAAGAATACGGTCAGATAACCATTACGAGCATAGTCGCCGGAACCGCCGATACCATTCATAATCTTAGTACCGCAAATATGAGTGGAGTTAACATTACCATAGATGTCAACCTCAATAGCAGTGTTCATTGCAATGACACCGATACGACGAGCAACTTCCGGGCTGTTTGCAACTTCTTGCGGACGCAGAATGATATATTTTTTATATTTTTCTACATTGTCATAGAATTTTTTGAGGCAATCAGGGGATGGGCTCAAAGCGGTACCAGAGCAAACGCGGAGTTTGCCAGCATCGATCAAGTCGAACATACCGTCTTGAATAACTTCGGTATATACAGTCAAATCTTCAAAATCAGAGTTAACCAAACCGTTGATAACTGCGTTAGCAACAGAACCTACACCAGACTGCAGCGGCAACAGATTAGCGGGCAAACGACCTGCAGCAACTTCAGATTTAAAGAATTCAACCAAGTTTTTACCCATTTTTTGAGCATCTTCGTCGATTTCGCCCAACGGACGAACTTTATCAGTAATATCGCAGGGAACTACTGCAACGAGTCTGTCCAAATCGCAAGGAATATAAGGAGTGCCGATTACATCTTCCGGTTTTTCAACAGGAATAGCTTTACGATTCGGAGGATCCAAAGGCACATAGGAGTCATGCATGCCTTCCAATTCTACTGGTTGAGAAGTATTTACTTCAACAATAACTTTTTCAGCACATTGAACATAAGAAGAAGAATTGCCCATGGAAGTTGTAGGAATCAAACCAACCTGGCCATTGCCAAGGTCAATGATTTTGCAGGCTTCGACGATAGCGACGTCTACACATCTGCGGTTTTCCATGAAACCATAGCGAGTCATTTGAGCAACATGGCTCAAATGCAGGTCAGTATATTTTACGGAACCGTTGTTGATAGCTTTACGCAGATCATTGTTAGTTTGGTAAGGCATACGACGAGCAACGATACCAGCTTGAGTCATTGCGGTATCCATTTCAGGACCTACAGAAGCACCGGTCCAAACGTTGATTTGGAAAGGAGTTTTTTTGCCTTTTTCTGCCAGAGCAAGAGGCACAGCTTTAGGATAACCAGACGGAGTAAAACCACTGGTACCTACGTTGTCGCCATCCTTTACAAATTCTGCAGCTGCTTCGGCGCTCATAATTTTGCCGGCTACTGCTTCGCATACGCGATCTTTAATGTCGATCATGTTTACCTTCCTCCTTGTAAATAAAACAAATTGTGGCTAATGCCAGCGAAGTCTATTAACTTCACTAGTAAAAATACACTTAGTCGGCTAAATACCAACTATAAAAGCATAAAGTATTATTTGCCGAATAAGATTTTACCCATAAAAAAGGAGCACTTAGAAGTTTTGATTTACTAAAACAAAACATAGCCAAGTGCCAGCTTACTTCTATCCAAAGTGGCTACGCTCTGAATCGCAAACTGTCAGCAGGTAAAGCTTTCAGTTGAACTTCTTCGTTCTTCTGTCTACCAACCGCTAAAACATATCCAAGATATTTAGTTCTGCTTAATTTACTTCGACATTCCAACAAAAAATCCTTCAAAAAAAACTTTAATTGTGATTTCTTTTTGAACTTTTTGTGTCCAGCTCTATTATAACACATAAAGAAGCAGTAAATTTTAGGCAAAATCACTACTTTTTTTAGTTTTTAAACATTTTTTCTT
>ENA-UEQN01002669-UEQN01002669.1-human-gut-metagenome-genome-assembly--contig:-NODE-2669-length-12100-cov-4.068036_pt1 | contig 12100 bp, 7 predicted proteins | sample MGYA00242940_ERZ507944 | MGnify/ENA primary metagenome ERZ507944 (study PRJEB26167, sample SAMN06115449) | human gut metagenome | host: Homo sapiens | place: China:Fujian | collected 2015-08-20... | reverse complement strand
ATAGTAAATAGGGAGGATTTATTACATTTTAACCAATGAACGAATTTAAAATTTGTGAAGTATTTGAGCTTTAAAATTGGCTTTTATGGTTTACAAAAGAACGAAAATATGTTAAACTTATAATAAGTATGAATGAAAAGTTACAATGTTCATTATAGGAGGAAAAATTATGGGAAACTTAACCAGTCTGAAGAAAGCCGCCGCTGTGCTGCTGACTTCGGTAACACTCATGTCGGCTGCGGCGGCACTGCCTGCTGTGGACGAAACGCCGCTTCTTTCGCAGACGGCGATAACTGTTGAGGCGGCAAGCGTCGGAAAAGTCACAGGGCTTACTTCAAAAACACTTAGCAACAGCGAGATAAAGCTTAGCTGGAAAAAGGTCAGCGGAGCTTCGGGATACTCAGTTTGTATGAGAAAAAACGGTAAATATCCGCAGATCGCAGACGTAAAAAGTGGCTCGACCCTCACATACACTGTGAAAAATCTGCCAAATGCTACCCGTGAAAACTTCAAGGTAAGAGCCTACAAGACCGTGAAAGGAAAAAAGGTATACGGCGCATATTCAGACAACTGGAACACCGCCACGAACCCACAGCCTGCAAAGGGTCTTAAAGTATCAAGCGTTTCTTATGACAGCGTAAAGCTTTCATGGACAAAGATAGGATGCACAAATTACAGAGTATTTCAGCTTAAAAATGGTCAGTGGAAAGAGATCGCAAAGACCACAGGCACAAGCTACACTGTAAAAAATCTCAGCCAGAAGACCACTTACAAGTTCAAGATAAGAGCCTGCAAGACAGACGACAAGAAAGCCAACCACTATGGAAAATATTCTGCAGAGGTATCGGCTACCACATCTAAAGCTCCTGCTGTTGTGACACCAGTTTCACAGCATGGTCAGCTTTCTGTAAAGGGTGCGAATATTGTTGACAAGAACGGCAAGGTATTCAAGATAAAGGGTATGTCAACTCACGGCATCATGTGGGAAGATTTCTCCGATATTCTTACAAAGAACTCTCTTAAAGTGCTGAGAGATGACTGGAAGGTCAACACTATAAGAATTGCAATGTACACAGAAGAATGGGGTGGCTACTGCACCGAGAACGGCAAGTATCAGGCACAGGCAAAGCAGAAAGTCAAGACAGGCGTTGAGAACGCAAAGTCTCTTGGAATGTATGCTATAATCGACTGGCACGTTCTCAATGACAAAAACCCTAACAACCACAAAAATGACGCTGTCAAGTTCTTCACAGAAATGGCTAAGACCTACAAGGACTACAATAATGTTATTTACGAGATCTGCAACGAGCCTAACGGCGGTGTAACATGGACAGGCGGTATAAAAAGTTACTGTCAGAGCGTTGTAAGCGCTATCAGAAAATACGACAGTGACGCTATCATAATTTGCGGCACAGGCACATGGAGTCAGGACATAGATCAGGTGCTTGGCAATAGGCTTTCAGACAAAAACTGCGTTTATGCTCTTCACTTCTATGCAAACACTCACAGAGATTGGCTGAGAAACAGACTTCAGAACTGCTACAAAAAGGGACTTCCTGTTCTTGTATCTGAGTTCGGAACTTGCGACGCAAGCGGAAACGGCGGATATAACTCAACAGAAAGCACAAAATGGCTCAAGCTTCTCGACTCACTAAAAGTGGGCTACATAAACTGGTCAGCCTGCGGAAAGAGCGAAACGGCTTCCGCATTTAAGAGCGGCACGAACCTCAAAGCTATAAAGAGCGGTACTTCACAGCTCACAGCAAGCGGCAAGTTCATTCGTGATTGGTACAGAAACCACTGATAACACAAAAGGCCTCTCTTGGTGGGAGGTCTTTTTTTGCACAGAAACTAACGATAAGCGGGCGACCCAAGGTCGCCTCTACACTATAAAAACAAAGCCGAGGGGCATTTACCTCTCGGCTATTGTTATTTTATATCATATCACAAAGAACAGTGCCGTTCTTATAACTGCTGTAAAAAGCATAGCATAGAACGATGTGCCAAGCAAAAGCTGATTTGCCCAGAATATATCGTTAGGCTCACATGGCTTTAGATTTCTGCCTATAACAGGCTTCCTTACAAGCTGTCCGCCGTAATACTCATCACTGCCAAGCTGTATACCCAATGCACCTGCACACACCGACTGAGTTTGCGCTGAATTAGGACTAGGGGATTTTCTTCTGTCTTTTTTGTATACCTGAGAAGCGTTCTTGCTGTCAAGGTGAAGATAAGAAACGTTCATTTTCATAAGCAAGGCGGCTATTCTTGCAGGTATAAAACTGAGAACGTCGTCCAGCTTTGCAGGGAATTTGCCAAAGTTTATGTATGTGTCTGTTTTATAGCCCACTGTGTTGTCGATAATATTCACTGTTCTGTAGAGTATTCCGCCCAGACCGCCGAATATCGCAGACCAAAAAATAGGTGCGACCGCCCAATCTGTGGTGTTCTCTGCAACCGACTCCACCGTGCTTTTTATAACAGCGTCGATGTTCATATCGTCGGTGTCACGAAAGGTCACTTTTTTTACCTTGCGCTGTGCCGAAGAAAGATTGCCTGCCCTTGCAGCACGCATCACTCCCCCTGCCGCAGTTTTAAGGGACTTTACAGAAAGTGCTGACCAGCACATTATGCCCTCGAGGAAGATGCCAAGTGCGGCATTTAGCTTATAACCCACGAATAGAAGAAGCAATGTCACAGCGGCAACTATAAGAAGCACTATCACAGTCATCATAAGACCTGCCATGCGCTGTGCTTCGGGGGTGTTTTTATAGCTGTTTCTGAAAGATTTATCAAGCTTTGCCACAAGTTTTTTTATAAAATACTGAGGATAGACCACTACTTCAGGGTCGCCAAGGAGCATATCCAGCGCAAAGCCAAGCGCAAGCGCCGCCAGTGAATTTATCAACATATATACATATCCTTTCTTCAGGCAATAATTACTTATGATAATTATATCACAACATTTTCTGATTTTCAATACCTTTATGCTCTGATTTTAAGGGATAAGGCACAAAAAAGGGCGGTCAGAGCCGCCCGAACAAAAGTCTTTCAAAAAAATCAGAAACTAAGGTGCGAACACTGTTTGCCCCTACACTGAATAGATATATCCATAAGCTTTTGTGATAACTATATTATTTGCATATCTCCGAAAGCTTTTCAAGCATAAGATCCATTTCCTCGTCTGTGCCGATAGTAATTCTCAGGAAGTTATCTATTCTCGGCTTGTTGAAATATCTCACGAAGATACCATTTTCACGGAGATATGTGAATATCTCCTTTGCGGAGAGCTTTTCATGCTGTGCAAAGAGAAAATTCGTTTCGCTGTCAAGGACGTTGAAGCCCATTTCACGCATTTTTTCCGCTGTTCTATCCCTTGTTGCCTTGACCTTTTCAACTGTCGCCTTGAAATAATCCTCGTCAGAAAGGCTTGCAACGGCAGTTTCTATGGCTATCTGATCGAGAGGATAGGAATTGTATGAGTCCTTCACAGCCTGCATATAGCTGATAAGCTCGGCACTGGCGAACGCCATGCCAACTCTCATGCCTGCAAGGGAACGTGACTTTGAGAACGTCTGCGTTACGACCAAGTTGTCATATTCTTTCACAAGCTCCACGCAGGAATATCTGCCGAAATCCACATATGCCTCGTCGATTATAACAATGCTGTCCTGATTGTTTTCAAGAAGTTCTCTTATAAATTTCTCACCTACACCAAGGCTTGTCGGAGCATTAGGGTTAGGAATAACAACGCCGCCGTTAGGCTCTTTGAAATCCTCGATATTTATTACAAAATCATCGTCAACGCTCTTAGTCTTGTATGGTATTTTCAAAAGCTCACACCACACAGGATAGAAAGAGTAAGTTATATCAGGATAAAGTATAGGCTTATCAGAGTTGAAAAACGCTCTGAAAGCTGTGGCAAGCACATCGTCTGAGCCGTTTCCGCAAAAAACATTCTCGCTTTTCAGTCCCACACGCTCCGCAAGCGCCGCCCTAAGTACAGAAGCGTCAGCACTAGGGTATTTTCTAAGCTCTGCTATGGTTTTCCCCTCCAATATCGCCTTTACCTTTGATGACGGCGGATAAGGGTTTTCGTTAGCATTGAGCTTTATTATCTTATCGTTTTTAGGCTGTTCCCCTGCAACGTATGGCTCTATATTTATAAGGTTTTTTCTCCAAAGCTTTTCGCTCATTTTACATTATCCTCTCTATATTTTATCATAGTAAAGCATTAATATAAAATATTATAGCACATACCGCTTATGTTGTCAAATAAAAGCCGCCTAGTTTTCAAAGTAAGCCTGTATAGACTGCAAAACGCCGTCATAGTAATATGCGTTTACGCTCATGGAATCGCTCTTCCAATCAAGAAACTGATCTTTGCCGTTTCTGTCGCTGACCTCAGGTGTGCCGAGAATCGCAGCCATTTCCTCAGGAGTTGAATTTTTTGTTATACCGAATATTGAGCAGTCGCTTTCGGTGGTGAAACTCATTCTTATCTTATGGAGGGTATGATCGCTGTTGAGCCAGAAGTCGAAGATGATGATATTATCCATAGTCGAGCTTGTTTTTCCGTAGCAAAGAGCAGAATCATATTCATCGTCAGGGGTATCCACCATTTCTGCTCTTACATCATTAATAAGCTCAGTGCCTGTGAAAACGTGGTCTATGCCCTTATAGCTTACGCTTATATCCTTAGGCAGAGCAGCGTCTGAAGTAAGGTCAAGGGTCTTGAGGTCATCATATACCTTTACTCTGTTCTCATCAGTATTTACAGTGCTCTCGCCCGGTGTTGTTATACCTGTATACTCAGATGTGAAAACAGCCTCGCCGTCTTTTTCGTGTATTTCTTCCTGCGGATAGTTTTTGCTGTAGTATGTGAAATCGGAAACCGAGAAGTCATCAAGCACTACGTCATACTCTTCATAATTACTATATGTTTCCACCACGGTAAGTGAAATTGTATAGTCAACATTCTCCCAATACATTGTATAGCATTTGTAATCGTCCATGCCGTCATATTCGCTGTTCATATAAATGCTTGTAGGACAGCCCATTTTGTCGATTATTTTATCAAGATCTTCTTTGTTGCTGTAGCTGCCGTAGCTTTCATACTCCCAGTCGGAGGTATCCACAGCCTCTTCCAACGGTATTGTAACGCTCCAGCTGTTTTCCTTTAGAATGTCAGCCACGCTTGCGTCACGGTCAAATGGGTTTCCACTGATAAGGTCGTATTTTGTTTGGCTCTCATCTGATGAAACGAAGGTTATCTCAACGTTAGTGTTTTCACCTACCATTTTATCGATGCTCATAATATCACCGGATTTGCCAATATCGTCGCCGTACAATTCCATAGCAGCGTTGCCGCCGTCTATGGCACTGAGGTCAACAGGCACCGATATTTTGCTGCCGAAAATATCCTGCGGCAAAGTATCTGACGGATCAGACCCTTTAAAGCCTGTTATCCAGAACTTATCACTGTTATTGCCTGCCGTATCAGCTTTATCGGCAGCCGAACTGCTTTCACTGCTTTTTTGTGACTCAGTCACAACGACCACGCCGTCATCATTATCATTATCCTTACTGCCGTTTGAGCTGAGCACGACCGCCGCTGTGATACCTCCGCCAACTACTGCTGCGGCACAAACGCCTGCTATTACCTTTGCTTTTACTGTTGAAAACATTACTTTTCCTCCCGATATAGTTTTTGTTGATGTTACGCTATCGGGAACTGCATTAGCGGCTGAGGCTGAGCCTGTGAAAACGGTAAGTTTCGGAAGAACGGTGTTTGAAGCCTCTTTATTAAGAAGCTTTGAAAGAATAAATACCGGCACGGCAGCATGAAGTCTGTCGTTGTTGTTTTCCTCGTATATAAGCACCGCCTCCTTTATCTTTTTTCTTGCGGCACTAAGGCGGGAAGTTACTGTACCTGTGGTGCAGTTCATTACCTCTGCTATCTCAGGCACTGTGAGCATATCGAAATAATACAGTATCACCGAACGCCTTTGCTCTTCTGTGAGAACAGTGTCGATAATATCCATTATTATCTTTCTTTTAGCGTCATTGCTCACATATTCCTCCGGGATAAGCCCCTCGTCAGGGATTTCCTCTATTATCTCCTCTGAGTTGTCCTCAGGGGCGGAATTGTTTCTAAAGTGCATTTTGCAGAGATTTATCCCTATCCTGTTTACCCATGCTGGAAAATTCTCAGGCTGTGCAAGAGTGCCAAGCTTTTGAAGGGCCGTAAGATAAGTTTCCTGAGTGATATCCTCTGCAAGCTGTGGGTCGCCAAGAAGCTTCAGGCAGCTAAAATACACTGTTCTGCCCGTTTCTTCATAAAGCGCACCGAACGCCGCCTTGTTTCCCTGTGCCGCCTGCAATACAAGCTTTTTGATATCATCTTTTTCCATGTTTTTGACCTGCTCTTTCTTTCCGAATTGCCGTTTTCTCGTCCGCTGTTTTATCAGTCCCGACATTAGTTAGATGCAAAACGCAGACGATTTGTTGAGTAAATTCAGAACCTTCATATATAGTTTACATATAATTAATATTTATTATTATAATATTGCCGAAATAATTATATCACATAGCAAAATGCCTGTCAACGAACAAAAAAATATCCCCCACAAATGTGAGGGATAGGTTTTTCAGAACATACCTGCAAGATACATTCTGCTTTCATAAAGCTTTTTTGAATTTGTATCGAAGGCAAAATGATATCTGTAGAGAGGTGTAAGCCCTGCGGCATTTTTCTCACCTGCAACATATGCAACGAAAACATCAGGGTCAGTGTCGCTGTTCACACAGTATGTTCCGTCCATTGACATATCGCCCTGTGAGTAAACATAGGAAAGATAGTTGCCTGAAATGCTGTTCTCACCTTTTGTGATACCCTGAGAAGCAAACATATCCTGCACTGATTGTGCTGAATAATCATCTATGTTGTCATATATCTCATCGAGCTTTTTGGTGCTCAACACATCACTGCTCAATCTTGCAGGCATACCGGTCGGTATCCACGCAGGGGTGTAGATATCCTTTGACATAGGCTTTTCCTCAGCCCATACCACATAGCTGTCTGCCAGAGATACCTGTCCGTCTGGGGCTGTTAGATTTGTCACATAGACAGTTATCTGGTCGCCCTTCGGCTCATTTTTTGGGATAAGAGTAAGGGAATATATATCCCACCATTCGCCAGTTAAAAGACCGTCTTTGCCCACAAAATAATTAAGCATCTCGTCCTTTTTCTCTTCGTATGTGCCGTCGCTGTACATAATGTCATATTCATCGGCATATTTTGCACAGAAGTCAGAGGTCTTTTCATATCCGCCAACCTGCATGATATCACCGTTGAGCTGAACAAGACCTGACGAAAGATCAGCATTTTTTATCTCATCAGAAACAGTGTAAACAGCCATTTCAGGCTCTCCGTCAGAATCTACACCGCTTGCAGCATCGCCAGTAATATCATCTTCATTATCAGTATTTTCATCAAGTTCGTTTAGCTTATTCTCTATCTCCTGCTCATTCACGTCACCTTGTGCGTCTGTCTGAACGGCTGTGTTTGGCTTATCAGTATCTGCCGTCCTATCTCTGTTTGCAAGCACCACCGCTGTGATACCTCCGCCAACTACTGCCAATACAACTACTCCTGCTATCACTTTTACTTTTACTGTTGAAAACATACTTTTTCCTCCCGATCTTCTCATTGTTGGATTTTTCTCGGGAACAATATCCTCGGCGGCTGCCGTGTTGCTGAAAACGGATAATTCAGGCAGCTTCAAATGCTGACATTCCTGCATAAATATCTTTGACAGAACAGGTATAGGCATAACAGCATGAAGCCTGTCATTGTTTTTCTTTTCGTAAATAAGCACCGCCTCCCTTATCTTCTTTCTTGCAGCGCTAAGACGGGAAGTGACAGTGCCAACAGAACAATCCATTATCTCTGCTATCTCAGCCACACTCATCATATCAAAATAGTAAAGTATTATTGTCTGACGCTGTTCGTCAGTGAGAGTGGTGTCGATAATGTTCATTATTATCCTGCGCTTTTCTTCGCTGTCGGCATAATCGTCAGGGATAAGCTCGCTGTCGGGCGTATCGTCGATTATCTTTTCCGACTCCTCCTCCGCAGTGCGAGGATTTTTCCTGAAATACATTTTGCAGTTGTTTATTGCAATGCGGTTTACCCATGCTGAGAAATTCTCAGGCTCTTTAAGGCTGTCAAGCTTTTCAAGAGCTTTCATGAAAGTGTCCTGAGTTATATCCTCTGCCTGCTGAGCATTTCCAAGAAGTTTAAGACAGTTAAAATATACCGACCTGCCCGTTTCTTCATAAAGCTCGCCGAAAGCCTCTCTGTCACCCTGTCCTGCCTGCAAAACAAGACGTCTTATCTTTTCCTTTTCCATTTTTTCTACCAAGCTTTCTTTTTATTATCGAACAAAAAAATATCCGTTTTCAGCACTCGGTTATTGTTCCGACATCACTTAGATGTTTGCTGAAAACGGAATATTGAGCAAATATAAAACTTAATATATTGTTTACAAAATATTAATCAACATATTCTCTGACTCTGAGATGTATACCCACGCTGTCAGCAACCGCCTGAGATTTTTTTATCTCCTCTTCGCCGATTATATCAACCACAGTGAGCATTACCTCCGGCACGAACTCTTTTACTCTTTTTGCAAAAGAGAGCATTTCTTCAAAGCAGTTCACGCCCTTGAATGACGGTCTTGTTACCTCGTCATAAGCCTTTGCGTCAGAAGCGTTAAGGCTTATTGAGATTATATCAACAAGTCCCTTGAACTCAGCAGGAGTTTCACGCTTGTTGATAAGGTCGCTAAGACCATTTGTGTTTACCCTTACAGGTGTCTTTGTAACAGACTTTATATATTTTGCAGTTTCTTTGAGTATTTCAAGCTCACAGGTAGGCTCACCATAGCCGCAGAAAATAATTTCCTTGTAGCTGTCAAGGTCACGCTTTTTGATGTTGTCTATTACCTCCTCGGCAGTAGGCTGATGTTCCAGCCACAGTGGGTCAGAGCCATAAGCACCGTCACCGTTGTGACGAATACAGAATGTACAGTTGCATGGGCACTTATTTGTGATGTTGAGATAAAGCTTATCGCCTATCTCATAAGAAATATTCATAGCTTTTATCATTATAATTACCTCTTTTTTTGTAATATATCAAAATATCAGAGCAGACAGGCGACCAAAGGTCGCCCCTACAGAGAAATCATCGCCGCAGGCGATACCTTCATTCCTCATTCCTCACTCCTAACTCCTCATTAATATCTATTCTCTTATCTGTCCGTTGCCTGAGATAAGATACTTTGTGGTGGTCATTTCCCTAAGACCCATAGGACCTCTTGCATGAAGCTTCTGAGTGGAAATGCCTATCTCAGCACCAAGACCGAACATTCCGCCGTCTGTAAATCTTGTTGAGCAGTTTACATATACTGCCGCTGAGTCAACACGCTTTTGAAATTCCTGTGCCGCAAAAAGGCTTTCTGTAACGATACACTCAGAATGTCCTGTAGAAAATCTGTCGATGTGTTCAAGGGCTTCCGCCATATCGTCAACGACCTTGATAGAGATTATATAGTCAAGAAACTCTGTTGCATAATCGTCATCATCAGCAGGAGTAACGTTCTCAGGACCAAGTATCTGCCTTGTAAGCTCACAGCCTCTTATCTCAACGTGGTGCTTGTCAAGTCTTTCTTTAAGCTTCGGGAGAAAATCCTCTGCGATATCCCTGTGAACAAGACAGCTTTCAACTGCGTTGCATACAGACGGACGTGAGGTCTTGCCGTTATCAACAATGTTCACAGCCATTTTTATATCCGCACTTGCGTCAACATAAACGTGACAGTTGCCGGTGCCGGTCTCGATAACAGGTACAGTGGCAGACTGTACAACAGCCTTTATAAGCTGTGCGCCTCCCCTTGGGATAAGAACGTCGATATAATCATTGGCTTTCATCATATCGAGAGCGATACCTCTGTCAGTGTCCTCCACAAGCTGAATGATATCAGGACTGAACCCTGCCCTTTCGACAGCCTTTCTCATTAGGTCAGCAAGCATTTTGTTTGAGTTTATTGCTTCCTTTCCGCCCCTGAGTATAACAGCATTTCCACTTTTAAGGCAAAGTATAGCGCCGTCTACAGTAACATTAGGTCTGGCTTCAAAAATAATGCCTATAACGCCCATTGGCACTCTTACCTTTTCGATCTTCATGCCGTTAGGTCTTGTTGAGCCTGAAACTACTTCTCCCACAGGGTCGTCAAGCTGTGCAAGCTCTTCGCAAGCCTTTGCCATGCCCTCTATACGGCTGTCATTAAGTGCAAGTCTGTCAAGCATTGCTTCAGACATTTTCCTCATTCTGCCGTTTTCAAGGTCCACCTTGTTTGCTTCGATAATATCGTCCTTACAAACTCTAAGGATATGTGCGATCTCAAGAAGTGCGTCATTTTTCTGTGTTGTTGAAGCGAAGGCGATATCCTTTTTGCAAGCTTTTGCTTTCTGTCCCAAAATATCGATGTAACTCATTTTTACTATACCTCCCCGTTAGCTGTAAAAAGTGTTCCTATAGGTTTATTTTCAAATACCTTATACAAATGTCTTGGATCTCTGCCATTCATTATGATAAGATCTATTCCGCCATTTTTGCATATCTCAGCGGCTTTTATTTTTGTTGCCATTCCGCCTGTGCCAAGCGAAGAACCTGCACCCCCTGCAATAGCCTTTATTTCCTCCGTTATCTCAGGCACAACAGGGATAAGCTCAGCGTCATCGTACTTGTGAGGGTCTTTGTCAAAAAGTCCCTCGATATCAGACATTATTATAAGCAGATCTGCATTAGCAAGCACCGCAACATTTGCCGCAAGAGAATCGTTCTCGCCCATTTCTAGCTCCAGCTCATCAATAGACACCGTATCGTTCTCGTTCACAATAGGGATAGAACCAAGCTCTATGATGCGGTTGAGGGCGTTCTGCACGTTTATCTTTCTGTCTTCCAGAAGAATATACTTTGTAAGCAGAAGCTGAGCCACATTAAGACTGTATTCAGAGAAAAGATTATCGTAAAGATACATAAGCTCACACTGACCCACCGCCGCACAAGCCTGTCTTGTGGGAGTGTCCTTGGGTCTTTCCTTTATGCCCAGCTTTGCTCTGCCAAGACCCACCGCACCGCTTGATACAAGGATTATCTCATGTCCTGCATTTTGCAGGTCGGCAAGAGTTTTAACGAGCTGTTCCACACGGCGTATATTAAGAAGCCCCGTGCTGTGAGTAAGAGTAGAAGTTCCTACCTTTACCACAACTCTTTTCTTTTTTGTCATATCTATCATTTTTATCATGTCCTTATTGTTATTTTCCGTTGACAACATTCTGCGGCGTACCCTCTATCCACATTTTCAAGTTCTGCGCAACAGTTTCAAGAAGCCTTTCTCTCGTCTGCTTTGGCGCCCACGCTATATGTGGGGTAACAGTGCAGTTCTTTGCATTTCTGAGAGGGCAGTCTTCACCCATTGGCTCGTTTGTGAGAACATCAATTCCTGCACCTGCAATGACTTCATTTTCAAGAGCCTGTGCAAGAGCCTTTTCGTCCACAAGACCGCCCCTTGCAGTGTTGACGAAAAATGCTGATCTTTTCATCATGCCAAGGCTTTCGGCATTTATCATTTTCTCATTATCCTTTGTAAGAGGACAATGGAGCGTCACTATATCAGAGGTCTTTAGAAGTTCTTCAAGGCTTACCGCAGGCGTGCCGTCAATAATTTTCTGGGGTGAGCGTGTAAAGGTGATGACCTTCATGCCGAACGCTCTTGCTATCTCAGCAACTTTCTTTCCTATGTCGCCATAGCCTACTATACCAATGGTTTTTCCAGCAAGCTCATAGGTAGGAATACCAAAATATGAAAACAGCTTATAATTCACCCAGCCGCCCTCGTCAACTTTCTCGGCATATTCTCTTATCTTGCTGAAATAGTTGAGGATAAGTGCAAAAGTATGCTGTGCCACCGCATTTGTAGAATATGCAGGCACATTGCAGACCACCGCACCATGCCTGTCTGCGGCGGAGAGG
>ENA-UEQN01002666-UEQN01002666.1-human-gut-metagenome-genome-assembly--contig:-NODE-2666-length-12107-cov-5.257606_pt1 | contig 12107 bp, 7 predicted proteins | sample MGYA00242940_ERZ507944 | MGnify/ENA primary metagenome ERZ507944 (study PRJEB26167, sample SAMN06115449) | human gut metagenome | host: Homo sapiens | place: China:Fujian | collected 2015-08-20... | reverse complement strand
ACATTAAAAAATATCAGCACCGCATATCTAAACGGTCGAGAGAGCCGCCTCCGGGCTGGTGCCCTTCCTCGGCGAAGTGCGCGAAGCCCACTTCTCCGAGGAAGGGCACCAGCCCGGAGGCGGCCCCAGCGCGAGATCGTCCCGGATGCCTATCTACTCGTTGTCGCCTGCGGTCATCTGCGTTGCGGAGAGCGCGCCGTCGGCAGCAGTTGCGGCTGCGGCGTCGGGCCAGACCCAGTCGGTGAAGGCCGGGTGATCGTAGCCCTCATCGCACGCGAACTCAAAGGCCTCGGTGCGGAATGCCTCCCACTCGTCAATCTGCTCGGCAAACTTATCGGCGTCAACCATGCGCAGCACGTCGGCGGCCAGTGCCCAACGGTCCATGTTGTTCAGGCGCAGCATGTCGAACGGCGTTGTCGTGGAGCCTTTCTCCTCGTAGCCGTGGACGCGGAAGGCGTCGTGGCCGGGGCGGTTCCAAATCAGACGGCGAATCGTGCCAGCATAGGCGTGGAATGCAAAGAGCACGGGCTTATCGCCGTAGCCGAACAGCTCAGTCCAGCGCTCATCGCTGATGGCTTGGTCGTTCTCGCAGACGTTCTGGATCTTGAGCAGATCGACCACGTTGACGAACCGCACCTTAATGCCCAGCTCACGCAGCATGTCGGTTGCAGCCAGAGCCTCGAGCGTCGACACGTCGCCGCACGTGGCAACCACGACGTCAGCCTCGGCGAGCGAGTCGGCGGTCGATGCCCACTCCCAAGTCGCAACGCCCTCGGCGAGCTCGGCGCGGGCCTCGTCGACCGTCTGGAAAGTGGGGGCGGGCTGCTTGCCGCAGAAGATGGCGTTGACGCAGTCGGTGGACTGGTAAACACGCTCGGCCACAGCAAGCGCCATGTTGGCGTCAGCCGGATAGTAAGCATTCACGATATGCGTGTCGTTGGCCTTGTTGAGCAGCAGGTCGATAAAGCCGGGATCCTGGTGAGAGAAACCGTTGTGGTCCTGGCGCCAGACATGGCTCGACAGCAAAATGTTGAGGCCGCTGATGGGGGCACGCCACGGAATCTCGCGCTTGGTGGCCTCGAGCCACTTGCAGTGCTGGTTGACCATGGAATCGACCACGTGGACAAAGCTCTCGTAGGAGCTCCACACGCCGGAGCGGCCGGTGAGCACGTAGGCCTCGAGGAAGCCCTCGCACTGGTGCTCGGACAGCTGCTCGACAACCTTACCGGAACCTGCCAGCAGCTCGTCGTTGGCCTCGTCCTCGTAGAAGCCGGCGTCCCACTGCTTCTTAGTCACCTTGTAGGCATCCTGCAGGCGGTTGGAAGCGGTCTCGTCGGGACCAAAGATGCGGAAGTCGTCCATGTTATTTGCCAGGACGTCGGCGGTGTACTCACCAAAGACGCGGGCGGCCTCGGTGGAGCCCCAGCCATGACCATTAGTTGCGACGGGGACCTCGTGGGCATGAATATCGGGCAGCTCGAGCTCGCGGCGCACCTTGCCGCCGTTCGCGTTGGGGTTGGCGCCGATGCGCAGCTCGCCGGTCGGCATAAAGGCCGTCACCTCGGGGCGCACCTGACCCTCGGGCGTAAAGAGCTCCTCGGGCTTGTAGGAGCGCAGCCACTCGCGCAGCACGCGGAAGTGCTCGTGGGTGTCTTTGGCGCTCGCGAGCGGCACCTGATGGGCGCGCCAGGAGTCCTCGGTCTTCTTGCCGTCAATCTGCTTGGGGCAGGTCCAACCTTTGGGCGTACGGAACACGATCATGGGATAGGCCGGGCGGACCACGGTCTCGCCCGCGGCAGCTTGGGCCTGTGCGGCGGCCTTGATGTCGCAGATCTCGTCAAAGACCTGCTCGAACAGGGCGGCGAAACGCTCGTGAATGCTCGCATGGCTCTCGTCGTCAAAGCCGGCGACAAAGAAATGCGGTTTATAGCCCATGCCCTCAAAGAACTTGGTGAGCTCTTCGTCGGACACGCGGGCGAGGATGGTGGGGTTAGCGATCTTGTAGCCGTTGAGGTGCAGGATCGGCAGAACGATACCGTCGGTTGCCGGATTCACGAGCTTGTTGGACTGCCAAGAGGTCGCGAGCGGACCGGTCTCGGACTCGCCGTCGCCCACCACGGCCACGGCCAGCAGGCTCGGGTTGTCCATGACGGCGCCGTAGGCGTGGCTGAGCGTGTAGCCGAGCTCGCCGCCCTCGTGGATGGAACCGGGCGTCTCGGGCGCAAAGTGACTCGGGATGCCGCCGGGATAGGAGAACTGGCGGAAGAACTTCTGTAGGCCGGCCTCGTCATTGGTGATGTCGGGGCGAATCTCGCGGTAAGTACCGTCGAGCAGCGACTGAGCAGTACCGGCGGGGCCACCGTGACCAGGGCCCATCAAGAAGATAGCATTCTGGTTGTGATCGGCGATGAGGCGGTTGACATGACCGAACAGGAAGTTGATGCCGGGCGTGGTGCCCCAGTGACCGACCAGACGGTGCTTAACGTCCGGACGACCAAAATCGCGCGTCTCGCCGGTCTTCTCGTCGACAAAGTCGCTGCGCATCAGCGGGTTGGAGCGAAGGTAAATCTGGCCGACGGACAGGTAGTTCGAAGCGCGCCAATACAGGTCGACACCCTCGAGCTCGGAAGCGGGAACCTCATGTCCCAGTTTTTGCCACGGCGTTCCCAGTGTTTTAGCCATTGTTTATGTCCCTTCGCTGCGCGGTCGCCTTCCGATACGGCAACCTTTCATTGGGACTAGTATATTTGCTAAAACGTTTTATCATGGTGAAAAAACGTTTTACCATCCTGATTTGCCATATGGACAGGCAAAAGCAGACATTCACCTGCGGCATTGTCTGTCACAGGTACTCCACATTCAATCTGCATGAACTGATAAACGTGTTTAGTTGTGTTTAGTAAGCTCGAGCACGCTGTCCTTAACGATAAGCGCCGGCTCCAGAACGACCTCTTCGGCACGCCTGCCGCCCCTACCGGCAAGACGCTTGGACATGCAGCCAAAAGCATGCTCGGCGAGCACGCCGGGGTCCTGCTCGATCGCGGTCAACGCCGGCTCAAAGAGAACGTCGGCCGCCGAGTTGTCATAGCTCACCACCGAGATATCGCCCGGAATGCTCTTCCCCATCTCGTGCAAGCGCTTGAGCAGGCCCAGCGCAATGTTGTCCGAGCTTGCGAACACAGCAGTGGCGTCAGTTGCGAGCACCGCCTCCGAGGCCTCATAGGCACTCGGAATGTAATACTCACTCTCGAACTCCAAGCGCGCATCGATGGGCAGCCCCACCTCGCGCAGCGCGCGCTCATAGCCGGCAAGACGTTTGCGACCCGTATTGGAACGGCGCGCATTAACCAAGCAGGCAATGCGACGGTGTCCTTGCTCGATCAGATAGCGGGTGGCCATATAGCCGCCCATCTCGTGGTCGAACATCACCTTGTCGCACTCGAGTCCCTCAATGGCGCGGTCGACCATTACGGCCGGGATGGGCAGGTGGCTGACTTCTTCGCGCAAAGCGCGGTCGTCCGAGAATTCGTCGCCCACGACCAAGAACACGCCATCGACGCCGCGCGTCACCAGCTGGCGCAGGAGCTCTAGATCGTCCTCGGCGCTTCCACCCGAACTGGTAATAAAGAGCGCGTAGCCGTCCTCGCGGCAGCGCTTTTCCAGACTGCCAGCGAGCGAGGCAAAAAATCGGCTCTCGATGTTGGGAACGATAAGGCCCAGCGTGCGCGACTCGCGCATGACCAGGCTGCGCGCGATCTGGTTGGGAACATAGTGGTTGCGCGCCGCGACCTCTTTGATGCGCTTGCGGTTTTCTTCCGAGATGCGACAAGGCCGGTTGTTGAGAACAAGCGAGACCGACGAGGGGGAAAGCCCCACCTCCTGGGCAATCTGCTTGAGAGTAACTTTGTTGCCCATCTCGCTCCTTCCGAGTATTCGCGCAATCTCTTGAAAGTATAGCGACCGTCCCTCTACCTCGATGATAAACACTTTACCAATCCGGTAGACGGCTGTTTTATCGCCGCGATTGGTGCAAAGCAACCCGACCCCTTTGCACCATGTGATGCATTGGGGTCAGGTTACTTTGCACCAAATCCATCCGGGTGGGGTATATTGCATTCGATTGATGAAAACGACCACCATAAGGCGGATATACGTATGCACGAGAATGACTTTTTTAACGAGGACCTGCTCTGCGCGCTCGCTGGCGTTGCCGGCGAGGACAACGTGCTCATGAGCGAGCCCATGCGCGAGCACACCACGTTTAAGATCGGCGGCCCGGCCGACGTCTTTGTCACGCCCGACACCGAGCAGGGACTCATTGCCACGCTCGATACCTGCTACCGCTGCGATCTGCCACTCACCATCGTGGGCAACGGCTCCGACCTGCTCGTCGGCGACAAGGGCATCCGCGGCGTCGTCGTGGCGCTGGGCGAAGGCCTCTCTAACATCACCGTCGACGGCACGCATGTTACGGCAGCAGCCGGCGCGCTGCTCTCGGACGTAGCGGCCGCGGCAGCCGAGGCTGGTCTTACCGGCATGGAACCCATTTCGGGCATTCCCGGATCGGTCGGCGGCGCCTGCTACATGAACGCCGGAGCTTACGGCGCCTGCATGGCCGATGTACTGGAGTCCGTGCGCGTCTACAAACCTGCTCGCCAGCTCGACGACGGCATCCGCGGCAGTGGCAATATCATCGAGTTCGATGTCGATGAGCTCAACCTGGGCTATCGCAAGAGCCGCATCGCCGACGACGGCTTTATCGTGCTTTCGGCCACTTTCAATCTCGCCCCGGGCAACGCCGCGATGATCAAGGCCGACATGGACGACTACCGCCAACGCCGCGAGGACAAGCAGCCGCTCGACATGCCGAGCGCCGGCTCCACCTTCAAGCGCCCCGAGGGCTACTTTGCCGGTAAGCTCATCATGGACGCCGGCCTGCGCGGCCACGCCATCGGCGGCGCGCAGGTGAGCGAAAAGCACTGCGGCTTTATCGTCAACGCCGATCACGCCACCGCCGCCGACGTCGACGAGCTCATCCGCCACATCCAAACAACCGTCAAAGACCAATTCAACGTAGACCTCGAACCCGAAGTCCACCGAGTCGGCGAATTCCTCTAAAAAAGAAGGCCCCGAAAGGGGCCTTCACTTTCTTTTATTCAGACAACCAATCCGGTGCGTAGCGCCCCGAACCCGAGAGGGCCGCGTGCCCGCCCGCAATATATTTGATTGATCGCGAGTTCCGCACGCAAAGAAGGCCACTTAATGTGGCCTTCGTCTTGCGCAGGACTGCCCGAGCAGGCAATCAAATATATTGCGGGCGGGCACGCGGCCCAGTCGGCTTTACGACAGCGCAATACCGCCAAGCCAGCCCCAACGCACGCCAGAGCCCGTACCGTAGAACGAAATAAACGAATCGAGCGACTTCGACGTAATGGGACCCTCGTTACTCAAAACGATGCCACCGCCGATATAGATGCCCACGTGGCCATACAGCAGGCCCGGCGCACCGGTGCCGCTATGTGAGGAGTCGGCCACGATCATGCCCACCTGCAGCGCCGAGCGGTCGGAGCTATAACACCAGGCGTTAAACATATCGCACGCGTTACCGCCAAAGTAGCCAACGCCGGCGTTACGGAAGACATTGGTAACCCACGCCGCGCACCAGTTCTGACCCGGCGAAGGTGTGGAGTAGCACGCGTTGACGACGGCCTGCTGCTTGCCCGAGCCGGCATTCTGCTGCGGAGTTCCGGGCGCATACGATCCACCGCCCGAGCTCGAACCACCCGAGTAGGAATTGTTCTTGTTCGCGGCGGCTGCGGCAGCGGCAGCGGCCTTCCTGGCAGCCTCCTCGGCCTGGGCGGCAGCGAGAATCTCGGAATCGCGTTGAGCCATGAGCTCCTTGACGTCGTCGGAAAGACCGTTCAGCACGGTCTGGACCTCTTGCTGCTTTGCCTGCATGTCCTGCATCTGGGCAGTCTGCTGGTCCTTGAGCTTCTCTAAGTCGGCCTTCTGCGACTCAAGCTCTGTCTTTTGCGCATCGAGCTCTTCCTGGATGGTCTGAATGTCCTCGATTGCGTCGCGGTCGCTCTTGTTGATCTTCTCAACATAGTGCGCATTGGCGACGAGCTCCTCAAACGAACCCGAAGCGAGCAGCAGCGACAGGATGTTGGTACCGCCCGATTTATAGCTGGCGGAAACGCGATCGGAAAGATCGTCGCGCTTCTTTTTGAGCTCGGCCTTCTTTTCATCGATCTGCGCCTGCGTGCTGTCAATCTTGCCCTGTACGCCCTCGATATCGTTGAGGGTCTGGGCGTTCTTGTTGGCCAGCGCCGCGTATTCATTTGCGATGCTGTCGAGCTGGGCCTGAACCTCGTCGAGCTGGGCCTGGGCGGCATTCAGTTTATCGGTGGTTTCTTTGGAAGCCTCCGCCGCATGGGCGCGAGTGGGCAAGCCAAAAAGAACTGCCGCAGAAGCGGCGCCGAACAGGGCCTTAAGGACAGTGCGGCGCGAGAGCTCCTGGGAAAGGATGGAATCGCTGTTTGGTGACATATGTACTCCGTTACATGCTTATTTATATGTCGCTCAACTCATACATATTAGCGTACATATGGCGCGTCCCAACGATTTCCACGAACGGCAGGAAACTACAAGGTCGGCGGCTCGTAAGCAATTGTCAAATTTGAGGTAACAATTGAGCAAGCTCTTATATGAGTACGTTAACATAATCCTCTGCTTTTCCTACAGTGCACCATTTGGGCGTCCCCGCCTGCGCTATACTCCCCTCTAGAAGTGTTCCTGATTCGATAGGAGACTACATGTCCAAAGCACTCGACCCCAAAGACACCTGCGTCCTCGTTACCGGTGGCGCCGGCTTTATCGGCTCGCACACCGTCGTTCAGCTGCTCGAGGGTGGCTACCAGGTCGTCATCGTCGATGATCTCTCCAACTCCAGCGCCGTCGCCGTCGACCGCGTCAAGACCATCGTGGGCGACGAGGCCGCCAAGAACCTCACCTTCTACGAGGCCAACGTGCTCGACCGCGATGCGATGAACAAGATCTTCGATACCCATCAGATCGACCGTGTCATCCACTTTGCCGGCTTTAAGGCCGTCGGCGAGTCGGTGAGCAAGCCCGTCGAGTACTACCACAACAACATCGAGAACACCCTGGTGCTCATCGACGTCATGCGCAACCATGGCTGCAAGTCCATCATCTTCTCGAGCTCCTCGACCGTCTACGGCGACCCGGACAACCCGCCCGTCACCGAGGAAGACCCCAAGAAGCCCGCAACCAACCCCTATGGCTGGACCAAGTGGATGATCGAGCAGATCCTTATGGACGTCCACACCGCCGACCCCGAGTGGGACGTCGTGCTGCTCCGTTACTTCAACCCCATCGGCGCTCATCCGTCGGGCCTGATCGGCGAGGACCCCAAGGGCATCCCCAACAACCTGGTGCCCTATGTCGCCCAGGTCGCCGTGGGCAAGCTCGAGGCCGTTCAGGTTTTTGGCAACGACTACCCCACCCCCGACGGCACCGGCGTGCGCGACTACATCCACGTGTGCGATCTGGCCTCTGGTCACGTTGCCGCCCTTAACTGGATGAACGGCAAGACCGGCGTCGAGATCTTTAACCTGGGCACCGGCACCGGCACCTCGGTACTCGAGGTCGTCGCCGCCTTCTCCAAGGCTTGTGGCAAGGAGCTGCCCTACGTGATCCGCGAGCGCCGCGCCGGCGACATCGCTGCCAACTGGTGCGATGCCTCCAAGGCCGAGCGCATGATGGGCTGGAAGGCCCAGTACGACATCGCGGACATGTGCCGCGATAGCTGGAACTGGCAGAGCCACAACCCCAACGGCTTCACCGACGCCGAGTAGCAAAAACCTACATACCGTTCTTGCCCCGATCTCACGTTGTGAGGTCGGGGCTTTTTCATGGCATGTAGCCATTCGCCGAAAATCGACCAACTTTTTTATCTTGCCTGTACATGTTTAAACAACATGTTTTACAATAGGCGTATCGAATCAGAACATCGGAGGCGGACTGCACACCCATCGGCAGGCCGACCCCACAACAAGAAGGTTGGTGAGCGCATTCATGGAGCGTGCAAGCGGCGTCCTCATGCCCGTCTCATCTCTGCCCGGACCATACGGAATCGGCGGCTTTGGCTGGAACGCCTACGACTTCGTCGATTTCCTCGCCTCGTGCAAACAACATTACTGGCAGATTCTGCCCCTTACGACGACCAGCTATGGCGATTCGCCTTATCAGTCGTTCTCGGCCCGCGCAGGCAACCCCAACTTTATCGACTTTGCCGAGCTTATCGAGGCAGGGTATCTGGAGCAGCGCGATATCGATGGCGTGTATCTGGGATCCGACCCCAGCAATGTCGACTACGGTGCTATCTTTGGCGGCCGCCGTCAGATTCTCGACCGCGCCGCCGAGCGCTTTGCTGCCGACAAGCCGGCCGATTTCGATGACTTTATCCAGGCCAACGAGGACTGGCTCATCCCCTACTGTGAGTTCATGACCGTCAAAGAGGAGTGCGGTCTCAAGGCGTTTTGGGAGTGGCCCGCGGAGCTCCGCACCCGCGGCGAGGCTTCCGCCAAGGTCTGCGCCGACCATCCGGCGCGTATGCTCTACCACCAGATGACGCAGTACTTCTTCGATCGCCAGTGGAGCCGCCTCAAGGCCTATGCCAACGAGCGCGACATTCTCATCATCGGCGACCTGCCCATCTATGTCTCGCGTGACTCCGTCGAGATGTGGGCGACACCTGAGCTCTTTAAGATCGACGCCGCCGGCAATCCCGTGAGCGTCGCCGGCACGCCGCCCGACCAGTTCTCGGCCACCGGCCAGTACTGGGGCAACCCCATCTACGACTGGGACGCCATGGAGGCCGACGGCTTCTCCTGGTGGGAGGGCCGCATTCGCGCCGCCCTCGACATGTACGACGTCATCCGCCTGGATCACTTCCGCGGCTTCGAGGCCTATTGGGAGGTGCCGTTCTCCTCGCCTGATTCGTCCTACGGTTCGTGGACGCAGGGTCCCGGCCTCAAGCTCTTCAAGACACTCGAGGAAAAGCTCGGCACGCTGCCCATCATCGCCGAGGATCTGGGCTTCCTCACCCCCGGCGTCATCGATATGCGCGACAACTCGGGCTTCCCCGGCATGAAGATCCTGCAGTTTGCCTTTGAGGGCACCAACTCGTACTACCTGCCGCACAACTACATTGCCAACACCGTCGCCTACGTGGGCACTCACGACAACGAGACGGCACGCGGCTGGTTTGAAGGAACGGCTACCCCGCGTCAGCGCGAGCAGACAGCCCTGTACACCCATCAGCAGGCCGGCGAACCCATCGCCGACGCGCTCAACCGAACCATCGCAGCCAGCGTGAGCGACACGTGCGTCTACACCATGCAGGACCTGCTCAACTTGGGCAACGAGGCGCGCATCAACACCCCTGCCACGCTGGGCGGCAACTGGACCTGGCGCATGCTCGACGGCGCCATCACCCGCGAGCTCGAGCACAAACTCACCGACTGGACCGAGACCTACTTCCGCATCCCGTCGGAAGCCGAAATCGAGCTTCCTCAATAGGAGCTACCGCGCCCGACCCCTCCCCACCGTGCGGACGCGCTTGCTTACCCGCGCGAGGCCACCCCAATCCCCTCGCGCGGGATTCTTATGAATTGCAGACATGTAATCAACCCATTACAGGAGGAAACATGCCCCAAATTAACCTCATGGAACTCGCCGAGCAGTCTTTTGGCACCTCGCTCGAGCAGCTCGACGACCGTCGCATTTACAAGCTGCTGGTCAAACTCGTGCAGGAGCGCTCCGCCGCCTGCCCGCTCAACAACGGCAAGAAAAAGCTCTATTACATTTCCGCCGAATTTTTGATCGGCAAGCTGCTCATCAACAACATGATCGACCTCGGCATCTACGACGAGGTTAAGGACCAGCTCACCGCCACAGGCCACGACCTCAACAAGATCGAGGAGTTCGAGGTCGAGCCGTCGCTCGGCAACGGCGGCCTGGGCCGCCTGGCCGCATGCTTCCTGGATTCCATCGCCACGCTGGGCTTGACCGGCGATGGCGTGGGCCTCAACTATCACTACGGCCTGTTCCGTCAGCGCTTTGTCGACAACCAGCAGAAGGCCGTCCCCGACGAGTGGCTCGGTGAGCAGGACATCCTAGTCGACGACGACCGCTCCTACACCGTCGAGTTCGGTGATTTTGCCGTTACCTCCAAGCTCGTCAACATCGACGTGCCCGGTTACGGCCAGCCCACCAAGAACCGTCTGCGCCTGTTCGACCTGGCGAGCGTCGACGACGGCCTGGTCCCCGGCAGCTCCATCGACTTCGACAAGACAGAGATCGCCAAGAACCTCACCTTGTTCCTCTACCCCGACGATTCCGACGAGCAGGGCCGCCTGCTTCGCATCTACCAGGAATACTTCATGGTGAGCAACGCCGCCCAGCTCCTGATCGACGAGGCCATCGAGCGCGGCAGCAACCTGCACGATCTGGCCGACTACGCCGTGGTCCAAATTAACGACACGCACCCCACCATGGTCATCCCCGAGCTCATTCGCTTGCTCACCACCGAGCATGGCATCGAGTTTGACGAGGCCGTGACCATCGTACGCTCCATGGTCGCCTACACTAACCACACGATTCTTGCCGAGGCGCTCGAGAAGTGGCCGCTCGTCAGCCTGCAGAAGGTCTCCCCTGCCATCGCCGACATTATCGTCAAGCTCGATGAGATCGCGAAGGCCGAGCACGATGACCCGCGCGTCGCCGTCATCGACGAATACGACACCGTCCACATGGCCCACATGGACATCCACTTTGGCTTCTCCATCAATGGCGTAGCCGCCCTCCACACCAAGATCTTGGAGGACACCGAGCTTCATCCGTTCTACGAGATCTATCCCGAGAAGTTCTCCAACAAGACCAACGGCATCACCTTCCGCCGTTGGATCCATGGAGCCAACCCCGCGCTCGCCAGCCTGCTCGACGATGTAATCGGCACCGACTGGCGCAGCACCGGCGATCTGAGCAAACTCGCCAAGTTCGCCGACGACAAGGACGTTCTTGAGCGCCTGGCCGCCACCAAGGTCGAGGCCAAGGCCATCATGCGCCAGTTCATGGCGCTCGAGCAGGGCGTGACCATTCCCTCCAACGCCATCATCGACGTCCAGGTCAAGCGCATCCACGAGTACAAGCGTCAGCAGATGCTCGCGCTCTACATTATCTGGAAGTACTTCGATATCAAGAACGGCAACAGGCCTAAGCACCCTGTCACCATCATCTTTGGCGGCAAGGCGGCGCCTGCCTACACTATCGCGCAGGACATCATCCATCTGATCCTGACGCTGTCGCAGTGGATTGCAAACGACCCCGACGTGGCTCCCTACCTGCAGGTTGTCATGATCGAGAACTACAACGTCACCGCCGCCGAGCGCGTGATCCCCGCCGCTGACATCTCCGAGCAGATCAGCCTGGCCTCCAAGGAGGCGAGCGGCACCTCCAACATGAAGTTCATGCTCAACGGCGCCCTAACCCTGTGCACGCTCGACGGTGCCAACGTGGAGATTGCCGAGCTCGTGGGCGACGAGAACATCTATACCTTTGGTGCCTCGTCCAAACAGGTCGAGCAGCTCTACGCCGACGGCACCTACAACGCCGGTGCGCTCTACCGCAAGCCCGGCATTAAACTGCTGGTGGACTTCATCACCAACCCGGCCTTTATGGCAACCGGCAACGCCGAGCGCCTGCAGCGCCTGCACGACGACATTAAGGGCAAGGACTGGTTTATGGCCCTGCTCGACATTGAGGAGTACATCCAGACCAAGGAGCGCGTGCTGGCCGACTACGAGGACCAGGACGCCTGGATGCGCAAGGCGCTCATCAATATCGCCAACGCCGGCACCTTCTCGTCCGACCGTACGATCTCCCAGTACAACGACGAGATCTGGCACCTGGACTAACCCATTCCCCTTACCCATTCTCTTGAGGAACGGAGTCGTGGCAACACGGCTCCGTTTTTTGTGCCCGCACGTTACCCTGTGATCCAACTCGGCCAAACAATCTCGATC
>ENA-UEQN01002659-UEQN01002659.1-human-gut-metagenome-genome-assembly--contig:-NODE-2659-length-12131-cov-2.835324_pt1 | contig 12131 bp, 8 predicted proteins | sample MGYA00242940_ERZ507944 | MGnify/ENA primary metagenome ERZ507944 (study PRJEB26167, sample SAMN06115449) | human gut metagenome | host: Homo sapiens | place: China:Fujian | collected 2015-08-20... | reverse complement strand
ATCATCGCGATTCTCGCCGCGATGCTGCTGCCTGCCCTGAACCAGGCGCGGGAAAGGGCGAAAGCCACCCGGTGCGTCAGCAACCTCAAACAGTGCGGAGCCGCCTTCGCGCTCTATCTCGCGGATTTCAACGACAATCTGCTGCTGCGCTGGCGGCCCGCATCCGGCGAGGAGTCCCGCTGGGTGAAATACCTGATCAAATTCTCTCTGGCGGACCGCGAAGGCTCCTTCGCCCGGCTCGCCCCCTACCGCTGCCCCTCGACGCCGTATGCACCGCTCGGCAGCAGCGAATACGACACCAGTTTCATGCAATCGGTCTACGCCGCCAACAACTGCCCGGACGATCTCCGGGGAGCGATGACCGGAACTCAATTCGACCACGAACATGTCTGCCTGCGCTATCCCCGCATTCCGGCGGAGGAGCGCAGGCTCGCCGGTCTCGACGGCCGGAGCGACAGCTTCCGGATACCGATCCTCTCCGAAGTCCGCAACACGGATTCGGAAGTCCAGCAGTTCGCCATGAACCGCAGGAGTTCCAGCTACTTTCCGAACCTTGTTCACTCGGGCCGCGCGAATCTGCTCTTCTGCGACGGCAGCGTAAGCTCCGGCGGACGCGCCGAGTTCAAAACCGTCTACAGCTTCTCAAAAGCATTTCTTCAAGGCGGGCTGATCGCCCTCTGACCCCATTCCGGCCGGCGCCGGCGGCGAAAAAGAGCGGAGAAAAATGCCGCCGGAGCCCGTCGCGGAGTTTGGACTTCCGTCCCGGCGTGATATATTAAAGGAGTTGAACGGCATTGCGAACCGGCAAATCCGTTGATCCGGCAATCCACGTGACAGGGTGACAACCATGCGAGAAGAAGAAAAGATTTTCAGCGGCGTCCTTTTCAACCCCGGCGACCCGGAGCTGAAGGCGATCAAACTGCGCTCCCATAAGCTGAGCGCGCAATACAGTGCGACCGGCGAAGACGAAACCGAAATCCGCGCGGAGCTGATCCGGCAGATGCTCGCCGAATTCGGGGAAGGCAGCTTTCTGCAGGGGCCGGTCTTTTTTCATTACGGCCGCCACACGAAGATCGGCAGGCGCTGTTTCTTCAATTACAACTTGACGATTCAGGACGACGCCCCCGTCGTCATCGGCGACGACAACAACTTCGGGCCGAACCTGACGATCGTGACGCCGGTCCACCCGATGCTGCCGGAGGAACGCCGCTTCATGCTCGACGGCAACGGTGTTCCGAAGCACTTCTGCTATGCGAAACCGGTTCGAATCGGCAACGACTGCTGGTTCGGCGCGAATGTCGTGGTCTGTCCCGGCGTCACGATCGGCGACGGCTGCGTGATCGGGGCCGGAAGCGTGGTCACCCGCGACATCCCTCCCCTTTCGTTCGCAGCCGGCAACCCGTGCCGCGTCATCCGGGAGATCACCGAAGCCGACAGCATGGTCCGCAAGCCGGAAATCCTCGCCGACAACCGTCCGATGCCGCGCTGAAGCCTTCCGTCAGAGCAGCCCGGCGATGAACTCCAGACGCTTCAGAGAAACCGAGAGCGGGAGATTGACGCCGTGCCCCATGCGCGGCACCTCCACATATTCGACCCTGCGGCCGAGCCGGCGCAGCTCCTCAACCATGCGGTCGGAGTGGCGTCCTTTGTTCACCGACCGGTCGGCGTCTCCGTGGATGAACAGATACGGAATATCCGGCATGGCGGCCGCCTGATGCAGCGGGGAATGCTCCCGCAGCAGCTCCTCCAGCGGCTCCGGGTAACCCAGGAACGCATGATAAAAGCTGGCCGGCAGATCCGGCCGTTCGCCGAAGTGGCTGACCGCATCGCAGACCGGATAGAGCGCATCGCAGCCGACCGGCTTTTTCTCGCCGTAGCGGCAGTAAAGCAGCGCCGAACAGCCGCCCATGCTGCCGCCGCTCGCGATCAGCGGCAGGTTTTCGCCGAGTTCGAGATCCCGGTAGACGGCGGCGATCAGCCGGTCCACGAAAGCGCGGGCCTGACGGTTCATCCAGCTCCAGGGGCCGTAATAAGGGGCGACGACCAGAATGCCCCGTTCCGCCAGCGCGATTTCGAACTCGGTGGCGTTTTCGTTCCGGTAACCGCCGTTCAGGCCGTGGAAACTGACCGTCACGGCGCGAATCGGGCCGTTCAGGAAAGGTTCGTTCGTCCAGCAGGTGTCTTTGATCCATTGATTCTTCATCGTATTTCTCCGGGTTCTTTTAAGAGACGACATTGCACGGCGCGCCGTCGAGGTAGGCGCGGAGGTTCGAGACGGTGACGGCAAGCAGCCTTTTGCGCGCATTGAACGTCGCCCAGGCGATGTGCGGCGTCAGGATGCAGTTCGGCGCCGTCAGCAGCGGATTGTCCGGCGGAGGCGGCTCCGTCGAGAGGACGTCCAGACCCGCCGCGGCGACTTTGCCGCTGCGCAGCGCGGCGGCAAGCGCCGATTCGTCGATCAGGGGACCGCGCGCGGTGTTGAGGAGAATGACGCCGTCGCGCATTTGACCGATCGAATCGGCGTTGATCATATGCCGGTTCGACTCCGTGAGCGGACAATGCAGCGAGATGACGTCGGAACCGGCCAGGAACGCCTCCCATCCGACCGGTTCAATGCCTGCTTCGCGCCATTCAGACCGCAGCGTCGGACCGGTGCCGAGCACACGCATGCCGAAGGCGCGGGCGATCTGCGCGGTTCTTTTTCCGATCGAACCGCAGCCGGCGACGCCGAAGGTTTTTCCGGCCAGTTCGAGCAGCGGATAGTCGTAAAAGCAGAAATCCGGCGACGCGCTCCACCTGCCGCCGCGCACCGCTTCGCCGTGTGCTCCGACATGGTGGCAGATCTCCAGCAGCAGAGCAAAGGTCAGCTGCGCAACGGAATCGGTGCTGTACCCCGGCACGTTGCAGACGACAATGCCGAGCCGCATCGCCGCAGCGATATCCACAACGTTGCAGCCGGTCGCCAGGACGCCGACGAACCTCAGGTTCGGCGCCGCATTCAGAAGCTCGGCGCCGAGCGGCGTCTTGTTGGTGAAGACGATTTCGGCGTCTCCGATCCGCGCGGCCGTCTCGCCGGGAGCGGTACGGTCATAGACCGTCAGTTCGCCCAGCGCGGCAAGCTCCTCCCAGGAGAGATCGCCCGGATTCAGGGTGAAACCGTCGAGAACTGTAATTTTCATATTGCTTCCTTCTTTTGGGGCTGTCGTTTCAGACCATGTCGCATGACGGAATAATATAGGCCGATCGATGAAAATATCGAATCCAACCGGAAAAAATTCGTTTTTTTTCGGTCCGCCTCTTGACAACGGCCCAATTATTCGGCATAATTAATATATACCATATAAGACGGTATAAAATTAGAATTCATGCCATTTGCCGCCGCTGTCTGCGACCGGCTCGGGAAAGGAGCAAAACGTGGGGAATCAGGGGAAGTGTCTGGAACTTGATGCGGAGGCGTTCCGTTTTCGCGCGGCCGGGAGCGTGTTCCGGTGCCGGCCGGAGCAGCTGCTGCGGGGAAAGGTTTACGCGCGGCCGGAAAAGAGGACTTATGAGGTCCGGAATTTCACCTTCCGGGAACTGGCTTCGACCGCCTCGCGGCTCGTGCTCGAAGCCCGGAACCGGGAGTTCGGCTTCTCGGCCACGCTCGATTTCACCGTTTCCGATGACCGGCTTTCCGTCAGGATCGATCCGTTCAAGCTCATCGAAACCCGCTCGGCATCGTTCCGGCTGCTGGAACTTTCCCTGCTGCCGGGGCTGCTCGAGACGGTGCGCGGCGAGGAGGCCGAATGGCTGCTCCCCGCCTACACCGGCGCGCTGGCCGAACCCGGCAGACTCACGACGGACTGCCGGACCCGCAACCGTTTCTACATGGATCAGTCGGAGTGGGAGAAGTTCAACCAGTTCAACGCCTTCTGCGTCATGACGCGGCGCGGCTCGCTGCTCGCCATCGTCGCCGAGGGGGATTTCTCCGCCTGGTGCGACTCCGAAGTCGAAGACGGCTTCTGCCGCTGTTTCACAACCTTCCGGCTCCGGCACGCGCCGGACGAGCTGCTTTCGAGCGGCCCGATGCGGATCGATTACCGGATGCGCGCCGCCCGTGTCCCGTGGCCGGAGCTGGCCATGCAGTACCGGAGCTGTCTTATCGAAGAGACCGGCGTCATCCCGCTGTCCGAGCGGCTGGACGGCAACCCGGTGCTGGCCTACGCGGCGGAAGCGGCGCGGATCAAACTGTTTCTGGCGACCAAATATCCGACCGTGCCGGACGGCTCCTCTCCGGTCCGGGTCCACGCGACCTTCGCGGAAGCCGGAAAAATTCTCGATGCGCTTCGCGGACGCGGACTCGAAAAGGCGATCGTAACGCTGGTCGGCTGGAACATCGACGGCCACGACGGCGCTTATCCGACCCGCTTTCCCGTCGATCCGCGTCTCGGAGGCGAAGAAGGGTTGAAAGCGCTGATCGCCAAAGCCACGGCGATGGGCTACCAGATCGTCGTGCACGACAATGTGACCGACGCATACCTGCGATCGCCGGACCTCGACTGCGACATGCTTTCGACTGATGAATACGGCGAACGGCAGATCTCCGGAATCTGGGCAGGCGGGGAAGCGTACAAGCTGTGTCCGGCCGTCTGCCTCGAACGCTACGGCGCCACGCTCGACCGGATTCACGCGCTCGGATTCCACGGCTGCGCCTATCTCGATGCGCAGACGACCGGACTCTTCCGGTGCAGCCACCCGAAGCATCCGGCCGACGAACGCGAATTCGCGCTGTCGCTCTGCCGCATCCTCGAATATGTGCGCAGACTCTACGGCGCTTCGTCCTCCGAAAACTGCGCCTCCTATGCGCTGCCCTACTGCGATGAAGCCGCCAATCTCGGCCGCTCCGGGTGGGAGCAGTTCCGCTCCCGGCTGGACGACGGATTCAACCGGCTGGTTTCGCGGATCGTCCCGTTCTACAACGTCGCCGTCCACGGACTGGTCATCTACCGGAGCTGCTGGAGCAGCCGGACCGGGCTCTTCGGCCTCTACGAGAATCTGGGGAACGACTGGTTCGAATTCGAATACACGCCGGGCGGGCTCGGCTGCGACTTCCGCGACGCGCTGGACGACGTCGAAGCGAGCGCGCGCATCCGGCGCGAACTGCCCGACCTGGCCGGCAGTTTCGTCCAGGAGGACAGGGAAAATGCAGACGGAATCTTCATCCGGTTCACGCACCATATCACTTTCACCTTCCATACGAAAGGAGGCACTCTGACCATTACCCGAGGCTCCCGAGTCATTGCAGTCATCAACCAGAACAGGGATGAAAAATGAACAGGCGATTTACTTTGATCGAACTCCTGGTGGTCATTGCGATCATCGCAATCCTCGCTTCGATGCTGCTCCCCGCCCTGCACCGGGCGCGCGAAAAGGCAAAAACCACCAACTGCCTCAGCGAGAAGAAGCAGCTGATGGCGGCGACGCTTCAATACATAAGCGCTTACGGCGACAGTATTCCCTCGGAAAACATCCACCTGCCGGACGGACGCGAAACATTGCTGGCAGACGGCCTCAGCTTTCTGGGGTTCACCGGCCGGGGAACCTCATCCAGGCAGAATGAACCCGACAGAAAAATGGCGTTCGGCACCACCTGCCCTTCCTGTCCGTACCCGGTCAGCAACAACGATTACACCATCGGGGTCAACCGGCGGCTCACCACTTTATGGGGAGCCAAAGTCACCTATAAAATAACGCAATTCCGAAAACCCTCCATCCTTTCCTACTGGAGCTGCACCGTCGGCGCGAACCTCGGCAACAACACATGGGGCGGTGCGGAAGGCGGCTGGGCCTACACGCCGAAGAGCCACATCGGCGCATGGCACGACAACACTTCCGCCACCATGGGCTTCTTTGACGGACACTGTGCCGTGATCCGCAAAGACGCGATCGACGGCGACGGAGACGAGATCCTTGAACCTGCCAAATGCCTCTGACGGCGGTATCATTTGAAAGAAAGGACGAACTCATGAGACTTCAATCACTTTGTCTGCTTTTCGCCTTGTGCGCCACATTCAGCGGCTTTGCAGCCGAACGGCCAAAACAGATTTTCGCCCACTACATGGGCTGCTATCCGGCCGGGACCGGACCGACCGCCCACCACCGCGGCGAGCTGAAACTCGACCATGACAGCCCGGCCTTCGGGCAGGCCACCGGCGGAACCATCTGCAACTGGGACCTGGTTCCCCACAAGACCCGGCTTTCGCCCGACGCCAGCGCCGAACTCGAAGTCAAACGCGCGATCCGCGGCGGCATCGACGGCTTTTCGCTCGATGCCTGGGCCGGGTCCGCCGGAGCAAAAGCCACGCTGGATGCGCTGTTCCGGGCCGCCGAAAAATCCGGCGCCGATTTTAAAATCACGATCTGCCTCGACCCCTCCTGTCTGCCGCAGCACCCGGAAGACAGCGGCGACACCCGGCCGCATGCGTATGCCGACGCGATCAAGTATCTGCTCGAACGGCACGGCGACAGCCCGAATCTCGCCCGGCGCGACGGAAAGCCGCTGATTTTCGGCTATCACTCGCAGGGCATCGCCAAGGCAATCAACACGCCGGAGGACCGGCGCAAGATCGCCGACGCCTATCGCGAGGTCGAGCGCCTCGTCGGGCAGCCGCTCTACTTTCACTTCTGTATCGGCGCGTTCAACTGGGGCGTTCCGAGCGGGAAAGGCGCTTCCGTCGAAGAGGCGGGCGCCTGGGCCGCGGAACACTTTCCGGCGGTCGGGGATTTCTTCGACGCCTACTACCCGACCGACGAAATCCTCAAGGCCGGCCGCGCCGTCAAGGCGAAGGGAGCCGAGTGGAGCCAGCCGATGTGGTTTCAATACTACAACCGCGGCAACCAGTCGCTTTACGTCGAAGACGGCTTCAACAAACTCCGGCGCATGTGGAAGAACGCCCGCGACCTCGACTCGACGCTGCTTCAGTTCGTGACCTGGAACGATTACGGCGAAGACACGGTTCTCGCGCCGGGCTACAACACGAACTATGCCGTACTCGCGTACAACCGGGGAAACCGCCCGCCGTCGACCGGGACCGGATCATTCTCTCCTTCCGCCGGTTCAACGAAGACGCACAGATCTACCCGTTTCACGCACGGGAGTTCGCGCCGGGCGTCATCGAAGTGGTGACGTTGCTGACCGCGCCCGGCCGGGTCGAACTGCCGGGCCGCGGGATCGCCTACGACGCGCCGGCCGGCATGAGCTTCCGCCAGTTCCCGGTCACGCCCGGAAGCGTCGCCGCAACCGTGGCGAGGAACGGAAAAAAGGTCGTGGAAGTCGTTGCGCCCGAAGGGATCACCGACCGCCCGTTCCGTCCGGACAATACGATGTACGCCTTTTCCAGCGACTGCGACCGGTATTGGGAGGAGGATTTTCCCGGCGTTCCGCCGCTTCATTACAGCGAATACGGGGACGCTGACGGCGACGGGCTGCCGAACTGGTTCGAAATGTATTACTTCGGCCGGTTCGGAGATTTCACGACGATGACCGCGGCGGACCCGGAGGCCGATCCGGACGGCGACGGCTTCACGAATCTCGAGGAGTACCGGAACCAAACCGATCCGCTCGTTGCCGAAAAACCGTACCGCGCCGGCGACGAATGGCGGCGGCAGGATATCTTCGACGCGAAAACCTGCGCGAACCCCGAACGCGATTTCAACGACCGGGCGGTCTGGCGCTACTACTACAAGCACGGCAAGCAGGGGGAAATCAGAAACGACGGGCATTATGAACGAACCAACTCCAATCTGCCGAACGTTCCGTACACGGGCGGCGTGCTCGCCCACCTGTCGCCGTCGTCGGCGCCGGGCTTCCGACATCTGCACGGCTGGATCGCGTTTACGCCGGAGGGGGACACCCTGTTCAAACCGCGGCGCGAGGCGGCGCAGATCCTCGGCTGGAGAAGCCCGGTCGCCGGAACCGTCTCCGTCTCCGGCGAAATCCTGCCGGACAACGGCGGACAGGACGGCATCACACTCAAAATCGGAACCCGGACGCAATCCCTTTTCGACAAGGTGATTCCGCCGAAAACCGGGCTGAAGTTCGACTTGCGGCAGGTCAGGGTTCAGAAGGGTGACGAAATCTTTTTCTTCTGCGACTGTTCGCCGGGCTTTGACTCCGACCGGCTGGTGATCCGCAATCTCGTCATCAAACTGGACAACCTGGAGTAACCATGAACCGGATCGCACAAATCGCCGGGTTCTGCCTCCTGGCCGGAGCCGCCGTCGCGGCGGCCGCGGAGGAGCGGCACGTCTTCGCCCACTACATGACCTGTTTCTCTTCCACGCCGGACTTCTACGGGCGCGAAATCGAGCTCGCGCAGAGATACGGCATCGACGGTTTCGCTCTGAACTGCGGCGAGTGGAAGAAGTTCGACGCGGCAGGCAACGCCGCCGATACCCGCTACGTCACGAACGCCGACAGCATCTTCGAACAGGCCCGGAAGCTCGGGACCGATTTCCGCTGCTTCATGTCGCCGGACTTCGCCGGAAGCGCGATTTCCGGCGACACGAAGCGGAACGTGACGGACATGTACCGCCGGTATTATGACCACCCGAATCTGTTCCGGTTCCGCGGCAAGGCGTTTCTTTCCGGCTACGCCGGACTGCCGGCGCAGTATCATGACCCGGCCGCGATCCTCCGGAAAGAAGGCAGGGAGATTCTGGTCGTGCCGCAGGCCGGGCTTGCGTTTCACCCGATGGCGCGCAGCCCCGAAACGGTCCGCAAACTTCTGGCCATGGAACCGGAACTCGACGGCATCGGCTACTTCACCTGCGACGGCACGGTCGGCGACCTGACCGACGGCAACCGGGTTTCGCGGCGCGAAGCGCTGCTGGCGGGCAAGCTCTGCCTCGCCGGCGTCTGCCCCTCCTACAACAGCCCGAACCGGCGCGATTTCCGGGGGATGGCCGGCTACGAGGCGATGTGGCGCGGCATCATCGCCGACGATCCCGAATTCGTCGAAATCATCACATGGAACGATTACCAGGAGGATTCGAACCTGATGCCGTTCCGCTGGAATCACTCCGCGCCCGAAACCGGCCTCGACCGCGAACACTTCAACCGCGACGAGTCGTTTCTGGACGTAACCGGCTATTTTGCGAACTACTACAAAACCGGCGTCGCGCCGGAGATCGGACAGGATCGGCTTTACGTCACGAGCCGCAACCGCCCGCGCAGCCTGACCCGGGTCTGGATTCCATCCCAAAGCGCCTGGGGCGACCAGCGTTTCGACGGTTCCCCGCTCGACCAGCTCCATACGGACGTCGGGGACAATCTCTATATCAGCGCGTTTCTGACCTCCCCTGCCCGGCTGGAGGTGAAGACCGGGAAAACGGCACGGGCGTTCGAACTGCCCGGCGGAATCTCGCACGTCGAGCTCCCGTTCGAACCCGGCGTGCCGGAATTCCGCCTGACCCGGCGCGGCACGACCGTCTTCGACCTCGTGAACCGGCGGAGCATCGTATCGGAAGCGACGAAGACCAACGCCGTGCAGGGGCAGCACCTGATTTTCCGCGAGTGGACCACCGGCGCAGCGGCAGGCGAACCGATCCTGACGCTGAAGCCGGAGCAGACCGCCTTCCATCCGGCGCGCACTTCGCCGGAGAGCTGGAGCCTGCCGGACGGCATCGCCGGAAACAGCTACTGCTTCCGGATCAGCTTCCGGAACCCGGAGCCGGGCGACGACGCACGGCTGACGCTGCGCTTCGACACTCCGGGAACGGATTACGGCATCAATCCGTGCTACTTTCCGCTCTTTCTGCCGCCGACCGGCAAGGAGGAGCGGGCAACCGCGTTCCTGTTCACGATTCCGGCCGGAACAAGCTCCGTCACGCTCGGCATGGAGAAGACGCCGGACGGTTTTGACGACCGCGGCAATGTCGAAATTTCGTCGATCCAGCTCATCCCGCTCAAACACTTCGCCCCGAACCGCAAAACGCCGTCGCCGCTGGTCCGGATTCCGGGCGGCTCGTTCCGGAGCGGAGAGCGGGAGATCGCGCTCGATCCGTTCGCAATCGGACGGTGCGAAGTGACCAACGCCGAATACGAACGGTTCTTCCCCGAACACCGGGAACGGCGCGACAGCTTCTCGTGGCGGGACCGCGATCCGGTGATCTACGTATCATGGACCGACGCCGCCCGCTACTGCAACCGGCTTTCGGCGGAGAAGGGCCTGAAGCCCGCCTACAACGAACAGAGCTGGCAGCTGATCCCGGACGCGGACGGTTTCCGGCTTCCGAGCGAAGCGCAGTGGGAATATGTCGCCACCGGGCGCGGAGAGAACCGCCGCTACCCGTGGGGCGACGAGCCGCCGTCGCGGAAACATGCGAACCTGCCGCCCGATCCGCTCGGGCTCGACCCGTATACGCGCATCGGCGCCGGCTCAGGAACGACTCCGGCCGGAAGTTTCCCGGCCGGAGCGAGCCGGGACGGCGTACTGGACCTTGCCGGGAACGTATCCGAATGGTGTACCGATACTTATCTGGATGAAAGACCGCGCTCCGGGAGGAATCCCGTCGAAACCGGCGCGTCTCCCTACCGCTCGATCCGCGGCAGCTCGTTCGGCTACTACAACAGCGATGCAGAAAACACGGCGCGGGAGTTCAATCATCCCGGTTACCCCGGCTACATCTACATCGGCTTCCGAGTCGCGCTGCCGGAGGCCGGGCTGAAAAAAACCGGCACACGGTAACGCGCCGGAACTGCGGCGATTACTCCAGCTTCCCGGCATCTCCGTAATATTTCAGGTGAAACGGGTTGCTGATCCAGGCCGCCGGTATTTTCCTGCCGGCGGCCTTGCGTTCGTCGATCTTCTTCTGGAGCTCGCACGCCCGCCGGTAACGCTCGCGGAGCGAAGGGGTTCCCTCCACCGTCTCACGGATCGAATGGGCGATGGAGCGGTCGGCGATCTCCAGCGCCTTCTCCGGCGTGCAGAGGTTGTTCGCCACCCGGTTGTAAGCGTCCTCGATCCGGTTGTCCGCCAGCGGATAATAGGGACTGAAGCTCTCCGGTATCGCAATGGTGCGGGCCCATCTGAGTTCGTTGGTGTGGAGGTTGCCTTCGTATTCCCGGCCCGGCGGCGTGTGGTAATCCGGATTGTCCGCCGCCCATTTCGGATTCGGCGGGAGACCGTCGGAACCGTTGATGATAAGTTCGTTGTACTCCTTCCCCGCCAGATAAAGCAGAAAGATTTCCGCATATCTCTTCTCCTTCGCCCCCCGGTAAATCGCCGTATTGCGCGAGCTCAGGATGAGGTTTTTGAAGCCGTACTCCGGGAATTGGGAAAAGCTCAATGCGACCGGCCCCTTCCTGAAGCGGCGCAGGTCCATGTTCACATACCGTCCGGAGACGATCATGCCGTAGCGCCCGGCGACAAGCTGCGGCGTGGCCTGTCCGTTGACGCTGCTGCCGTCGGCGCTTTCGGAGGCGATCTCGGCGGCATCCGGAATCAGGTGAAGCTCGGCAACCCAGCGGAGATAGAGCTTCAGCGCTCTGACGAAAGCTTCGTCCGTCAGGCGCGGCGCGGTCAGCGTCTCATTGAAGACATCGCCGCCCATGCTGCGGGCGAGCGGCAGAAGCATCCGGGGGATGGCTCCCGCGAAAAACACCTCCTGCCTCGCCCTGCCCGCGTTGGCCCGCCGGGTGAATTCCAGGCCGATGCGTTCGAACTCCTCCGGCGTCCACTCCTCCGGCGGCGGCTCCATGCCGTATCGGCGGAACAGATCCGCGTTGCAGACCAGGGCGACCGCCGCGAGGTTGCAGGGGTAGGCATACTGGCGGCCGTTGTACATCAGAAGTCCGCGGGCCGCGCCGTAGTTGCTGCCGGGGTCGAGCCCGTTTTCGCGGGCGAACTCCGTGATGTCCTCAAGCACTCCCATCGGGGCGAAACGCTTCACGGGGACATGGTCGATCAGGTCCCCGGCCATGCCGGAGACCGCCTGAACCAGTACGCTCTGGTTGCCGGCGCTCTCGAGCCGGACCGTGAAGAGCGGACCGCCGTCTTCGGCCGTATAGCCGTTCTCAACCAGCCACCGGTGAAAGAGTTCCACCTGTTCGACCCGGTCCTGCGACAATCCGGCGGTCCAGACGATCGACG
>ENA-UEQN01002650-UEQN01002650.1-human-gut-metagenome-genome-assembly--contig:-NODE-2650-length-12145-cov-6.667799_pt1 | contig 12145 bp, 9 predicted proteins | sample MGYA00242940_ERZ507944 | MGnify/ENA primary metagenome ERZ507944 (study PRJEB26167, sample SAMN06115449) | human gut metagenome | host: Homo sapiens | place: China:Fujian | collected 2015-08-20... | reverse complement strand
AACAAAGTTCAGCTACCTTTTTCCCGAAAAGGGGAAGACAAAAAAATACGCCATGATATAATGATTCTGCAATGACGGGGCGCGAGCTCCGAACAATACGATCACATTTTCTGTGGAGGATTATCATTATGGCTATCAAAGTGGGCATCAACGGCTTCGGCCGCATCGGCCGCGTCGTGCTGCGCATCATGATCGAGCATCCGGAGCAGTTCGACATCTGCGGTATCAACCTGCGCAAAGCGGATCTGGATTACATGGTCTATATGATCAAATACGATTCCGTGTTCCGTCAGTTCAACGGCACGGTGGAGCACAAGGACAAGAACCTGATCGTCAACGGTCACACCATTCAGGTCTTCAGCGAGTCCGACGCGGCGATGATCCCCTGGTCCAGCTGCGGCGCGGAGTACATCATCGAGTCCACCGGCGCCTACAACACCACCGAGAAGGCCTCCCGCCACTTCAAGGGCGGCGCGAAGAAGGTCATCCTGACCGCGCCCGGCAAGGATGAGGTCACCCCAACGTTCGTCATGGGCGTGAACCACATGCTGCTCCATTCTGACATGAAGGTCGTCTCCAACGCCTCGTGCACCACCAACTGCTTAGCACCTCTTGCCAAGGTCGTCAACGACGAGTTCGGCATCGAGCAGGCGCTCATGTCCACCATCCACGCCGCCACCGCCAAACAGAAGGCGGTCGACTCCCGCGGCGGCAGCGACTGGCGCACCGGCCGCTCCATTCTCAACAATATCATCCCCTCCTCCACGGGTGCCGCCAAGGCCGTCGGCCGCGTCATCCCCGAGCTCTACGGCAAGATGACCGGCATGAGCTTCCGCGTCCCCACGGCGGACGTCTCCGTCGTTGACCTGACCGCCCACCTCAAGGTCAAGACCACCTACGCCGATATCTGCTACGCCATCCGCCACGCCAGTGAGACCTATATGAAGGGCATCATCGGCTACACCGCGGACCAGGTCGTCTCCACGGATCTGATTGGCAATTCCTGCCCCTGCATCTTCGACGAGACCGCCGGCATCATGCTCGACAACGACTTTGTCAAGCTGATCGCGTGGTACGACAACGAATGGGGCTACTCCAACATGGTCGTCCGCCTGCTTGAGCACATGGTCGCGGTGGACGAGGGCCGCGTGACGCCTGAAAAGCGCGTCGTCCCCAAGGATAAGCCGAAGGAAGAGCCCGCCGCCAAGGAAGCGTAACAACGAAATAAAAAAGGAAGGACGCTGCGCGCCCTTCCTTTTTTATTCGTCCTTTTTTTCTGCTGCTTTTGCTTCGAGCTCGGCGACGGTCGTGTTGTCTTCCATGCCGCGGGCGTGGAGGACATCGTCGCGCGTGAGGGTCATCAAATCATCCTTTGTAAAGCTCTCCATCTTCGCGAGGCGGTTGGCCTGCGCGGTCAAGATCTGCTCGAAGAGGTTGCGCACGCCGCGCGCGTTGCCGAACGTCACACCGTCGGCGTTCTCATCGTAGATGAAGTCCTTGACATCCTGCTCGGCGTCGGGAGAGAGGGTGTACTGCGACTTGCGGCACTGCATTTTGAAAATCTCGAGCATCTCGTCAAGCGTGTAGTCGTCAAAGTGCAGGTAGCGGTTGAAGCGGGACTCAAGGCCGGGGTTCGATTGGATGAACTTTTCCATCAAGCCATCGTAGCCCGCGACGATCACGACGAGGTCGTCGCGGTGATCCTCCATCGCCTTGAGGAGCGTATCGATGGCCTCCTGACCGAAGTCGTTGCCGCCCTTGCCGTTAAGTGCGTAGGCCTCGTCGATAAACAGCACGCCGCCGAGCGCCTTTTCGATGACCTTGCTCGTCTTGATGGCCGTCTGACCGACGTAGCCCGCGACGAGCCCGCTGCGGTCGACCTCGACAAGCTGACCCTTGGAAAGGATCCCGAGTGAGCGGTAGACGCGCGCCATCAAACGCGCGATCATCGTCTTACCTGTACCGGGGTTGCCGGTGAAGACCATGTGGAGCGAGAAGTCCGCGTTCGGAAGCCCCGTCTCCTCGCGCCGCTTGAAGACAGTCGCCATGTTGATGAGGTTATTCACCTCGCGCTTGACCTCGCCAAGGCCGATGTAGGTGTCGAGTTCTTTTTTAAGGTCCTCGATCTTCTCGGGCGGGGGAAGCGGCGCTTCCTCTTCCTTTTTCTCGTCCGCGCCGGTGGAGGCGGCGGGCTTGTTCGGCTTTGCGCCGTCCGCGCTCTTCGGCGCGTTTGCTTTGGGTGCAACTTCCTTCGGGACGGCGGATTTCGGCGCGTCCGGCGTCAGCGGCGCGCCCCAGAAGTCGCTGCCCATGCGGTTTAAGTTGTTCTGCGTCATCGTGCGGATAACGTCGAGCTGCTGGAGAATGATCTCGTCCTTTTTATCCATGTTGATTCTCTCCCTTCGTTCCGTAGGGCGTGTGCGTCATTGCGCGGAACAAGAATGCAGTGATCAGGCCGCTGAGTGCGCCCGTGAAGAGCGACACCAGCAGCAAAAACGGCAGATAGTAGAGCGGCGCGGTCGAGCCGAGCGTGATGAGCGCGGCGCAGACCTGCCCGCAGTTGTGCGCCGCCGCGCCCGCGATCGAGACGCCGAAAATGCTGAGCTTTTTCGACTTGCTGAGCAGCGCCATCACGAAAAGCGCCGACAGCCCGCCGAGCAGCGAGAATAAAAGCGCCGAGGCATTCCCCGCAAACAGCGCGCCGAGCGTGCAGCGCACGAGCAGGATGGCGAGCGCGCTCGGAAATCCGATGGCATAGAGCGCGTAGAGCGTGACGATATTGGCAAGGCCGAGCTTGACGCCCGGCAGCGGCACAATGAGCGTGAGCGGAAAAAACGACTCCATGTAGGACAACGCCAGCGCGAGCGCCGCGAGCACCGCGCAGAGCGTCAGCTCTCTTGTTTTGATCTTCATGCGCTCACCCCGCGATCAGATCGTAGTCGGACGCCGCGCCCTCGAGCGTGACGGCCACACGGGCGGGAAGGCAGATGATGCTCTGCCCCGCGCGCGAGATCGCGCCGGAGTGCACGCAGTCCTGATTCGGGCAGTCGCTTTCGCTCACGCGCACCGCACCGTTTTCCACAGCGACGGTGAGCGTGTAGCCGCGGCTCTCATACGTGCCGCCTTCATAATTGCTGAGTGCGCAGCGCTCAACGGTCTCGCCGTCAACACTAATGCTGACCGTCAGCTCGCCCACCGATTTCGCCGCGAAATACGGCCTTGCGCCAAGTCCGAGCGTGAGCAGCAGCACCGCGAGCACGACGAGCGCGTCCCACTTCGTCGGCTTCAGCTTAGGCGAGCGCTTCATACGTGTACCCGCTTTCGTCGTTCGGCGTGAAGGCGTCGGCAAGGCCGTCGGTGTAGAGCACGCGGCCATCGTCGGTGGCTAAAATGAGCTCAAAATCCGTCCCCTGGTCGGCAAGATCGTCGCGCAGCGCAAGCGCGCCGTCGGGGCCAAGGACAAAGCACGCCGTCGAGAGCGCGTCCGCCCACGCGCCGTTCTCGCACAGCACGGTCACGCTGACGAGCCCGCTTTCCGCGGGGCAGCCGGTCTTGGGGTCGAGGATATGGTGATAGCGCACGCCGTTTTCTTCAAAATAGCGCTCGTACACACCGGAGGTCACGATGAACTTATCCGCCGCCGATACGACGCCAAGGTAGCTCTCCGTGTCCGCAGGGTCCTTGACGGCGATGCGCCAATCGCTGCCGTCGGTCTTTCGCCCCATGACGAACACATCACCGCCGAGGTCGAGTGTCGCGGACGTGACGCCCTCCTTTTCAAGCTGCGCGCGCAGAAGATCCGCCGCGTAGCCCTTGGCGATGCCGCCGAGGTCGAGCTGCGCGCCGTCCAAAAGCGTGACCGTCCAGCCGTCCGCCGTTTTTTCGAGCGCGACCTTGCCGCAGCCCGTATGACCCAGCAATTCTTTGAGCTCGTCTGCGGACGGCACACGGCGCTCGTCCTTCGTAAATCCCCACGCGTCGAGCACAGGGGCGAGCGTCGGGTCGAACGCGCCGTCCGTCGCGTCAGAGATCGTCAGCGCCGTTTCGATCAGCGCGGGTAAGATATCGTCCGCGCCGCATTCGACCGTCTCGCCGTTCGATGCGTTGAGCGCATAGAGCTCACTGCCCTCCGCCGTGCGCGAGAGGACGGCTTCGTCCAACGTGTGCAGTTCCTTTTCCGCGCTCTCCAGCGCGGCAGCGGCGTTCTCGCCGTAAACCGTCAGGTTCATCACCGTGTCCATCGCGTACACCGTGCGCGTCTCGCTCTCGGCAGCCGTTTCGCCGCAGGCAGTGAGGGACAGGGCAAAAATCGTCAGCAGCAGCGCTGCAAGTTGTCTTTTCATAGGTTCTCCTGCGAAAACAATTTATCAAGCATAGCTTATCAAATGTATTTTACCCGCGTCTGTGCGGTCTGTCAAAAGAAAAAAATTTGAACCGCCGTGCGGAACATTTATAAAAGGGGAGAGCCTCTTCTATAATAAGAGGCTCTCCCCGATCTGCGTCTGCGCGCAGGCAAAATTATTTTCTCTCGAGCGAGACGCGGTACGTAAGCCGCAGGAACGTGGCGTTCAAAATGACGCTCACCACCTCCGCGATCGGAAACGCGAGCCACACAAGCTCGAGCCGTCCCGTGAGCGAGAGCAGATACGCCGCCGGCAGCAGCACGACGATCTGGCGGCAGACGGAATTGATGAGCGCATAGATGGGCTTGCCGAGCGCCTGACACGCGCTGCCCGCGATGATGCTGAAGCCCGCGAGCGGGAAGTGCACGCCGATGATGCGCAGCGCAACACGTCCGATGGAGAGCATTTCGTCCGTCGGCGAAAACATCCCCAGCAGCGTTTCGGGGATGAGCTCGAAGAGCGCGCAGCCGACGCACATGATGCCGATGGCCGTGAAGACTGTCAGGCGGACGGTCTTGCGCACGCGGTCGAATTTCTGCGCGCCGTAGTTGTACGACACGATGGGCACCATCGCGTTGTTGAGGCCGAAGCACGGCATGAAGATGAAGCTCTGGAGCTTGAAGTAAGCACCGAACACCGCGGTCGCCGCCTCGGTGAACGAGATGAGAATTTTGTTCATGCCGAACGTCATCACCGAGCCGATGGACTGCATGATGATCGACGGAATGCCGATGGCGTAGATGTCCGCCACCGTCGCGCGGTGGGGACGGATGTCCTTGAGGTGGATCTGCACCTCGGGATTTTTCTTGAGGTTCAGAAAAAGGCCGAGGCCCGCGCCGACGAACTGGCCGACGATCGTGGCGACCGCCGCGCCCGCGACCTCCATGCGGGGAAAGCCCAGAAGGCCGAAAATCAAAATCGGGTCGAGCACGATGTTGCACACCGCGCCCGCGATCTGCGAGATCATCGAAAGGTCCGTCCGCCCCGTGGACTGGAGCAGGCGCTCGCCGTAAATTTGCAGGAACAGTCCGAGCGAGCCGCCGATGCAGATCATCACATAGTCGCTGCCGTAGGCGATGATCTGCGCATTTTCCGTCTGAAAGCGGAAAAACGGCGTGGCGAGCGAAAAGCCGAGGACAGCAAAGACGGCGGCGGTGCAGAGCGTCAGGAAAAGTCCCGTGCCCGCGGCGCGGTCGACCGCCTGCATGTTCTTTTCACCCAGCGAACGCGCGAGCAGCGCGTTCATACCGACGCCCGTGCCCACGGCGAACGCGATGCACAGCGTTTGCAGCGGGAAAGCGAGCGATACGGCGTTCATTGCGTCCTGACTGAGCCGCGCGACGAACACGCTGTCGACAATGTTGTAGAGCGCCTGAAAGAGCATCGATATCATCACGGGCCCCGCCATGTTGGCCAGCAGCTTGCCGATGGGCATCGTGCCCATTTTGTTTTCTCTGATGTTTTCCTCCATGTTTATTCCCCTTTGGATCAGTGTTTCGGCAATAAAATTCCGGCGCCGCAGCGCCGGAATCGAAATCAAATCATTTTTTCCAACGACATGTGCGTTGGAAAAAATACCCCTTAGAGCGCAAGCGTGCGAACGGAGTGAGTGCGACGCAGCGCTCGGCAAAACCCAAATCAAAAATGCACCGCAGTGCATTTTTGAATTACTTTTTTAATTCCCCGTTCGCAGACTTGGTGAGATACGCGTTGATGAAGCCGTCGAGGTCGCCGTCCATGACGGACTGGATGTTGCCGGTCTCGTAGTCGGTGCGCGTGTCCTTGACAAGCTGGTAGGGCATGAAAACGTAGGAGCGGATCTGGCTGCCCCATTCGATCTTGAGCTGCACGCCCTTGATGTCGGAGATCTTCTCCGCGTGCTGCTGAATTTTGAGTTCCATGAGCTTGGATTTGAGCATCTGCATGGCGTAGTCGCGGTTCTGGAACTGCGAGCGCTGGGTCTGGCAGGCGGTGACGATACCCGTGGGCTTGTGGATGAGTCGAACGGCAGAGCTCGTCTTGTTGACGTGCTGGCCGCCGGCGCCGGACGCGCGGTAGACCTGCATTTCAATATCCTCGGGACGAATTTCGACCTCGATATCGTCGGGCAGCTCAGGCATGACCTCGAGGGCCGCAAAGCTTGTCTGGCGGCGGGCGTTCGCGTCGAACGGGGAAACGCGCACTAAGCGGTGCACGCCGTTTTCGCCCTTCAGATAGCCGTAGGCGTTCTCACCCTTGACCATGACCGTCGCGCTCTTGAGACCGGCCTCGTCGCCGTCGAGATAGTCGAGCATCTCGAATTCAAAGCCGTGCTTGTTCGCCCACTGCATATACATGCGGTAGAGCATCTGCGCCCAGTCCTGCGCCTCGGTGCCGCCCGCGCCGGCGTGGAAGGTCAGAATCGCGTTGCAGTTGTCGTATTCGCCGGAAAGGAGCGTCGTGAGTCGCGCCTGCTCCACATCGGCTTCGAGCTTTTTGTAGCCCTCTTCCAGCTCGGGCAGCAGGCTCGCGTCGTCCATTTCCGTTCCCATGTCGATCAGCGCGAGCAGATCGTCGCGCGTGGAAACGAGCTTTTCGTAGCGGTGAATTTTATTTTGCAGCTGCTTGGAGCGCATCTGGTTTTTCTGCGAGCGCTCCAGATCGTTCCAGAAGCCGTCCTCGTGCGCCTCGAGCTCGAGGCGGTTCAGCTCCTGGCGGGCCTGCTCGATCTCCAGCGCCTTGAAGAGGTTTTCAAATGTTTCGTCCATCGCAAGCAGCTTCTGCTTGTAGGAATCGTATTCGATCACAGCCATGGCGTTCTCTCTCCTTACTTTTATCCTTCATTAGCCGAAAAAGTATATCACACACACCGTGCAAAGGCAAGAAAAATCCGCCTCTCGGGACGAAAATTCCCGTGGAAGCGGCCCTTTTTCGCCTTTCCGGCGATGATCTGCTTGGTGCTGCCGAAGATCATGTCGTCAACATCCTGCTTGATGAAGTTCTCAAACATATTCGTTTTCACGCTCCTTTCTCTCATTTACTTCAGTTTGTATTATAGACGCGGGAAACGCAAATTTCAATCGTCAGCTCTCATGGCTTTGCCCAAAAAATTAGCGGCTTTTTCATGCAAGTTGCTATATCTACACTTGCATTTCCGTTATTTTTCACTTATAATAAAATAGAAATGATATTTGAAGCGGAGGAGTCGGACTATGGCGGCTTTCGTCACATTTGAGGATGTTTCCAAAGTCTACCACAGCGGAGAGATCGAAATTCGCGCGGTGGACCACATCAGCTTTACGATCGAAAAGGGTGAGTTCTGCGTCATCGTCGGCCCCTCGGGCGCGGGCAAGACGACGGTCCTCAACATGCTCGGCGGCATGGACGCCTGCTCGGGCGGCACCATCACGGTCGATGGGACGCTTGTGAGCGGCTTCAACGCCCGCCAGCTCACGACCTATCGCCGCCACGACATCGGCTTTGTCTTCCAGTTCTATAACCTCGTCGGCAACCTGACGGCGCTTGAAAACGTCGAGCTCGCGGCGCAGATCTGTAAAGACCCGCTCGACGCAGCGACGGTCTTGAACGAAGTCGGCCTGTCCGCGCGCGCGAACAACTTCCCCGGTCAGCTCTCCGGCGGCGAGCAGCAGCGCGTCGCCATCGCCCGCGCGCTGGCGAAAAATCCGAAGCTCCTGCTCTGCGACGAGCCGACCGGCGCGCTCGACTATGTGACCGGCAAGCAGATCCTCAAGCTCTTGCAGGACACCTGCCGGCAAAAGGGTGTGACGGTCGTGGTCATCACGCACAACAGCGCCATCACGCCGATGGCCGACCGCGTCATCCACATCAAAAACGGCACGGTGGAGAGTATGCAGCGCAATGAGCATCCGACCAGCGTGGAACTGATCGAATGGTAACGAAGAAATCGGAACGAAAGGGGGCGGCGCGATGAAAAACGCCATGCAGAAGGACTTCTGGCGCGAGATCCAGCACACGCGCAGCCGCTTTTTCTCCATTATGATCCTGGTCGCGCTATCGGTCGCGTTTCTCTCCGGTCTCAAGGCGACCGCGCCGGACATGAAGCGCACGGGCGACGACTATCTCGATTCGCTGCATCTGGCGGACATTCAGGTGCTTTCAACGCTCGGCCTGACCGACGACGACATTACCTCTCTTCGAGCACAGGACAAGGTCGAGGACGCCGAGGGCGAGTACGTCATCGACGCATTCGCCTCGTCCGACTCGCTCGACGCGGTGGTCAAGGTCCTCTCCCTCACGGGCCGCGGCATCAACGAGGTGCTGCTGCGCGACGGGCGCATGCCCGAGCGCGCGGACGAGTGCGTGGTGGAGGAAAACATGCTCTCGCTGATGAACATTGAAATTGGCGATCGCATCACTCTGACGCCGGGGGACGATCTCTCCGACGCACTCGCGCAGGACACGTATACGGTCGTCGGCACGGTGCGCTCGCCCGTGTACCTTGCGGTGGAGCGCGGCACGTCGACACTCGGCAGCGGTACGGTCAAGGCGTATCTGTACCTGCCGCGCGAGGCGTTCACGCTCGACTACTACACGGCGGCCTATGTGCGCGTCTCCGGCGCGGCGGAGATGACCGCGTTTTACAGCGACTATGACGACTATATCGACGCCGTCATCGACGAGCTCGAGCCGTTCGGCGACGCGCGGGCGCAGCTGCGGCACGACGATCTTGTCGACGAGGCGACGGAAAAGCTCGATGATGCGCAGCGTGAGCTCGATGACGCGAAGGCCGAGGCCGACGAAAAGCTCGGCGACGCGCAAAAAGAACTGAGCGACGCGCGCAAAAAGCTCGACGACGGCTGGAAGGATTACTACGACGGCCAGCAGGAGCTCAAGGACGCGCGCGTCGAGCTGGACGATGCAAAGATCGAGCTCGACGACGGCGAGATGCAATACCTCAACGGCATGGAAGAGTACGAAGACGCGCTGGACGAGTACGAAAAGGGCAGGGCAGAGTATGAAGACGGCCTCGCCCAGTACGAGGACGGCGTCAAGGAGCTTGAAAGCGGCGAAAAAGAGCTTGCCGCGGGACGGAGCAAACTGGAAAGCGGCCAGCAGCAGCTCAATTCGCTGGCCAAGACTGTGACGGATGCGCTTGCGGCCGCGGGCTCGCCCTACGAGGGCGGGCCGGGGAAGCTGCTCGACGATCTCGGCCGCGGCGACAGCGCAGCCATCGCTGCGACGGACGCCGCGCTGGGCGGTATGCGCGCGCAGCTTGAAGGCGGCATCGCGCAGGCGCAGGACGAGATCGACAAGATGCAGGCACAGCTCACTGAGGTCAATGGAACCCTTTCAGCGCTTGAGCAGAAGCCCACCGAGGAAATGTCGGAAGAGGAACTCGCGGCGTACCAGGCGCAGCTTGCGAAGCTGCAAGGCACAAAGCAGAAGCTCGAGGCCGGCATTGCCGAGGCGCAGGCGAAAAAAGCGGAGCTTACCCAACAGCTTGCCCAGATGCAAAGCGTCAGCGCGAGCAGCATCGCCGCAAACAAGCGGGAACTGGACAACGGCTGGAGCGAGTATTACAGCGGCGCGGCCGAGCTCGACGCGGGCAGAAAAGAACTGCTTGACGCCAAAAAGCAGCTAAACGACGCAAAAACGCAGCTCAACGACGCGCCCGCGCAGCTTGCGGACGCGAAAAAGGAGCTTTCTGACGCGCGCAAAAAGCTCGACGACGGCTGGAAGGACTACTACGACGGCGAAGAGCAGTACGCCGACGGCGTCAAGGAGCTCTCGGACGCCTACACCGAGCTGACGGACGGCGAGCGCGACTACCGCAAGGGCCTGCGCGAATACGCGGACGGCAAGGCGGAGGCCGACGAGAAGATCGCCGACGCGCAGGAAAAGATCACCGACGCGCGCCGCAAGGTCGCGGATATCGACAGCTGCGAATGGTACATCTTCAGCCGCAGCTACAACCCCGGCTACACGGGCTTCGGCCAGGACGCCGACCGTATGGCGAACCTCGCGAGCGTGCTGCCGATCATCTTTTTCCTCGTCGCGGCGCTCGTGTGCCTGACGACGATGACGCGCATGGTCGAAGAGCAGCGCGTGCAGATCGGCTCGCTCAAGGCGCTCGGTTACAGCCGCCTTTCGATCTCACGGAAGTACATCGGCTACGGGCTGCTGCCGAGCCTTGTCGGCGGCGTTCTGGGCCTTGTCATCGGCTATATCCTGTTCCCGAAGATGATCTTCACGGCCTATCAGATCATGTATCAGATGCCGGATATCGAGCTGCACGCCTACACGGATATTTCGCTCTTTTCCGTGCTCGCGGCGGTCGCCTGCACAACAGTCGCGACGCTCTGGGCCTGCCTTGCCACGCTGCGCGAAACGCCGGCGAGCCTGATGCGCCCCCGCACGCCGAAAGCGGGCAAGCGCGTGTTCCTTGAGTACATCAAGCCCCTGTGGAGACGTATGTCGTTCATCCACAAGGTCACGGCGCGCAATCTTTTCCGCTACCAGAAGCGCTTCTGGATGACGGTCATCGGCATCGGCGGCTGCACGGCGCTCATCATCGCGGGCTTTGGCATGCGCTCATCGCTTCTTTTCACGATGTCGCGCCAGTATGACGAGCTGTTCCACTACTCGGCACAGGTGACGCTTGCCGGCAACGCCCTGCCCGAGGAGCGCGCGGCGGTGGAGGACTTCCTTGCAGGCGACTCCCGCGTTGTGAACTATATCCCCTGTGCGGCCTCGTCCGCCACGGTGGTCACCCCCTCCTATTCAACCACCGCCTATGTCGAGGTGATGGCCTCCGACGAGATCGGCAAGGTCGTGGACCTTTTCGACTACAAGAGCGGAGATCCCATCACAATGGGCGATGAGGGCGTATACATCGACCAGAAGCTCTCCGAGCTTTTGAAGGTCTCGGTGGGCGACACCTTCTTCCTCGACGGCGACGTGCGCGGCGATGTGACGGTCGCGGGCATCTACGAGCACTATACGGGCCACTTCATCTATATGACGCCCGGCTACTATGAAAATGCGCTCCACGCCGACGGCGAGCCGAACGCCTACCTTCTGAACTTCACGAGCGACGATACCGACACCTGCAACGCCATTTTTGAAAAGCTGCTCGACATGAGCGGCGTGGCGACGACCTCGCGCATGCGCGACACGCAGGATACCTACATGCACAGCATGGAGCGCGTGGACTTCGTTGTGGTCATCATCATTCTGGCGGCGGCGGCGCTGGCGATGGTCGTGCTCTTCAACCTTTCGAACATCAACATCACCGAGCGCCAGCGCGAGCTTGCCACGATCAAGCTGCTGGGCTTTTACGACGGCGAGGTCTCGGCCTATGTGTATCGCGAGAACATCGTGCTCACGCTGTTCGGCATCCTGCTCGGCTGCTTTATGGGCCACTGGCTGCACATTTACCTTGTGCGCTCGACGGAAATTGACCTCATGATGTTCGGGCGGCAGACCGCGCCGTCGGCCTACGTGTACGCGGCGATCCTGACGGCGCTGTTCTCGCTGCTCGTCAACGTGCTCGCGCACTTCAGGATGAAGAAGATCGACATGGTCGAGAGTCTCAAGAGCGCGGAATAAAATTTCTTGTTTCAAGGCAGGACAGTGTGCTACAATAAGGGGCGGCAAAAGCCGCCCCTTATTGTCGAAAAAGCGGCATGCCGCTTTTTCGAGGAGAATTCGCTGCGCTTCGTGCCTTGCCGCCCGCAGGGCGGCTGCGACATTGCACCGTCGCGGCATTACGATTCCCGCGC
>ENA-UEQN01002638-UEQN01002638.1-human-gut-metagenome-genome-assembly--contig:-NODE-2638-length-12185-cov-23.335728_pt1 | contig 12185 bp, 6 predicted proteins | sample MGYA00242940_ERZ507944 | MGnify/ENA primary metagenome ERZ507944 (study PRJEB26167, sample SAMN06115449) | human gut metagenome | host: Homo sapiens | place: China:Fujian | collected 2015-08-20... | reverse complement strand
CCATATTTCTGCCGAAATAACAACAATTCTATCAAAACTGTTAGATTTCATTTTCCGCCGGAAAGAATGTGGAAAGAATCCCATGCGATAATCTGTATGTATCAAAGGATCATTTCCTTTCATACATACAGATTTTTTCATGGAGGTACTCATTTGTGGATGTTTTACAGGCAAAAGACCTGAGAAAAATTTATGGCTCCGGCAATAACGCAGTTCATGCGTTGGATGGAGTGGATTTAAGTGGTGCCGTCAAGATTTGGACCTGTTGACAAAGTGGCGCGCAGATCCTTTCTGTGGTAAAATAAATTCAACAAAGTTAAATTTGTCATGCACTGAACAAATTATGTTGGCCGAAAACCTGTACCATTTTTCTAAGCAGAAACTTTGTAAGAAATTCGTAAGACTTTCGTCGATTTGTTTGTAAGGCTCCGCCGCTACAATGGAGACAGCTTCAAGGGAGGAACTCGCTATGAACGAATGTATTCTCGTGGTCGATGATGACCGTGAGATCGTAGGGGCTATCGCCATCGTGCTGGAGCGGGAGGGGTATACCGTCCGCAGGGCATACGATGGGTTGGAGGCGGTGGAGCAGGCGCTTGATCCGGCGGTACGGCTCATCCTTATCGACGTGATGATGCCGAAGCTTGACGGGCTTTCCGCACTTATGCGCATCCGGGAAAAGCGGAACCTGCCGGTCATCGTTCTCTCTGCCAAAAGTGAGGATACCGACAAGATCCTCGGCCTTTCCATGGGGGCGGATGACTATGTGACCAAGCCCTATAATCCTCAGGAGTTGGCCGCCCGGGTACGGAGCCAGCTGCGCCGCTACACCCTGCTGGGAGATGTTCATGCGGAGAAGCGTGAGGGCGAGATTGTCAACGGACGCCTGTCCTATGACCCGGAGCGCCGTGAACTGAAGGCGGACGGCGAACTGGTAAAGCTCACTGCCACAGAGTTGAAGATTGTGGATCTGCTGATGCGAAATCCCGGACGGGTGTTTCCAGCGGAGGAAATCTATCAGCGGGTTTGGCAGTCTGACAGCTACGCCTGTGAGAATACGGTGATGGTTCACATCCGGCGCATTCGTGAGAAAATCGAGTTGAATCCCAAGGAGCCAGACTATATCAAGGTGGTGTGGGGCATTGGATACAAAATGGAACAACACAACTGAAACTGTGGAAATCGAGCCTGTAATGCCGCAGAGAAAGGGGACCGGTTTGCGCGCCGCGGCGGCTTTCCTGACGTTTTTCATGGGCGTGAGCCTGACGCTGGGCAGTCTGTGCGGTGCCGTAGGACGCCGGGCTATTGGAAGTGATTATGCGGAATGGTGGCAGAATGACTGGCAGGAAACACCGGTGTTCCGCAATCGTATCTCTAACGATCTGGAATCCTTTCTGGCGATAGGCGTTGGGAGAACGGTGGACTGGTATCATCCGGATTATTCTGTTGAGGATACCGTATCCGGAACAGGTACGATCTGGTTCTTTGCGGATACACCAACGGCAAGCTATGAAACATCATCCGCTGAAGCGCAGGACACGTCTCCAGATTCCGCATACAAGCACGATCTAAACACAATTTATGCGATTCGCGCAGCCGATGGCAAAAAATACAGCAATCTGGAAGAAGTGGCCGGTTACCGGATGGCGCTGGATGAATACAGCAAGCTGCCGAAGGGCTACAACTTCCTGCTGATCTATGAGGACGGCAAAGTCTCCATTTGGAAGGACGGCAAAAAGCTGTCCGTCTATGACAGCGATAACATTCTGGACGAGGACTCTCTTTGGAATGTCCCCGGCTATACCAATTTCAAGGTCGGCGAGGAAGAGGCAAAGGTTACCATAAAAATGGCTGTGCGGCAAATCCCCATTCTCTACAAGGGCAGCAACAGCTATTCGTACAACTCCCTCTACTGGATATACCGGAGCCTTCAGAACAGCCACGAGGCGTGGAGATCGCTTGCAATTTCCTTCTGCGTGGGGCTCGTGCTGCTTGCAGCATGGTTCGTGCTGAGGAAGGAGCGGTACGCGGCAGATCAAGCCATCGCCAAAGTGACCTTCCATATCTGGACGGAACTGCGCTTCCTTGCGGTGTTCCTGTGCCTGCTTTGTCTGACGGTTCCCGTGCTGGCGGCTGCTGACGGCTATCTCTGGTGGTATCCGGATGATGTGTCTTATACGATAATGCAGACCCTCCGCTGCTTCGGTGCGGGGTTGTTCAACCCCGGCGCAGCGCTGGGGCTATTCTGGGCGGTATGGTTCATCCGTAATGACCACCGTTATCATCCCGCCGAAACACGCAAGAGCCTATACCGTACCGTATCCAGCGCCATGCGGAAAAAAGAATTGACCTATCCCATACAGAAGCGGATCAATCGCCGGATTGCCATTCGTAATTTGGCAACGGTTCTCGCCGTGCTGGGTTCTTTCGCTCTTTTGTACATTTATCTTGAAACCTATGACGAAATCGCGCTCTTGGGTATGTGCGCCGTTTGGCTGGTGCTTGGCCTGCTCTCCTCGATTTTGTGGGGACGCCGTGAACGGGCGCTCGCCCGTGATTTTGGGCTGCTGGCCGACCATGTGGCCGCGGTCCAAAGCGGCGAGTTGACCACACCGCTGGATCTGCCTGCGGATGCAGACCTGCGTGAGACCGCCGAACGGCTCAACAGTATCCAGTCCGGCCTAAAGGCAGCGGTGGCAGAGCAGACCCGCAGTGAGCGCATGAAGGTGGAGTTGATCTCCAATGTATCCCACGATCTGAAAACGCCGCTGACCTCCATCCTCAGCTATTCTGAACTGTTGATGCAGGAGCCGCTGGAGGGAGCGGCCTCGGATTACGCACAGATCATCCAGCAAAAGGCATTGCGGCTCAAGAGTATGGTGCAGGATGTGTTTGAGATCAGCAAAGCCGCCAGCGACCAGCTCCCCGTGAAGCCGGAGGTGCTGGACTTTGGCAAGCTCCTGCGTCAAACCCTTGCCGACATGGATGGCGAGATTCAAAAATCCGGCCTGACCTTCAAGCTTGACCTGCCGGAGCAGCCGGTTGAGATCACGGCCGACGGTACGCGCTTGTACCGGGTGTTCCAGAATCTCCTTCAGAATGCCCTCAATTATAGCTTGCCTGGGAGCCGCGTCTACCTCTCTCTAAAAACCACCGGCAAAGCGGCAGTCGCCTCCCTTCGCAACACCTCCCGCAATGAGCTGCCGGAAGGTGTGGACTTCACCGCCCGATTTGTGCGGGGCGACGAGAGTCGCACGGATGGCGGCACCGGTTTGGGACTGTCTGTTGCTAAGAGCTTCACCGAGGCTTGCGGCGGCACCTTCCGGGTGGAAACCATGGCGGACCTCTTCACCGCCATCGTGAGCTTTCCCTTGTCCATGCATGAACCCAAGCGGTGAAAGATGCAAATATAAGGGACCTATGAAGTTTTGTCATAAATGAGAACAAGCCGGGCAAACGCCTCGGCTTGTTTTTTAAATTGTTGTTTACATCCTTGCGTGTGCAAATTATAATATTTGCAAGAAACTGGCAGTGATATGACCACCTACAAACGGCTCGATCTGCTTTTCAGAAAACGTGGCATCAAGCCCGATCAGATTGAGGCCTTTTTGATCCGTTGCCTATATAACGATAAACTGAACTTGAGATCGTGAGGGTACAGCTATGGCGAGAGTTTCCACCAGAGAGAATAAAAATATATATATATATCAGTTGACCAGAGAAAACCTGAAGCTTACCAGAGAGACCGCAAGTGAGCTGTTAGAATCCATTCCGCCGGAACGTATAGAAAAGATTGAGAACGAGCGCTCTTTTCCGCATCCGGATGAAGTGCTTACAATGGCAGAGAAATACAAAAAGCCGGACCTGTGCAACTATTACTGCGCCAATCAGTGTCCTATCGGGCAGGAGTATGTGCCGGAGATCAAGATCAAGGACCTGTCTCAGATCGTGCTGGAAATGCTGGCATCTTTAAACGCAATGAATAAGCGGAAGGACCGGCTTATTGAAATCACGGCTGACGGCAAAATTTCCGATGATGAGCTGGAGGATTTTCTATACATTCAGGAGGAGCTGGAACGCATTTCCATTACGGTGGAGACCTTGCAGCTCTGGGCAGAGAAGATGCTGGCTGCCGGTGTGATTGATGAGGCGCGGTATGAAGCGTATCGTAGCCGGAAGAAAACCTGAAAGGGGTATTTTGCTCCGAAAGTGAAAATAAACTGCTGTATCTTTCCAATTCTATGATGTATTCCGCCGTCTTTTTGCTGTACGCTATTCTCAGGCAAAGGGACGGCGTTCCAAAAACCGGAAAAGGAGCTGAGGGCCATGGGGCCAGAGAGCGGCTGTTGACCATCCACTTGATGGAATTATTGAGAAAAAACGGAAAATATGCAACAAAATTAGGATTGGAACCGTCTATAAAAATGAGAGTCCTTGCAGAAAAGAAATATAGTGGGGGAGCCCATGGGGCGGAAAGGGAGAGCTAATGAAATACGCGGCAGATTTTAGGCAGGAAGCCAGGGCGGCGCTTCAGGGGAAATGGCCGCTGGCCATTCTGGTGGGATTGGTGGCGGCGATTCTGGGAGGAGCCACTTCCGGCGGACCTGAATTTAAGATCAATTTTACCGGCGGCAGCCTGAACGCGAATGTTCAATATGCCGGACAGACCATCTACTCTTGGGGGGACGGGATCACACCGGGACTGCGGGCAGTTTTGGTTGGCGGCGCGATCTACCTGATCTTGGCGGCGGTCGTGCTGGGGGTCCTGTATTTCATCCTGGGCAGTGTCATTAAGGTGGGGTATGCCCGGTTCAATCTGAATCTGACCGCTGGGGAAAAGCCGCCCTTTGAGACATTGTTTTCCTACTTTCCTCACTGGAAAACCGTTGCTGTAGCCTGGCTGCTCCAATCGGTGTATGTTTTACTGTGGATGCTTTTGCTGGTCATTCCCGGCATCGTAGCCGGCTATAGTTACGCCATGACGGACTATATCCTGGCAGAACACCCGGAGTTGACGGCCAGCGAGGCCATTGCCCAGTCCAAGGCCATGATGAAGGGGAACCGCTGGCGGCTGTTCTGCCTGCAGTTCAGCTTCATCGGCTGGAGCATCCTGTGTACCCTGACGCTGGGGCTGGGCAACCTGGCCCTGCGGCCTTATGAGATGGCCGCTATCGCCGCGTTTTACCGGGAGATCTCCGGCGGTACGGTGCCCGAAGACGAGGAATACTCCGCATAAGTATTGTCATCCCTTAAAAACTACATAAAGAAAAAGAAAAGGAGAACCACATGGACATTTTACTGAAGGCAATTCCCATTGCGATTCCCGTGATCCTGGTCATTCTCATTTTCCTGATGGGCTACGTGAAAGCACCCCCCGACGTGGCCTACATCATCTCCGGCCTGCGGAAGCACCCCAAGGTGCTCATCGGTAAGGCCGGTATCAAGATCCCCTTTCTGGAGCGGGTGGATAAGCTGATCGTCCGCCAGATCTCCATCGACATCAAGTCCGAGGGCTACATCCCCACTCAGGACTTCATCGGCGTGGACGTGGACGCCGTGGCCAAGGTGCGGGTGATGACGGACCCGGAGGGCATCCAGTTGGCCATGAAGAACTTCCTGAATATGACGGAGGACGACTTCAACCGGGCTATCGTGGATTCCTTGCAGGGCAACATGCGTGAGATCATCGGCACCATCACTCTGAAAGAGATCTGCAATGACCGTAAGAAGTTCGGCGACGAGGTGCAGTCCAAGGCCCAGACCGATATGAACGCGCTGGGCATCCAGATCATCTCCTGCAATATCCAGCGTGTCACCGATGAAAACAGCCTTATCAACTCCCTGGGCCAGGACAACATGTCCAAGATCCAGAAGGATGCTGCTATCGCCAAGGCTGAGGCAGAGCGGGATATTGCCATCGCCCAGGCTCAGGCTGCCAAGGCGTCCAATGATGCCCAGGTGGAGGCGGACATGCACATCGCCCAGAAGCAGAATGATCTGGCGATCAAGCAGTCTGAACTGAAGGTGCAGGAGGATACTAAGCGGGCCGAGGCCGACGCCGCCTACACCATCCAGCAGCAGGAGCAGCAGCGCTCCATTGAGACGGCTACCGTCAATGCCCAGATTGCCAAGACGGAGCGCGAAGCCGAGCTGAAGAGCAAGGAAGTCGAGGTCAAGAAGCAGTCCCTGGACGCCGAGGTCCGCGCCGCTGCCGACGCCGACCGTTACCGCAAGGAGCAGGAGGCACAGGCAGCTCTGTACCAGCGGCAAAAAGACGCGGAAGCCGTCCGCTATGAGCAGGAGCAGGCGGCGGAAGCCGCCAAGAAGGCCGCCGAGGCTGCCCGCTTCGCCAAGGAACAGGAAGCTGCCGGTATTGCCGCTGTGGGTCAGGCGGAAGCCGAAGCCATCCGGGCCAAGGCCCTGGCAGAGGCCGAGGGTATCGACAAGAAGGCGGAGGCCATGAAGAAGTACGGCGAGGCCGCTGTGATCGAGATGATCATGAACGCTCTGCCGGAGATCGCCAAGAACGTGGCGGAGCCCCTCAGCAAGGTAGATAAGATCACCATGTACGGCGAGGGCAACAGCGCCAAGCTCCTCAGCGACATCGTCAACGGTACCACTCAGGTCACCGAGGGCATCAGCGCCGGGATGGGGCTGGACCTCAAGAGCCTGCTGGCAGGTGCCCTGGGCGGCAAGATGGCGGCGGGCAATTCCCAGCCGGTGCAGGTGACGGTGGCGCCCCAGGCCCAGCCTGACGCGGCGGCCGCTTCCGCGGACACGCCGGAGCAGCAGGTGTGATGACTTAACCGGACATAAAATCTGCCTGGGGCCTCCTGCAGGAGGTCCCAGGCTTCCGTAAAGAGAGGAGTTCGTTTATGATAGGCTTTGGAGGAGATCCCGGCTTTGATGTGACTTTCAGCATCATGCGGATCATGGTTCCTGTCATGTTTGTGTTGGTGTTTGGCATTATTATCGTAACAATGGTTCGCGGTATATGTGAATGGAACAAAAATAATCATTCACCGAAGCTGTCCGTTCCTGCCAAGGTGGTATCCCGGCGTACCGCTGTTTCTCGCCACCACCATCACCAGGGAAATGGGATGCATCATACCCATACCGCTACCAGCTATTACGCCACCTTTCAAGTAGAGAGCGGCGACCGGATAGAGTTTCTGGTATCCGGCACGGAATACGGCATGCTGGCGGAAGGAGACTCAGGGGAGCTGACCTTTCAGGGTACCCGCTATTTGAATTTTCAACGGAACGAGTCGGCGGAATGAAGGGCGTAACCGTCAAACGCAGCGGCGGATTGAAGATTTCCCGTGAAAATGAGAGAATACCCCGTATAGAGCGTAGAGTCCACGCATAGTGAACGGCTCCTTGAGATGGCGGCCTTTTATACGTGATTAGATTTTACGCTTACTTATAAAGTTCTATTCGTCATTAGCTTTGACGGTTACGATTTGTCAAGGGTATTTTTTCCGCACCGTCACACATAAAGCAAGCGGCGGCTCGCCACGAGCCGCCGCTTGTAACCTGATTGGATTTAATTTTTGCTTATCCGCAGCCCGCCGATCACTCTACAGTAAAGCGATACAAGAAGGTTACGATTTGCGCTCTGGTGCAATCCGCGTCGGGGCTGAATGTGGTGTTGGTGGTTCCCTTGGTGATGTTCTCCTTGACCGCCCACAGTACCGCATCAGCATAGTAGGCGGTGGACTTTACATCGGCAAAGGGATTGGCCGTACCCGCTGCCGGGGACTTCTCGGAACGCCACAGGAATGCGACGATCTGGGCGCGGGTGCAGGTCATGTTGGGGGTGAACGTGGTGTCGCTGGTGCCCTTGGTGATGCCATTCTCCACCGCCCACAGCACAGCGTCGTAATAATAGCTGCCCACGGGGACGTCGGTAAACGGCATGGCGCGGGTTTCGGGTTCGGGACTGCCAGCGGCACGCCACAGGAAGGTCACGGCCTGCGCACGGGTGCAGATGCCGTCCGGGGAGAAATGGGTATCATCGGTTCCCTTGGTAATGCCGTTTTCCACTGCCCAATCCACAGCGTCCTCATAATAGCTGCCGGTGGCTACATCCACAAACACGCCGGTCTGGGGGTTGCCGTTGGCTTTCATAAAGATGACCTCAATGGTATGGGTTCTGCTGACATTCTCAAAGGTGTAGGACTTCACCGCGCCGATGCTCTTGCCGTCGATCTTGACGTTGGAGACGGCGTAGCCCTTATCCGGGGTGATGGTGAAGGTCTGATCCCGGCCCTCGCGGACGCTGACATTGCCGGAGGGAGAAATGGAGCCGCCAGCCCCGGCAGTTGCCTTGATGGTGTAGTAGCTGTAGCCGCTGCCGCCACCGCCTTCATTGCCGCCTGTGCCGCTATTGCGCAGAATCGTCAGCGTGTAAGTTTTAGCACCGATTCCCACGACAATGTTGGTTGTGCCGCTCTTGGGGATGGCAACGGTTGCGCTGCCGCCGGTGGACAGAGCCTGCCCGTTGATGCTCACGGGCTCGTCGTTTCCAGACACCGCTGTGACTAGCGTAGATGTTGCTCCGCTATCATTTTGCAGCGTATAGGTATAGTTCGTTCCGTTGGCGGTAAAATCGCCGAGCCCCACTGCCAGACCTTCAAAGGTCAGAAGGTCATTACCGGGCACTGCGGCTCGCACCACTACGCGGGTGCCAAGCTTGGAGAAGGTGACGGTTTCCGTCCGGAAGGTTTCCCCGGAGATGGCACCGCCAATACTGGTCTTTTTCGTTTCCAGAACGGTCCCGGCAGCATCCAGCAGCGTGGCCACCAGCGCTGCGCTGGTCTGAGACTGCAGGGAGTTGTTGCGCAGGGTAATGGCGGCGGTGCTGTGGCCGCTGCCGTCGTTCCCCTGTGTCACATCCATCGTCAGCTGCTCTCCGGTGCGGGCCAGTGCGCCGGTCATATGGACGCTGGCCTCGCTGTCACTGCCGTCATACTCCGGCAGGCGCTGATTGCTTCCCGTTCCACCGATCTTACCTTCCGCCCACGCCTCGGCGTACAGATAGGTACCCACATTGGGGATCTCGGTTTTGCCAATGGATGTCATATACTCGCCCAGATCATAGGTCAGGTCCAGTGTAAAAGTTCCCTGATCGATGCGGGCGAGGACGCTGTCTTCGGAAACGGTGATTTCATTACCGCTAACCGATACGCCGTTTGTGGTGCAGGTTACCTCTGCAGGTTTGGTATGCAGATCATCCGCATAGAACGCAATCTTCACCTCGCGGCCCTTTCCGCTGGCCAGCGTGGCGGCAGAGGAATTATAGAGGGTCATGCGCACCGTGCGCTTGCCGGCGCTCTCCGCAATCACTTCCATTTGCGAGATGCCAATGTCGGGATAATCCAGATACACTGTGCCGGTTTCGCTGATGCCGCCGGCGGCGGTGATGGTATAGCTCGGGTCGGTCACGTGGTCCTCCACATGGTGCCAGACGGTAAGGGTGGTGCTTTCATTGGGCAGCAGTGTTTCCGTAAGGGTGGCGGTTTCCCCGCTGCCAAGGCTGACCGTTAGGTTTCTCACATCGTTCAGCCCGGTGTTGCGGATGGTAAAGCGAATGGGTGTCAGGCTGTTCAGCGCCAGCGTTGCATAATCCACACCGATCTGTTCCACTGCCACTGCATCGGTGATAAAATCAGAGGCAGCGGTATAAAGGATCGTTTCCTCACCCGGAACGAACACGCCGCCGATTTCCTCCGTGTTTTCATCGTCATACAAGGTGGCCTGAATGACAGCCTGCACCTGATTGGTGCCGCTGACATAGGCATCAAAGTGGTCAGCCAGCGTACGTTTCGGCAGCTCTGCCAGTTTCAATGGTGCGGAGAGCGTGTAGGTATTTGTGGCATAGCGCAGCTTGGCCGCCTTCAAAATGCCGTGATCCACCGCGCCCTTGTCGTCATTGACAGTCTCATTCCAGACGATGGTAAGATCATTGAGGCTGCGATGACCCCCGCTGAGGGAAGCGAAGCGGAAGTCTCCGCCCACGACGGCGTTGCCGCTGCTGGTCAGGGCAGACAGAGAGCCGGGGAAACTGTTGGACATGGTGCCGCTGCCGTCCACAGCTAACAGCTGAATATCGCTGCTGCCGTCTCGGACACTATGCCAACCGATGACAAATCGGTCATCCCCGATGCCGAAGTTGGCTGCAACGACCTGGGGGTTTTCGTCAAGATTGCTGTCACAGGTTGCCAGCATGGCTGTACCGGGCATTCCGTCAGCATCCACGGTACAATAGGCGATCTCGTAGTCGGAGGTATTTCCGGTTCCGCTGCGGTCCAGCGAGTAAACCGCCATAGCGGTTCCGTCGGGCAGCATGGCCGCCTGCAACGCCTTCACGCGGCCAGTAGCACCGTTATAAAGCATTTGGGCCTTGCTCCAGGTGCCGCTGTCATAGCGACGGTACATGATACAATCTCTGGTCGTGAAGTTCAGCAGGTTGTTGCTGCCCGAAGTACTCACGGGATCGGGGGTGTAGACGCTGCGCCAGAACACGATGGCCTTGCCGTCGCCGCCCACTGCCGTGGCTGGGGCCAGATCCGGCGTGCCGTCTTTGGTTAGGCGGGTGGAAGTCCATCTTGAGCCGTTATAGACGGACGCTACGATCTCCGTGCTGTTCATCAGCAGGTTTTGCTCTTCCAATGTCACGGTATCACCGGCATTTTTACCCGGTAGCTCGGTGCCCATGCGAACCCAAGCCGCCGCCGCGAAGCTGCCAGTGCCGGACAAAGAAACGCTCGTGTCGCCGTAGCCGGGGAACTCTGCGGGATCGTCAATTTGGCTGGAGGTAGAATAGACGCCGCCACTGAGGGTGGAGAAATGTGCCCGGCTGTCGTAAATACTTCTGCTGCTGCCGTCGTTGATGTAGGCCAATACCTTCCCATCATCGCTGAGCTGTGGATAGGATGTGGGGTTGGCATTGGACTGGATGTTTTGCAGCCCACTGGGGGAGTTCAGAGAGAGCAGCATCATCCGCTGCTGGGGCTGGCCCCAGGTACGGGCATATTGCTCCAGATAGTCCCGGCTTTGGAGCGTTGCACTGGCAGAAGCCACCTGCATTCCGCTCTGAGCCGCCGCCATCTGCAGCGAGGCAAGGCTCAGCCCACTGGTGGCGTTCTTCCAGTAGTCATCGATTGTTTTCCAGTTATTAAAAGTCCTGGTGGCTCCAAAGGTTCCGGAGGCGATCACCGCCTCGTAGGAGATAAACAGGAAGCTGGCCACAAATTTGATTCCCACTTCGCTTTGGATCCCCAGGGCCTGACCCTTGAGCTGGCGCTTTGTCTCGTCGGCAAGATAGGTGCGGGAAAGGAACTTATTCTGACTGTCCACATCCAAATTGCCGAATAGGCCGATCTTCAGCGCCACGACCGAATAGTCAAAGCCAATGCCGCCAAACGCGTGGACATATGCGTTGATACGCAGCGTGGTCAAAAAGTCATTCACTGCCGTGGCCGTGGGATCGCTCCAGGCAAGACCCTCGCCCTGCTGGCCGTAGCGCACTGCGGTACGGAAATCTAGCTGAATGGCACCACCCAGCTCAAAGGTTGCTGTCAACGGTACGGGGCCAGCCATGGCGTTCACGCTGAAGGAGAAGCCCACGCCAACGCCGGCGGTAAAGCCGCCGCCTACGGTGAAAACCTCCCACTCCTTTTTTTCGGCGTTATAGCGGATCTCCGCTTCGTAAAAGCCCTCCAACTGCAAGTTGAGATCCGTGCTGGTGACATTGTCGGCCAAGGAGTTGGCTTTGTATTCCCCCTTGGGATCATAGGTGCCCTTGGCCATCTGGCTCAGGTCCCCGGTACCAGGCACGCCCACCTCCAGGTTCTGCGTCAGCACATTCGCACCCAACGCCACGCCGTCCTCGGAATAGTCCATGTCCTCCATCTCCAGCGTGTTGTACCCGGCCCAAATCATGGCACGGAACACGGAGGGATCTTCGCTGGGGGTGATGATCATTTTGAACACGGATGTGTCCACCGGACCGCTCAGATCATCCAGCCGCCCGGTCAGCACCTTGAGAATGTTACTGCCCTTCACTTCGCTAAAGTCGACTTCCTTCACTATACTGGAGGCTGTCATCGTCGCCAGAATACCGGTGACGCGGTCATCCTCTGTCACCTTGGGCACTCGGGTCAGATCAACGACCCGGAAGG